>ERZ773195.2632-NODE-2632-length-11019-cov-4.393652_pt1 | contig 11019 bp, 11 predicted proteins | sample MGYA00580530_ERZ773195 | MGnify/ENA primary metagenome ERZ773195 (study PRJEB29015, sample SAMEA2737751) | human gut metagenome | biome: human gut; feature: human-associated habitat; material: faeces | place: China | collected 2012 ...
CGGGCGGCGGGACTCGAACCCGCACACCACTGAGGTAACGGAACCTAAATCCGTCGAGTCTACCAATTCCACCACGCCCGCAAATATGAGCGGCAGGGCTTCCTGTCGCTATTTTATTGCACTCTACTTTTACTCGGGGAGGGGATGCCCGAGGCGGAGCATAACGCTTGATCCGCATCTATAAAACAGGATGGACCTGCTTTTACCAAAGAATGAGCACGGCGAATGATGGGGTGAAAACCCTGCACTGAGGTGACATCACCTAAATCCCGCATGTCTACCAATTCCATCACAGGCGCGTGCCGTATATTTGATCTCATAGAGTATAGCACAGTTTTTCCTCTTGAACAAGAAGAATTTACGCGGTACAATGGGGTCTGAAATTATTCGCATGGAAATGAGGGATCGCTTTGTCCACACCCCGCATCGCTGCCATTCACGACCTGTCCTGCTTCGGCCGCTGTTCGCTGACCATTGCCCTGCCGGTACTCTCCGCCATGGGCTGCCAATGCTGCCCCCTGCCTACCGCCCTGCTCTCCGCTCATACCGGTTTTCCCGGCAATACCTTTTTGGATCTGACGGTGGAAATGGGCCGTATCGCGGAGCACTGGGCCGCTATGGATCTGCAATTTGATGCCATTTACAGCGGCTTTTTAGGCAGCGCCGATCAGGTGGACACCGTGGCGCGGTTTTTTGATACGTTCAAAAAGTCCGATACCGCCGTCATCGTGGACCCCGTCATGGGCGACCACGGCACCGCCCTGCCGGAGAATCTCCACATCGACTACCGCATCACTGACCTGAGCCAGCTCTACGATATCGTCTGACTCTCACGCAGAAAGCCCGGAAGCATCGCTTCCGGGCTTTCTCTTATAATTGGAAATCCTCCTGCCGCAGCTCCTCCGTCTCCAGCTTCGCCGGACGGGGCGGCACCCGCTTCAGGGGATCGTAGCGGAACGCACCGCAGTGGGACTCCGCCGACACGATGCCCTTCTTGGCGCAGATGACCTCATGGTCATTGGCACGCCCGCCTCTGGCGCAGTAGCTGCACCGGGGCTCGATCTTCTTACGAAACAGCATGGTACGCCCCCTCCTTCATTACAGTGTGTAGAGCTTTACAGCCCCATCCTCTGCGGTTGCCTTGATCTGTGTGATGGGCGTCTCATAGCTCTCGATGATACGGGCCGCCATGGGGTCCTCCACATCCTTCTGGATGCACCGCCGCAGGTTCCGTGCTCCATAGGCCGCCGAATAGGATTTCTTCACCAGATAGTCCACCAGCGCATCGTCGTAGGTGAAGTGATAGCCCTTCTCCTCCAGCGCCGCCTTCAGCTCCTCCAGCATGATCCCGGCGATACCCCGGAAGTTCTCCTCCGTCAGCTGGTGGAAATATACGATCTCGTCCACACGGTTGATAAACTCCGGCCGCAGGAACTCCTGCAGGGCCTTCATCACCCGTTCCTTGTCCTGATCGTCTGCGCTGCGGCCGAAGCCCACAGCGCCCGCCGCCTTGCCGGACCCGGCATTGGAGGTCATAACAATGACGGTGTTCTCGAAGTTCACCTTCCGCCCGTGGGCATCCGTGACCTCGCCGTCATCCAGAATTTGCAGCAGGATGTTCAGCACATCCGGATGGGCCTTTTCGATCTCATCGAACAGCACCACGGAGTAGGGCTTGCGCCGGATCTTCTCCGTCAGCTGCCCCGCCTCGTCATAGCCCACATAGCCCGGAGGCGAGCCCACCAGCCGGGAGACGGAGTGCTTCTCCATAAACTCCGACATATCCAGCCGGATCAGAGAATCCGGCGAGTTGAACAGATCGTCTGCCAGCTGCTTCACCAGCTCCGTCTTGCCCACGCCGGTGCTGCCCACGAAAATGAAGCTCACCGGCTTGTGCTTGGGGGAGATGCCTACCCGGCTGCGCCGAATGGCCGCCGACACCGCATCCACAGCCTCGTCCTGCCCCACGATATGTTGCTTCAGCCGCATATCCAGCTCCGCCAGACGCTTGAACTCTTCTTCCTTGATCTTGCTGGCGGGGATCTTGGTCCACATCTCGATGACCCGTGCGATGTTCTCCATGGTCACCTGCGGCACACCCTTCTTCTCCAGCTCTGTCAACTCCTCCTGCAGGCGCATCTCCTGACTCCGCAGCTCTGCAATGCGGGCATAGCGCTGATCCAGCTGCTCCTCCGTCAGCTCCTCCCCCTCCGGGGCCTCGGAAGACATGAGGGTCTCCCGCTCGAAGGTCACGTTCTCCAGATCCCGCTTCACCTCCATCCGGCGGTTGATGGTAGGATCCTTCAGATTCAGATCCGAGCAGGCCTCGTCGATGAGGTCAATGGCCTTGTCCGGCAGGAACCGGTCGGTGATATACCGCTCCGACAGCAGCACCGCCTGCCGCAGCACGCCCTCCGGGATGGACACCCCGTGGTACGTCTCATAGTAGTGGGCGATACCCTTGAGGATCTTCAGCGTGTCCTCGATGCTGGGCTCCGCCACCGTCACCGGCTGGAAGCGCCGCTCCAGCGCCGTGTCCTTCTCGATATACTTGCGGTATTCGTTGAAGGTGGTGGCTCCGATGACCTGAATCTCCCCACGGGACAGGGCGGGCTTGAGGATGTTGGCGGCGTTCATGCTGCCCTCGGCGTCTCCGGCCCCCACGATGTTGTGTACCTCGTCGATGACCAGAATGACGTTGCCCAGCTTGCGGATCTCCTCGATGAGCCCCTTCATGCGGCTCTCGAACTGTCCACGGAACTGGGTACCGGCCACCAGAGCCGTCAGATCCAGCAGATAGACCTCCTTGTCCCGCAGCTTGAAGGGGACCTCCCCGGCGGCGATGCGCTGGGCCAGTCCCTCGGCAATGGCAGTCTTGCCCACGCCGGGTTCACCGATGAGGCAGGGATTGTTCTTCTGCCGGCGGTTCAGGATCTGCACCACCCGCTGGATCTCCTCCTCCCGGCCGATAACGGCGTCCAGCTTGCCCTCTCTGGCCCGGCGACTGAGGTTGATGCAGTAGTTATCCAGATATTTGTGCTTCTTCTCGCCCTTGCGGGACTCCTTGCCGGTCTCCCGCTGTGGGGTCTCTCCCTTCTCTGCCGGGGGATTGTTGTTGCCGCCGAAGAGCCGGTTCAGGAAGGGGAAGGTGGCGGTCTTGCCGCTCTCCTCATCCTCGTCGCCGTCCTCGTTGGCCTGCGCCACATCCCCCAGCTCCTCGGCGCCGCCGAAGGCCTGCATCATCTCGCTGTTGAGATTCTCCAGATCGTCCGGGGTGATGCCCATACGCTTCATCATGTCCTCCACCTGCGGCAGACCCAGCTGGGCGGCACACTTCAGGCAGAGACCCTCGTTGACAGGCTCTCCCTTTTCATTCATCCGTGAGATAAACACCACGGCTACGTTCTTCTTGCATTTGGAGCAAAGTGTAGGTTGCATAGTTCTCCTCCGTTACAGGGTTGATTTCACCGGCGTCACAGGGCTGCAATGAGACCGATGGGATTGTTTTCCGCAAAGAATTTCAATAGGATGCTGTCCCGGATCAGCTCCGGTGTCACCACCCAGTTAAATCGCTGCATGAGCCACACCGCCGCAAACAGCAGCAGCACCGCCCACACAAGGCCCAGCAAAGCGCCGCCCAGTGCGTTCACCGTCCGCACCAGCGGCAGCTTCCCCGCCAGATCCAATGGCTTGAGCAGCAGCCATACCACCAGCAGAATGGCGATAAAGGCGGCGGCGTACACGATGCCGTAGGCGATGGAGTGGCTGACGCTCTCCGTCACAGCGGAAAACACCGACTCCCCGGTCTCCTTCACCCGCTGCGCCACATCCTCCAGAATTTTCTCCAGACTGTGGGCATCGAAGGCGAAGGCCGACAGCAGCTCTCCGGCATCCGCTCCGTCCTGACCGGACAGCTTCTGCTGGATGCTCTCCCGCAGCAGCGGCTCCAGCCACCGGCTCACCGGCGTCACGAAGCGGTTGGCGCACCATGAGGCGCCGAAAAACGCTGCTCCCACGCTGATCACGCCGGCAAGGCTCTTCATCAGGCCCCGCTTGGCACCCAGCCACACCAGCCCCACCAGTACGGCGGCCAGCACGGCGTCTATGGCCCATGTCATACGCATTTCCTCCTATTTGTCAGGCCGCCTTACGGCAGGTACAGGCTGGCCGCCGACGCACCTGTCAGCACCGCCGATCCGTCGCTCCGCATCAGCACCGTCCCCGCCGCACTGACATCCTTCAGCACGGCGTATTCCTGCAAGTCCTTATCATAAATGGTCAGGTGGTCCTGATACAGCACCGCCACATACTTTCCTGCGGCGGAGAGGCTCATGACCTCCTCGTCGATATCCAGCGATGCCAGCTCCCGGCCCTGACTGTCCACCGTCACCAGCCTGCCCTGACTGCCGGACTTGTACCGTCCCAGCAGCAGAGCCGCATAGCCGTCTCCGCCCAGACTGCACCGGTGGAGGTATCCGCCGTCATAGCTGTAACTCCCCGCCAGCTTGCCGCCGGTGGTCACAAACCGCAATCCCGTTTCCGTCACAGCGCAGTAGCTGCCGCCCACCGTACCCAGATCATATACCACGGCATTCTCCGGCAGAAGACATTCTGCGTAACGCTCCTCCCGGCCCAGCCGGTACAGAGCCAGACTGCTGACAAAGCTGCCGTTCTCCTGCCCCATGGTCACCGCCGCCATCTGGTGGCTGTCGGCGGATACCGCCGCCGTCATGAGGAACTGATCCCCGGAGTGGAAGGCAAATACCTTCTCTCCCTTGGGGTCGTACACCTCCACCGACGCCTTATAGCCGGAGGTATTTACCATCACGGCCAGATAGCCGCCGGGGTTCAGAGCCGCTGCCAAAATGTCGCCGTCCAGTGTCAGCCGGTAGACCTCGCCCTGAGCGTCCAGTACATAGATCTCCTTGCCTCCGACGTCGTAGACCGCCGCCCACTTGCCGTTTCCGGTCACAGTGCAGTTGGTGAAGAGGATGCTCTCGCTGTATCGCACCTGTCCGTCCTCACCCATCAGCAGGATGCGGCTGTTGGAGGCCGCCGCCAGCGACCCGGACAGGGACACGAACCGATACTCCCGGTCTGCCGCATACTGGTATAGCTGGGCGCAGCCGTTCTCGTCCTTCTCCGCACGGGCATAGATGACGCTGCGGCGCAGTCCGTCAAAGGTACCCCGCTGCCACAGCAAGGACACCGCCACCACCGCCAACAGCACCGCCGCCACGATCCCCAGCCACAAAAGCCGCCGACGGGTCCATATTTTCTTTTTCTCCACCCGCCGGGGAGCGTCCTGCTGGGGATTGCCCCCATCAAATTCCCGTTTATCCATTGAGTCGCTCATCCTCATACCAAACCCTCGTCAGGTACAATCCTCCCGGCGGTGCCGTTGGCCCCGCCAGCGTCCGGTTTCCGGAATCCAGGATCACCGGGATATCCTCCGGCTTCAGCTTTCCCTCCGCCGCATAGAGCACCGTCCCGGTAATGGCCCGTACCATATTATACAAAAATCCATTGGCGCATACCTTCAATTCCAGCAGCTCCCCGTTCCGGGTCACATGGCAGTAGTAGATGGTCCGCACGGTGCTGCGCACATTGGTGCCGACGCTCCGCACGGCGGCAAAGTCGTGGGTTCCTTCAAAGGCCCGTGCCGCCCGGTCCATCACCTGCTCGTCCAGCCGCTTGGGATAAAAATATGCCCGATCCACATAGAAGGGATTCTTGATGCGTGAATTGTAGATGCGATAGGTATACTCCTTCCTGATGCAGGAGCCGATGGCGTTGAAATCCTCCGCCACCTCATAGGCCGCCTTCACCACGATATCCTCCGGGATATGGGTGTTCACCGCAAAGGGGATGCGGTCTACCGGGATTCGGGAGGAGGTCCGGAAATTGGCCACATAGTGCTCGGCGTGGACCCCGGCGTCGGTGCGCCCGCAGCCGGTACACTTTACCGGTTCGCCGCACACCATAGAGAGGCCTCGCTCCAGCGTCTGAGCCACTGTGACCTCCGTTTTCTGCACCTGCCACCCGTGGTAGGCCGTTCCGTTATACATCAGGATCAGTGCGATGTTCCGCACGATGCACCTCCTTAGATACCCATATGCTTCAGCACGATAAGTCCCGCCGCCAGCGCCACAAAGGCTGCCAGCACCACAAAATCCGCCGCCTGATACCGCAGCACGTGCAGGGCCGTCCGCCCCTCGCCGCCGTGGTAGCACCGGCACTCCATGGCCGTGGCCAGTTCGTCCGCCCGGCGGAAGGCGCTGATGAACAGCGGCACCAGAATAGGCACCAGTGCCTTGGCCCGCTGGAAGATGTTCCCGGACTCAAAGTCGGCGCCTCTGGCCTTCTGAGCGGACATAATCTTGTCCGTTTCTTCGATCAGTGTGGGGATAAACCGCAGGGCAATGGACATCATCATGGCCAGCTCATGCACCGGCAGATGCAGCTTCTTCAGCGGCCCCAGCAAATTCTCCAGTCCGTCCGTCAGGGCGATGGGACTGGTGGTATATGTCAGCAGAAACGTTCCCATAATGAGCATCACGATCCGCAGCACCATGTAGATCGCCGCCGTCAGACCCTCATAGGTGATATGGCCCAGCAGCCAACCCTCGCCCACCGCCGTGCCGCCGGTGAAGAAAATGTTCATCACCGCCGTAAACGCCACGATGACGTACACGGGCTTGAGGCCCCGTGTCAGGGACTTCATGGGCACACGGGAGGCCACGATGCACACCGCCAGCACCGCCGCCACAAGGGCGTAGGTCAAGGGGCTCTTGGCATTAAAGAGCGCCACGATGTACAAGATCACCGCCATCAGCTTCGTCCGGGGATCCAGCCGGTGGACGATGGTATTGCCGGGGAAAAACTGCCCCAGCGTGATATCCTTCAGCATCCCTCGCCGCCTCCCCTCCGGGCCAGCAGCGCCTGCTCCAGCTCCTCGATGGTATATACCGCCGGATCGATGTCCATCCCCCGCTTCCGCAGGGCCATGGCGATCTTCGTCACCTGCGGCACATCCAGTCCCGCCTGCTCCAGCTCCTCCGCCCGTGCAAATACCTGCCGGGGCGTGCCGTCCATATAGACGTGGGCATCCCGCATCACCACGATGCGCTCCACGTTCCGGGCAATTTCCTCCATGCTGTGGCTCACCAAAATTACCGTGGCCTGCTTCGTCTCGTGGTACGCCCGGATCTGCGCCAAAATTTCGTCCCGGCCACGGGGATCCAGCCCCGCCGTTGGCTCGTCCAGAATCAGCACCTTGGGTTCCATGGCCATGACCCCGGCGATGGCCACCCGGCGCTTCTGCCCGCCGGAAAGTTCCCGCACGGGCTGATTCAAATCAGCAAAGCCCAGCTGCGTGAGGATGGTCTGCGCTTCATAAGCGGCGGAGGATGGGTCTTCCCCCTGCCGTGCGGGCAGATAATCCAGCGCAGCCTGCGTGATGGTATCGTCCTCGCGGAGCACCGGCGTTTGCGGCAGATATGCCACGGACATGCCGCGCTTGACGCTGATTTCGCCGTGGTCGGGTTCTTCTTTCCCGCTGAGCAGGCGCAGAAAGGTGGATTTTCCCGCGCCGTTGGGGCCGATGAGGGTGAGGATGGTCCCCTTCCCGACGCCGAGTCCGATGTGCTCCATCAGGGGCGTTTTGCCGTAGCCGATGGCAAGGTCCTCGGCGCGGCAGTAGAATTTCAGATCGCTCATTCCCGGCCCTCCTGTGTCTGGCGGCGCACCAGCAGCCAGATGACCACCGGCGCACCGAAAACCGCCGTCACCGAGCTGATGGACAGCTCAGTGGGCGCGAACAGGCTGCGGGCGATGAGGTCGCAGAGCAGGCAGAACGCTGCCCCGCCCAGACAGCAGCCCGGCAGGACATAAAGGGGCTTTGCGCTGCCCAGCAGGTTCTTGACCAGATGCGGCACCGCGATGCCCACAAAGGAGATGGGGCCTGCAAAGGCCGTCACGCAGGCGGAAAGCAGGCTGGAAAGCAGCACGAGGGCCGTCGAGAAGGCCCGCACCGGTACGCCGACGCTTCTGGCGTAGCTCTCGCCCATCTGGTAGGCCGCCATAGGCTTCGAGAGCAGGAACGCCGCCGCCAGCGCGGGCAGCACCACGCAGGCCGCTGCACCCACGTTGGCCCAGGTCATGCCGGAAAAGCTGCCCATCGACCAGTTGTGGAGATTGACGATGTTGGAGTCCTGAGCGAAAGTCACCACGATGTCGGTGACAGCCGAGCAGATATAACCGATCATGATGCCGCAGATGACGAGGATGCTCCTCCGCGGCACCCGCCGGGCCACCACCAGCACAAAGGCCATAGCCGCCATCGAGCCTGCAAAGGCGGCGATGATGAGGGTGGCCGAGCTGGTGAGCAGCCCCTGCTGTAAAAACACCACCATCGTCAGGGCCACTGCCAGCTTTGCGCCGCTGGACACGCCCATGACGAAGGGGCCGGCGATGGGGTTGGCGAAGAAGGTCTGCAGGAGGTAGCCTGCAGCCGAGAGGGCCGCGCCCAGCAGCACGACCATGACCGCCCGGGGCAGACGGAGCTGGAGCACGATGCCCACGGCCAGCACATCTTCGCCCCGGCCCAGCAGAGCCGCCGCCACCTCGCCGGGCGTCAGGGACACACTGCCCCAGAACAGGTTGAGTGCAAACAGCACCGCGACCCCCGCCGTGAGGGCGAGGTACGCGAGGCTGAGGCGGCGGGTGGTGGTCATGACAAAGCTCCTTTTATACGATGCGCTGTAAGAAACGGAGGGACGCCGGGTCGGGCGAGCCCTCGGTGAAGACGAGGTTCATATCCGAGATGAGGTCGGCCAGCTCCATGCTCTGCTGGAAGAGGCTCTGGGCCGTACACCAGCAGTCGCCGGACTGGACGGCCTTGAAATCCGCCAGCATCGGGCATTTTTCGATGAGCTGGTCACGGGTCTCCATCACGCCCTCGATGGTGCTGTTGTAGATGAGGACGTCGGCGTCCCTGGCCCGGGCGTAGAACGTCTCCAGCGGCAGTTTGATGGTGGACTGGGCCGACGTCTCCCCCTCGAGGTCGTCGAAGATGTAGACGCCGCCGGCCATCCCCACCATCTGGGCCACATAGTCGCTGGTGCGGCGGACGGTGATGAGATTGTTGGTGGTGATGGAGAAGAAGGCCGCGGTCTTGCCGGTGTTCTCCTGCTCGAGGATAGGGGCCACCTGCTCGACCTTCTGGCGAAAGATCTCTTCCGCCATCTCAGTCTTATTCAGCAGGATGCCGTAGAGCTTGAGCCACTCCATCCGGGCCAGCGGGCCGCTCTCGTAGCTCGAGCGCTCCACGAGGACCGGCACGCCGAACTTTTCCAGCTGCTCCTTGACCTCAGGGTCGTGGAGCACCATGGTGTTCTCGATGGCGAGGGTGCAGCCGGCGGCAAGGATGCGCTCATAGTCCGGGGCGCTGTACTTACCCGCGTAGGCGATGCGGCCCTCCTGCATGGCCTGTTTGGCCTCTTCCACATACCAGCCCTCGGCCTTCGTGCCGGAGAGGGCGATGCTGTCCAGGGCGTCCAGATGGACGAAGAGGTCCATCACCGAGGTGGAGACGAGATAAATATGATCCAGCGGTTGGCGCAGCAGAACGACGTCCTCGGGCAGGTCGTCCACCTCGGCGGCCCCCTCGGGGACGACGAGGAACCGCCCGGCGTCCGGGATGTCGATCATCACATAGCCGCCCTCATAGCAGTCGGCGGAAAACTGGGCGGCATAGTCCAGCGGGTAGCTGTGGTCGAACACGAGGGATGCCGTATTGGCCGGGGCGGTCTTGTGCTGCCCGCAGCCAGCAAGGGCAAGGGCGGCGGCAGGCAGGGCTTTCAGAAAATTGCGGCGTTTCATCGTTACTTTGCCTCGGTCAGGGATGCAGAGGCGAAGGTCAGCGTATACTCGATCTCATGCGGGGTGCTCATGGCGACGGTATCGCCCACCACATCCAGCGGGGTGTCGAGAGCCGCGACGGGGATCTCGAAGGTAGAGTTGCCCTCGGTGTTGGTGGGCAGATACTTTTCGCCATCCACCAGCATATAGTCGTAGTTGGGGCTGGACCAGACGATGGTGGCGGTCATCCTGCCGTCGGCCACGGTCAGGGCCGCAGGGCTTTCCACGGTGGCGCGGCCAGAGCCGCCCTCGAGGGTCACGTCACAGGTGTAGGTGCCGTCGGAAGGTGCTTCCGCCGCAGCAGGCTGGGCGTTGGCGACACGGACGGTATGGTCGTACCACTTGCCCTTGGAGCCGAGGATGGCCAGCTGGAAGTCCTCGTCCAGAGCCTTCACCGGGATGTCGAAGCCGTACACCTCATCCGAGGTGCCGTCGCTGTAGTTCACCACATCGGTGGTGGGCTGGAGCCAGTCGCCCTCGTGGGCCTCGGCGTCAGCGGCCATGCCGACGTAGAGGTTGACGATCTTCTTGGAGACGAGGCTGACGTGGAAGGTCATCTGACCGTCCTTCACAGTCAGGGTCCCCTTGCTGTCATTGGCCTCGTTGGCATGGAACATGGAGCTATCGGTGTCAAAATCAGCGGCGTAGGTGCCGTCGGGCAGAGCAGCCTCTGCTGCCGGTTCGGAAGCTGCCTCGCTCACGGCAGAGGAAGCCGCAGCCTCGGAGGAAGCGGCAGAGCTGGCCGGGGTGCCGGATGCACCGCAGCCGGTGAGTGCGCCAACCAGCATTGCACCGGCCAGCAGAAGAGCGAATTTATTGTTCAGTTTCATGATGATATACCTCGATGTGTCTATTTTACAGAAAAGATTATAACACGCAATGGCCTGAATTCAAAGCAGACGGAAAAGAAATTGCCCGAAAAGGCACTCCTTTCCGGGCAATCATAGAATCAGAATCAGCCGTTCAGGGAATCGACAGCGGCCTTGGTGTGTGCGACGTAGAGCTGCTGGATGTCAGCGACCTCGCCCAGACCGGCGATCTGGCACTCGACAGAGTCGAATTCGCCGGATGCCTCGAACTGGCTCTTCCAGGAATCCT
>ERZ773195.2635-NODE-2635-length-11013-cov-2.538967_pt1 | contig 11013 bp, 5 predicted proteins | sample MGYA00580530_ERZ773195 | MGnify/ENA primary metagenome ERZ773195 (study PRJEB29015, sample SAMEA2737751) | human gut metagenome | biome: human gut; feature: human-associated habitat; material: faeces | place: China | collected 2012 ...
CGATCATCATCAGGGCGCGCCCGATCGAGACATGCGGATATTTCTTCTGGAGCAGGTAGCCGACCACATCGCTGCCGCCCGTCGTCGAACCGGACAGAAAGATGAACGCCATGCCAACGCCGACCAGAATGCCGCCGTAGAGACTTCCCATAAGCTGGTCGCCCATATAAACCGGAAAGACCGGGGCGATCACGTAGTCAAGCACCACCGAACAGATTCCGCACGCAAACGCCGTCCGCAGCGCAAAGGCACGGCTCAAATGAAACCACGCCAATATTAAAAGCGGCACATTGACCATCAGTGTCAGCCGTCCGACCGGCAGGTTCGTCACATGGTTTAACATCAGTGCCACGCCGACCGCACCGCCCGGCGCAATATTCGCCGTCTCAATAAAGCTGTGCGTGCCGATACTGTAGATAAATGCGCCCAGAATCAGATATAAAAAATCTTTTACAGAATATTTTCCAATGTATTTCTCCATTTCTGCATTTCCTCCTGTTATTCTGTCTAAGCGTTCCATCCTTTCCGGGCTGATTCCGCTTCCCGCATCGTCCTCAATTTTCCCATATTTTTTCTTGATCTCCAGCATTGCATGCTGAAGTTTTTTTTCTTTCTGAAGCTTTTCTTCTTTTTCCTGTTTTTCCTTCGCCTTTTCGCCCCGCAGCTGGCTCGCCTTTCTCTGCAGCGTCTGCCTCGGCACATCCAGAATCCGCGCTGCCTCAGATATATTTCCGTGCGCCGCCTCCAACGCCTGCCAAATCAGTTTTTCCTCATAGGCAGCCACCGCCTCACGAAGCGACGAGCAGAGTTTTGGAACTTCTTCCAGGCTTTCCGGCGTCTTTTTCCTGTCCGCCTGCTTTTCCAGCAGAAGCTTTCCCTTGATGTCTTTATACTGGAGCAGGGCGCTCGTCTCATCCACCATGCTCATGCCGTAAACGATCACGTGTTCCAGCTCCCGGACATTGCCTGGCCAGTCATATTCTTCCAGTTTTTTTAGCAGATCCTTTGACACATACTGAACCTGCTTGTGGAACGTGCCATTGTGTTTGTTTACATAAAACTTGACAAAATGTCCAATATCCGCCTTCCGTTCCCGCAGCGGCGGAATCCGGATCGACATCATGCTCAGACGATAATAAATATCGCGCCGAAGCTGTCCTTTCTCGATCGCCTCAAGCGGTTCCACATTGGTCGCCGCAATGATCTTCACATTCGTGCGTTTCGTCTCACTGCCGCCCAGGCTGCGGAAACTGCCGTCCTGCAGAACCCGCAGAAGCTTTGACTGCAAAAACAGAGGCATCGAATTGATCTCGTCGAGAAACAGTGTGCTCCCGTGTGCCGCCTCGAACTTCCCCGGACGGCTCTCGCGCGCATCCGTAAAAGCGCCTCGTTCATGCCCGAACAACTCGCTTTCGAACAGCGACTCGCTGACTGCTCCCATATCCACGTTGACCATCTCTCGGCCGCTGCGGAACGAAAGGCGGTGTATCTCACGTGCTAGCATCTCCTTACCTGTACCGTTCTCTCCGGTGATCAGGACATTGGCGTCTGTCTTAGCTACTTTTGTCACCACTTTGATCAGTTTCATCATCACGGGAGAACGCCCGATAATCATAGCCGGCTCACTCGGCCTCGCCACTGGATGCACTAGCTGACTGGATTTCCGTTCGTGCAGGGCGGCACGTATCTTCCCGATCAGGCTATCGTTGTCCCAGGGCTTCAATACAAAATCGGCTGCCCCACCCTTCAACGCCCTAACTACCAACTCGACATCCCCGTAGGCAGTCAGCATGATAACAGGAAGTTCCGGTGCGATCTCCCGTATGCGACGGAGCCAGAAAAGCCCTTCATTACCAGTATTGACTCCGGCAGAGAAATTCATATCCAACAGGACAAGATCAACCGGCCGACTGTCCAGGACCGAAAGGATACTGTTCGGGTTCGAGGCAGTCTCCACCCCTTCGAACTCATCTTCCAGAAGCAGTTCGAGAGAGGTCAGTACGCTTTTGTTATCATCAACGATCAGGATAGTTCCGGCTTGCATAAAATCTTTTTCCGGTAAAGTTATCCGCTTCCCCGTTACCTTGCAAGCGAGCGTCAAAATATTTGACACTTTTGGATTATTATTCTGCACGAACCATTTTTTCCTTGCATCGAGTTATCAGGCACTTGCTTCAAATTATCGTTTATCCGGTCTTTCATTCGATGAAGCCTGTTGTTCAATTCGATATTTCTTGCTGAAAAAAATTGCCTCTTCAGATTATTTTCCATATCTTTCGTTTTTCATATTTATAAAGGGATAGAGCGTACAATAGAATACAAAAATGGATATCAACCTTGAGTCAAAATATCTGGAAGAACTTGGAAAGGGGGATCATAAAGCCTTCGATATGCTTTACATCCAATACAGTCCAAGACTAAAGCACTTCTTAACAGGTTTCATAAAGAACCGGGATGAAGCGAGCGACATGACCCAAGATATCTTCTATAAAATCTGGACCAACCGGGAAACGATCTCAAAAGTAGATTCTTTTAAGGCCTATCTCTTCCGCATGGCCCGCAACATGATCTATGATTATTACGAACACAGCCTGATCGAAGAAAACTACCAGCAAAAAGAGCAAAGAAGGCCGACCTACGACGATCTGATAGAAGAAGAACTCTACGCCAGGGAGCTATCGCTGCTCATTGACATTGCCGTCGAGAAAATGCCGCCTCAACGCCGGAACATCTTTATCATGAGCCGGAAAGACGGCCTGAGCAATGAAGAAATCGCCCAACGGCTGAATATCAGCAAACGGACAGTAGAAAACCACATGACACAAGCCCTTGCCGAATTGCGGAAGATCGCATATTCCACTTTACTGCTTTTTTTCTGAAAAAAATGCACTTCCGGCTGTGTGTGCTTCCCCACTCATCCGTTAGCTATAATATAAAGACGAAAAATGGGCAAAAGAAACATACATATATTAATAGAGAAATTTTTCGGGAACGACCTGTCCCCGGAAATACAGAAGAAGTTCCATGCCTGGCTGCTTGACCGGAATTTTCAGAAAGAGAAAGAAAAGGCGATGGTTACTTTATGGGAAGAGAAATCTGCCGTGGCAAACGAATCCACTTTCCAGGAATTATCCCGACTACATAAGCGGATCGAAGCATCTGATCGGATGCTTCACAAGCCAATTGGCTTGTATATCAAGAGAATTGCCGCCATACTACTTTTGCCGTTGCTTGGTGCTTTCGGTACCTATTATTATCTGACAAAAGTAAATCCGGTTGTGGAAGAAGCTCAATTGAAAGAATGTTTCGTCGCAAATGGAGAACAGAAACAAGTAAAACTACCCGATGGGACGAAAGTTTGGTTGAACTCCGGTTCTTTACTGGTCTATGAAAAACATTTCAGGGGAAAAAGACGTCTCCTGTTCCTCAACGGGGAAGCCCGCTTCCAAGTCGCCAAAGATCCGGCAAAACCCTTTTTGGTCAAAACCGCCCATATGACGGTCAAAGCACTCGGCACCGTATTCAATCTAAACGCTTATTCAGACCAGGATGTTACGATTGCCACGTTGGAAGAAGGGAAAATCCAAGTCTATCCCTGTTTGAAGCAAGACACAAGCCTGATTTTATCGCCAGACGAACAAATCATCTACAATCACCGCCTGGAAACACTGGCACTCAATACTGTCGACGCCGGACGCGTGATGCAATGGACCGACGGGTATCTGATATTCCAGACGGCCTCGTTCGACCAGATCGTAAAGACTATCGAACGTAAATTCGATGTAACGATCAATTACGAGACGGAACGGTTCGCCGGCAGAAGCTTTACAATGAAGTTTAATCCTGACGAGGGCCTGAAACAGGTACTGGAAGTCATGAAAGAGATGATAAAAGGACTGAACTACAAAATAAAAGAGGACAAAGTGTACATAAACTAAAAAAGAGGAGATACTAATATGAAAAAAAGAACCGGGAAGATGACGCCAATCAGATCTCCCCGGCTTGAAATCGAACAACACCATTCATTCTAATTATCCGGCAGGATAAAAATCATGCATAGTATTTACTTAAATATCTAATTTTACAAAAATATGGAATTAAACCTGAAAACACAACAGAATAAGCTAATTAGTTTATTCCGCGTTTCGTTAATGTTTTTTCTTTTCTTTTTTGTGCAACAGACAGTTGCCAGTAGCCAGTCGATCACACTGCCATCCCACAACATCACAATCAAAGATGCTTTCTCCGAAATAGAGAAACAAACAGGTATGTCGGTCGACTATGATGAGTCGGTCATTAATCTGAATAAACAGGTCAATGCCTCTGTTAACAATAAATCTTTGAATGAAACACTCGCACTGATCCTGAAAGGGAGCGGATGCACATTCGTCATCCGGAACAATCACATCATCATCTCTGCCCAAACGGTTCAACAGCAACAGAAGCAAGTGACGATTTCCGGTACGGTAAGTGACAATTTAGGCCCTATTGCCGGTGCTAACGTGGTAGAAAAAGGCACAACCAACGGGATCATCACAGATATGGACGGCAATTATACCCTCTCGGTTCCCCAGGGAGCGGTGATCCAGTTTTCCTATATCGGATACGTGACCAAAGAGATTACAGTCGATAGCCAGAAGAACATCAACGTGCAGTTGGCGGAAGACGCACAGAAGCTGGACGAAGTCGTCGTCGTCGGTTATGGGACGGCCAAGAAAAGCGACCTGGCCGGGTCTGTTGTCCGTGCCGATCTGGGAACTTTGCAGGAATCACCGAATATCAGCTTGGGTTCGGCATTACAGGGGACGGTTCCCGGACTGAACGTAAGCTCGGTATCTGAAGCCGGTAAAGATCCGGATATGTCTATTCGCGGCCGTACGTCCATCAGTGGCGGTAACAGTCCGTTGATCGTTCTGGACGGCATCATTTTCCGTGGGAACATGGTCGATATCAATATGAACGATGTCGAATCCATCGATATCCTGAAAGATGCAAGCGCCGCCGCCATTTATGGATCGGAAGCCAGAAACGGGGTGATCCTGATCACTTCCAAAACGGGTAAGGTGATGAGTAAACCGACAATCGAATACAGCGGTTCGTTCTCTTACCAGCAACCGACCAACAAAGATATGTATCCCGAAGGACGCGACGGGTTCCTTCGCAAGATCGCAGACCGCTTCCTCGAAGAAAGCCGTATTGGAGACGATATGCTCCAACCGAATCCGAATTGGGATCCGACTTCGCATTTGATGGACCGCAACGCACTGGACGGATATGAAAACGGGACGGAAACCGACTGGTGGAATATGCTGACAAACAAAACCCCTTATATCCAAAATCACAATCTGAGTGTAAGAGGGAAAAACGAATTGAGCAGCTACTTCTTCTCTATGGGTTATACAGATCAGAAGAACCTGGTAATCAACGATACATATAAACGCTACAACATCCGTATCAACATGGATACCAAAATCACGAGCTTCCTGAAAGTAGGTGTACAATCATTCTTCACTGTCAGCGATTATTCAGGTGAATCACCCGATCTGTCTACTGTTGTAGGACTTCCTCCTATTGTTGCGGCAACCGATGAAAACGGCGACTATATTCGCGAACCGTATAAAAACTCCCTGAATCCGTTACTGACTATCCAACAGGATGACACCAACAAGCGTTACAATCTGTTCGGAAACTTCTATGCAGACATTGATTTCCCATTTCTGAAAGGATTGAATTACCGTATGAACTTCTCGCAGAACCTGATCGAAAACAAGATTTACAACTTCAACAAATGGGGAGCGAACTTTACAGGTTCCGGTTCAAAAGAGAACAACAGCGAGTATAACTGGACAGTCGACAACATCCTGTCGTATAAAAACAAGTTCGGAAAGCATGCAATCAATGCCACTTTCGTATATGGAGTGGAAAAAAGACAGTACGAGATGACAAAGGCAGGAGCAACCAACTTCTCTAATGATATTCTGGGCTACAACAAACTGGACGCAGGGCAGGCAGACTTGCAAACAGCTAAATCAGGCGCATGGACAGAATCCAGCCTGTACACCATGCTGCGTGCCATCTATACGTTCAACGACAAATATATCGTCACCGGAACAGTCCGCCGCGATGGGTTCTCCGGATTCGGGAAAAACCACAAGTTCGGTGTATTTCCCTCCGCTGCTTTGGCATGGCGTATCAGCGAAGAAGACTTCTTCAAAAATAATGTGGACTGGATGGAGAACCTGAAACTGCGCCTCTCTTATGGCCAAAACGGTAACCGTACGGTAGGACGGTATCAGACAATGGCACAGATGGGAGCCGGAGTTGGCTCCGTTAAAGTGGACGACTCGACTGTCAATGCCGGGTACCTGTTTGGAGATGGCGTAAGCGCCGAACAAATGCAATGGATCAAATCGTTGGCCAACGCCGATTTGAAATGGGAAACGACCAATACGTTCAATATCGCCGCCGATTTCAGTGCTTTAAACAGTCGTATTTTCGGTACTGTTGAATATTACACATCGCAAACGAACAACTTGTTATTCAATATCAATATTCCGCAAATGAACGGTCTGGACAAAATCCCGTCCAATATCGGTAAAATGAGCAACAAAGGTTTTGAAATGACCGTAACAGGAATCCCTATAGAAACAAAAGATTTCTCCTGGGATGTCACATTCAACTTCTCCCGTAACCGCAACAAGGTTAAAAGTATTCTGGGAATCGATGCCGACGGTGACGGACGGGAAGACGACCTGATCTCCGATAAGATATTTATCAACCATCCGTATGGAGTTTGTTATGATTACAACATCATCGGCATGTGGCAGATTGCAGACAAACAGAATGGTCTGATTCCCGACGGATTCGAATATGGGACTTATAAAGTGGAAGATGTTAACAACGATGGTAAATATACTGCCGATAAAGACCGGAAGATAATAGGCTATTCCGATCCTGCTTATCGCTTCAGCATCCAGAACTCATTCCGCTACAAAAATTGGGAATTCAAATTCATGATCAATTCCGTACAAGGGGGAAAGAATTATTATTACGGACAGCCGGGCAAAGACCTTGCCAATCCGGATAATATCTACCAGAACAACCTGTTCAACTTCGATTACTGGACACCGGAAAACCCGGACGCACGTTACCGTCAGTTAGGCTATTATACTCAAGCACTCGGATACACGTTTTCCCCTTATGTACAACGCAGCTTCATCCGTTTGCAGGATGTTACATTATCCTATAATGTACCCGCCTCTTTCCTAAGCAAATTCAAAGTCAACCGGCTGAAACTGTATGTAACAGGAAAGAACCTCCTTACTTTCACCGACTGGGATGGTTGGGATCCTGAAACAGGAACCGGTCTGAACACGAGCAAGTATCCGGTTATGAGAAGCTATTCTATTGGTCTTAATCTTGAATTTTAATTATATATGAATATGAAATCAATCAAATACGGTATTATGCTTTTAGCGGCATTCGCCTCCTTTTCTTCATGCGACGAGCACGACTTTCTGAAAGAAGAACCTCTGGATTTTTATTCGCCGGAGAATTCCATGGAGACAAGCGCTCATTTCCAATCATCATTAAACTACCTGTATAACCGCGTAAGATATCAGGTCTGCGAGATGACAATGGACACCCGCTTCGCTTTCTATTATGCAACCGATTTTGCTTTCAACGGAACCGATTACCATAAGCCGGCAAAGTTGAATGATTATAAAAATGTGATGGTACCGACTTTTGCCGTACCTACAAGAGGTTTGGAAAGAATCCTACACGGTCATATCCAATGCCAACGTTATTTTAAACCGTTTAACAAATGCCAGCCAGGTAAATGACGAAGATAAAAAGGTAATCAGAGGAGAAGCTTTGGTGTTCAGAGGGTATGCTTACCGTATGCTAGCCAATCTATTCGGGGGCGTCCCTTTGATTCTGGAAGAAATCACGACTCCTCGCCGCGACTATGTACGGGCAAGCCGGGAAGAAGTTTATAAGCAAATCAAACAAGATCTGGAAGAAGCTGTTTCTTTGCTTCCTAATATCGAATCGGTAAAAGACGGAAAGCTAAGTAAGCAGGTCGCACAACACCTGTTGGCAGAAGTCAACATCTGTTTAGGCTTATATGACGAAGCGATACAAGCGGCAAGTGCCGTAATCGACCATCCGGAAATGGCACTTATGACCAACCGTTTCGGTTCACGTCAGAACGAAGCCGGCGATGTCTATTGGGATCTGTTCCGGCTGAACAACCAAAACAGGGGTAGCGGTAACAAAGAAAGTTTATGGGTGCTGCAATATGATTACCTAAATCCGGGTTCCAACACGGACTACAATGCGTCATTCAGCTTTATCCCTTACTACCAGAATATCAAAATAACGGCTAAAAATGAGGCAGGTGAGGAAGTCAATACAACAGCGTTCTTAGGAGTGACGGATGGCAAATGTGGACGTGGTATCGGCTGGATCCAGCCGACCAGCCATTTCTTCAATGATATTTGGTCCAAAGGTTCGGAAAACGACATCCGGAACTCGGAATACAACATCATCCGCGACGTGCGTATCGATAATCCGGAATCTCCGGCTTTCGGGCAATGGCTGGTAAAAGACGGTTATTACAAACAGCTTGACTCGATCCGCCAGTGGTATCCGCTGATGACAAAGATTTCTCGTGTTAACAACTTCCCCGAAGAATTCTACCAGAAAGACGCAAACGGTAATCCTTTGATGACTCCTTTCGGCGAACATCTGGTAATCAACAGTGCGAACGGCTCCTATAAAGACGTTTACTTGTTCCGCCTTACCTACTGAGAGCGGAAGCGTATGTCAACAAGGGTGACCAGGCAAAAGCGGCAGCCGATGTCAATACGGTTCGTAGTCGTGCAAATGCCGATCCGGCACAACCGGCAGAAGTAAACATCGACTATATCCTGGACGAACGCCTACGCGAGTTGTATTGCGAAGAACTCCGCATGCTGACTTTATGTCGTATGGGTAAACTTGCCGACAGGAACCGAAGATATAACCCCAGAACAGGCATGAGTATAGAGGATTATCATAATCTCTGGCCAATCCCCTACTCGGAAATCGAACGGAATGTATATGCCACGATCGAACAAAATCCGGGATATTAATTCATTTTAAATCTTTAAAGTGTCCGGATGAATTGCATATCTTTGCATCTGGACACTTTTTTGTATAATCTTAAAAATACCATGTATATGCGCACTATTTCTTATCTGATCTCATTCTTGTTGCTGGCCGCGTGCACGGAAACACCCTCAAAAGCACCACTCACCTTGTGGTACGACAAGCCTGCCCAAAACTGGGACGAGGCACTCCCCATCGGGAACGGCCGTGCGGGAGCAATGGTTTTCGGAGGAGTTGAGAAAGATCAACTTCAACTGAATGAAAACACGTTATACAGCGGGGAACCGTCAGTCGTTTTCAAAGATGTGAAAATAACACCGGAGATGTTCGACAAAGTTGTCGGGCTGATGAAAGCCGGAAAATACAAGACAGCTTCCGACCTGGTTTGCAAGAACTGGCTGGGACGCCTGCACCAATATTACCAACCGTTCGGAGACCTGCATATCCAAAACAACAAGCCGGGAGATGCTGCCGGATACAAACGGGCATTAAACATCTCGGATGCGGTTGCCACAACAGTCTATAAACAAAACGGAGTGAAATACGAACGGGAAGTATTCGCTTCCCATCCGGACAATGTGATCGTCATGCATCTGAAAAGCGATACACCGAATGGCATCGACATCTCGCTCGATTTCACATCACCTCATCCGACAGCCCAGCAAAAAGGGACTGACGACCGTCTGATCCTGCACGGACAGGCTCCCGGCTATGTGGAACGGCGTACATTCGAGCAAATCGAACAATGGGGCGACCAATACAAACACCCTGAACTCTACGATGCGAACGGCAAACGCAAGTTCGACAAACGGATGCTTTACGGCGACGAGATCGGCGGGAAAGGTATGTTTTTCGAAGCCCAGTTGAAACCGGTCTTCCCTAAAGACGGGAAATGTGAGATTACCGACGCCGGTATCCATATATACAACACGGACGAAGTCTATTTCATACTCAGTATGGCAACAAGTTTCAACGGTTTCGACAAAAGTCCGAGCCGGGATGGTATCGATCCTTCGGCCAAAGCAGCCAGCATTCTGGAAAAAGCCCTTTCCTATGACTATCAGACACTGAAACAACGCCATACGGAAGATTACCGTTCCCTTTTCGACCGAGTCGATTTCGAACTGTTTTCCTCTCCCGAACAAAAGGCGATGCCGACCGACAAACGTCTCGAACAGTTTGCCGGAAACGCCGATCCCGACTTGGCAGCTCTCCTGTTCCAATTCGGACGTTACCTGATGATCAGCGGATCACGTCCAGGCGGACAACCTTTGAACTTGCAAGGAATCTGGAACAAAGACACAATTCCAGCCTGGAACTGCGGCTATACGATCAATATCAATACAGAAATGAACTACTGGCCGGCCGAACTCACCAATCTGTCGGAATGCCAAGAACCTCTTTTCCGAATGATCCGGGAACTGTCTGTCTCCGGTGCCGAAACAGCCCGGAATATGTATAACCGCCGTGGTTGGGTGGCCCATCATAACACATCCATCTGGCGAGAGTCCTTGCCGAACGACAACGTGCCGACAGCTTCTTTCTGGCCGATGGTGCAAGGGTGGTTGTGTAGCCACTTATGGGAACACTACCAGTTCACACAGGATGAAACATTCCTGAAAAACGAGGCCTATCCGTTGATGAAAGGGGCCGCCGAGTTCTTTGCCGACTGGCTGATAGACGATGGCAACGGTCATTTGGTGACTCCGGTAGGCGTCTCTCCGGAAAACCGCTTCATCACGGAAGACGGACAAACGGCAGCCATGAGTATGGGACCGACCATGGACATGGCCATTATCCGGGAAACTTTTACCCGCACGATCGCCGCTTCGGAAATGTTCAATCTGGATGAATCGTTTC
>ERZ773195.2636-NODE-2636-length-11010-cov-3.593793_pt1 | contig 11010 bp, 4 predicted proteins | sample MGYA00580530_ERZ773195 | MGnify/ENA primary metagenome ERZ773195 (study PRJEB29015, sample SAMEA2737751) | human gut metagenome | biome: human gut; feature: human-associated habitat; material: faeces | place: China | collected 2012 ...
ATTCGGTAATATAAATTATTTGAATGTGGCTACCAATCTTGCCTGGTTCGAATTGCTCGGTAAAGCGGAAGATTTGGAGAAAGAAGTAGAACGTTATCGCTCTGTCACTGCTATGCAGTTGCGGGAAGTCGCTCAATCGGCTTTTCGGAAAGAGAACGGAGTTGTACTCTATTATAAAAGTAAATGAGAAATATATATAGAACATACAGAGAGCATTATAAAGCATTATTTTTTCTTGGTTTACCTATCGTTATCGGACAAATAGGAGTGATCGTGCTCGGGTTTGCCGATACCCTGATGATTGGACATCATAGTACGGTAGAATTGGGAGCAGCTTCTTTTGTAAATAACGTGTTCAATTTGGCTATCATTTTCAGTACCGGTTTTTCATACGGGCTAACTCCTGTTGTGGGAGGTCTATATGGAACACATCAGTTTGCACCTGCCGGACAGGCATTGCGTAACAGTTTGTTAGCGAATCTGATGGTCGCGTTATTATTGACGCTTTGTATGACTGTCCTTTATCTGAATATAGAGAATCTCGGCCAGCCGGAAGAACTGATTCCTTTGATTAAGCCTTATTATTTGGTGCTGCTGGCTTCATTGGTGTTTGTTATGCTTTTCAATGGATTCAAGCAGTTTACGGATGGAATCACGGATACCAAGACGGCCATGTGGATACTCTTGGGAGGAAATGTATTGAATATCATAGGAAATTATCTTTTGATTTACGGAAAGTTAGGTTTGCCCGAGTTGGGATTGTTGGGAGCCGGTATCAGCACATTGTTTTCACGTATTATGATGGTGCTCGTGTTTATCATTATCTTCTTGCGTAGTTCTCGTTTTATCCGTTACAAAGTCGGCTTCTTCCGTTTGGGGTGGTCACGGGCTATATTCGGTCGGTTGAACGGACTTGGTTGGCCGGTTGCTTTTCAAATGGGAATGGAAACAGCTTCTTTTAGTCTGAGTGCCATAATGATAGGTTGGTTGGGGACCATTGCACTGGCTTCGCATCAGGTTATGTTGGCTATTTCACAGTTTACGTTTATGATGTATTATGGCATGGGAGCTGCCGTAGCTGTTCGTGTCAGCAACTTCAAAGGTCAGAACGATATTTTGAACGTTCGTCGTTCGGCCTATGCCGGTTTTCATCTGATGATGACATTGGGCGTAGTGCTTTCTTTTATTGTCTTTCTTTGCCGTAACTATTTAGGAGGTTGGTTTACCGACAGTCCTGAGGTGGCGGCTATGGTAACTTCTCTCATTTTTCCTTTCCTCGTTTATCAGTTCGGGGACGGGTTACAGATTACTTTTGCTAATGCCTTGCGTGGCATTTCGGATGTAAAACTGATGATGCTCATCGCCTTTATCGCTTACTTTATCATCTCACTTCCCGTAGGTTATTTCTGCGGCTTCGTAATGGGCTGGGGGGTGGTAGGTGTCTGGATGGCGTTCCCTTTCGGTCTGACAAGTGCAGGATTAATGCTTTGGTGGCGTTTTCATTACATGACGAAACTCCCCACTCCCCAAGTGAATACTTGATACTTAAAACTTTACCGTATGGCTTCCTATCGTTCCACAAAGTTGAAAGTAACAATCGGTTATACGTTATTACTTGCAATTCTTCTTTTTTCTCTGGTATTTGTACATCGCGAAATGGAGACATTGTCGGCTGCCGATGACCAGGAGAATCTGCGGACAGACAGCCTGTTGACCCTGCTGCACGAGAAAGACCGGAATACGATACAGATGCTCCGGGTATTGAGCGAAGCGAATGACAGCTTACTTTCCGCTTCGGAGATTGAAGAAATAATTTCCGAACAAGATTCTGTCATTACTCAGCAACGGGTACAACACCGAGTTATCACTAAACGGGATTCTTTACTGACTACGCCTAAGAAGAAAGGTTTCTTTAAGAGATTGGCAGAAGTGTTTGTCCCAACTAAACAAGACAGTGCCGTGCTTGTTAATACCTCCATGGAGGTTGCTACGGATACTATTCTGGAACCGACCACTTCTAAAGATTCCCTTCAGCAAAAGATTCGTATGGCTACAGAGGAAAAACGGTTGCAGCGGCGAAAAACAATCCGGCGGCCTAGTACAAAATATCAGCGTATGAATTCGCAGTTGACAGCAAGAATGGATAGCCTGATAAAACAATACGAGGAGGAAATGACCTTGCGTGCCCGCCAGGATGCAGAAATGCAACAGGAGGTAAGAATGCGTTCAGCACGCACCATTGGTGGAATAGCTATCGGAGCAGTGCTGCTCTCTGTCTTTTTCCTGATTTTGATAGTGCGTGACATATCCCGCAGCAATCGTTACCGCCGGCAATTGGAAGAAGCTAATAAACGGGCGGAAGACCTGCTTATTGCCCGTGAAAAGCTGATGCTCGCCATTACTCACGACTTTAAAGCACCGTTAGGCTCTATTATGGGATATACCGAATTACTTTCCCGACTGACGGAGGACGAACGGCAGCGCTTCTATCTTGACAATATGAAAAGTTCTTCGGAACATCTTTTGAAATTGGTCAGCGACTTGCTCGACTTTCATCGGCTCGACCTTAATAAAGCGGAAGTGAACCGCGTCACCTTCAATCCTTCGCAGTTATTCGAAGAAATCCATGTTAGCTTCGAACCATTGACAGCCGCCAAAGGATTAACCTTGCAATGCCATGTCGCTCAGGAATTAAATGGAAGATACATCAGCGACCCTTTACGACTCCGGCAGATAGTGAATAATCTTTTGTCCAACGCAGTGAAGTTTACTCCGAAAGGCGAGATTGCATTAACGGCTAAATATGATTCTTCCAAGCTGACGATAGCGATTTCGGATACCGGAAAAGGTATGGCTACGGAAGACCGCGAACGGATTTTTCAGGAATTTACCCGTTTATCCGGTGCACAAGGAGAAGAAGGCTTCGGCTTGGGATTGTCTATTGTGAAGAAGTTGGTTGTTTTGCTTGAAGGTACGATTGATGTGCAAAGTAAGCTGGGGGAGGGAAGTTGCTTCACAGTCATTCTCCCTCTTTATCCGGTGGGAAAATCTGTGTCCGAAAGGGCATTGGAAGAAAAAACAATTTCGGCAGAAGACCCTGTCACGCTTCCCCCGATGAAAGTGATACGTGTACTGTTGATTGATGATGATAAAATTCAATTAAGCTTGACGGCAGCCATGTTAAAGCAACATGGAATTGACGCCGTTTGTTGTGAGCAACTGGAGGAGTTGATAGAACAGCTCCGTACCTCTGTTTTCGATGTATTGCTGACTGATATACAAATGCCTGCTATTAATGGCTTTGATTTGGTAAAACTCTTGCGCGCTTCCAATATTCCGCAGGCAAAGACAATTCCTGTGATTGCCGTAACTGCCCGCAGTGAAATGGACATAGATGCTTTACAAGAACACGGTTTTGCCGGTTGCCTGCACAAACCTTTTACGGTGAAAGAACTATTGCTCACAGTCAACGAAGGACAGCTTGCCGCTGACGAAGCACACATTACTGAGGATATGCAGACTGTAAGTTCCTTGAACTTTTCTGCATTAACAGCCTTTTCTGAAGACGATGCTGATGCCGCACATTCCATTATTCAGACCTTTATCGAAGAAACCGGAAAGAATGCCGATCGGATGCAACAAGCATTGGCAGGCAAGGAGGTGGACGGAATAGCGGCTATGGCTCACAAACTACTTCCGCTTTTCACTTTAATCGGGGCAATGGAAGCTGTGCCTTTATTGAACTGGCTGGAAACACAACGTGGGCAATGTTTTTCAGAGGAGATAGGTGAAAAAACGGCTTGTGTACTTCTGGAGATTCAGAAGGTTCTGGAAGAAGCTCGTAAGGTATAAGTAGCTTGAAGTAGTGACAAGAGCTCCGGTAAAGAAGGTGAAGAAAGAAAACCATAATGCTTGTATTTCTTTTGTGATTGAACATTTTGCTCCTAACGTCAACCTTTTTTCAGAATTAATTGTTTACTTTGTGTCACCTTTTAATACACTGGCACATTTTACATGAAACGAAAATGGATAAGAAGGGTGAGTTGGATATTGCTCACTCCTGTATTGCTTTTTGTAATACTAATGATATTACTTTATATACCTCCCGTTCAGAATCTTTTGCGTCGGGAGGTGACAGCATACGCTTCCAAAGCAACTGGTATGCAGATTCAGGTGGAACGAATCGACCTTCGTTTTCCGCTCAATCTGTTGGTTCGTGGCGTGGAAGTGATCCAGCAACCGGATACGCTGTTGTCTTTGGAAAGTCTGAACGTGCGTGTACAGGCATGGCCGCTCGTCAAGGGAAAGGTAGAGGTAGATGAAGTAACATTAAGTCAGGTAGCGTTCAATTCGGCTAATCTAATAGAAGGCATGAAGATAAAGGGGGTACTGGGACGTTTCTTTTTACAAAGTCATGGAGTTGATCTTTCTAATGAGCTGGCCGTTATCAACCAGACGGAATTATCGGACACTCACGTACAAATGTTGATGAACGATACTACGACTACGCCTAAAGACACAACAGCTTCTGCTCCTGTAAACTGGAAAGTGGATCTTCATAAACTGAAGTTGAAGAATGTGTCGTTCAGTATGCAACTTCCTGCTGACTCGATGCGAATGGCTGCTCATATCGGAGAAGCATTTATCAATGATGCACAAGCTGATTTGAAGAATCAGTTTTATGAACTGAAACAATTCCTGTTATCCGGAAGTTCTGCCAATTATGATACCGGAGCAGCCAAACCCGGAGAAGGTTTCGATGCGTCTCATATTGCCGTTCGTGATATCCGTATCGGTTTGGATTCCTTATTATATAAAGGTAGGGATATGAATGCTGTAATCCGTGAGCTTTCGATGAATGAACGTTCCGGATTGAGTATCACTTCATTGACGGGTAGGGCATTTTCTAACGACTCGATTATTCGTATTCCCGGCATAAAACTGCAAACCCCTCATTCCGAAATAGATTTATCCGCCCAGACATATTGGGAACTTGTCAATATTCCCACTACAGGACGTTTGTCCGCCGGTCTCAATGCTTATATCGGTAAAGAGGATGTTATGTTATTTGCCGGCGGTTTGCCGGATAGTTTCAAAGAGGCGTATCCCTTCCGTCCGCTTGTGGTTCGTGCCGGTACGGACGGAAATCTGAAACAAATGCAGATTTCTCGTTTCACAGTCGATCTCCCGGGAGCTTTTTCCATGAAAGGAGGCGGTATTCTTGAAAACTTGGCTGACAGCCTGACGCGTTCGGGGACTATCGGTCTGGATATGATTACTCAGAATCTAAACTTCCTGACTGCTTTAACGGGAGAAGCCCCCAACGGTACTATCGTAATCCCAGATAGCATGAATCTGAAGGCCCGTGTCGAGCTGAAAGGACCTGAATATAAGGCTAATCTTCACTTGAAACAGGGGCAAGGCTCTATGGGGGTGAATGCAGAACTTAATACCTCAACCGAGGCTTATGCAGCCGACTTGAAGATTGACAATCTACAACTCCATAATTTCCTTCCGAAAGACTCTATCTACGAACTTTCTCTTTCGGCAGATGCCAAAGGCCGTGGGCTGGACGTCATGTCTTATCGTGCTTTAGCCAAACTGAATCTTTCATTAGATCAACTACATTATGCACGTTACCAGCTTTCCAATGTTCATTTGACTGGAGCTTTGAAAGGTGCATTGGTGACGGCTAATCTGACAAGTGACAATGCGCTGTTGAAGATGACAACAGATGCAGAATACAATCTGGCACATCGTTATCCAGATGGAAAAGTGACGGTTGACGTCACTCAGCTCGACTTACACGAACTGGGGTTGATGCCTCAACCGATGAAGCGCCCGCTCGCCTTTAATCTTTCTGCCGAAGCTCGTCAAAACAGGGTGTTCACACATCTAACATCCGGTGATATGAAACTCAACTTGAGTGCACGTTCCGGTGTTAATCCTTTGATAAGTCAGTCTACACACTTCATGGATGTCCTGATGAAGCAGATTGATGAAAAAGCCTTGAACCACGCCGAACTGCGTGAAGCGTTGCCGACAGCTATTTTATCTTTCTCCGCAGGAAAAGAGAATCCGTTAGCTTATTTTCTGGCTACTAAAAACATATCCTACCATGATGTTTCCATGAAGTTCGGTACGGCTCCCGATTGGGGAATCAATGGAAAAGCTGCGGTGCATGCATTGAAGATGGACACATTGCAACTGGATACAATCTTCTTCACTGTCAAACAGGATACTACTTTAATGAAACTACGTGCCGGTGTAATAAACGGACCGAAGAATCCGCAATTCTCTTTTGCTACTACTTTGACCGGAGAGATTCGCGACCGCGATGCGGAATTGCTGGTAGACTACAAAAACGGCAAAGGAGAAACAGGCGTATTGCTGGGGGTAAATGCCCGCCCTTTGTTCGAAGGACATGGTAAGGGGAACGGAATCGCTTTCACACTGATTCCGGAGAATCCGATTGTTGCCTTCCAAAGATTTCATTTCAACGAGAATCATAACTGGATTTACCTGCATAAAAATATGCGTGTATACGCGAACGTGGATATGTGGGATGAAGAAGGAATGGGATTCAGGGTACATTCCGTACCGGGCGATACGGTGTCTCTGCAGAATATAGATGTTGAAATACGTAGAATCCGTCTGCAAGAGATAACGAGTGTGTTGCCTTACTTCCCCGAAATAACCGGATTGTTCTCGTTGGAAGCTCATTACATACAGACAGAAAAGGATTTGCAACTCTCGGCTGAGGCGTCTGTTGATGAACTGACTTATGAACGTCAGCGTATCGGTGACGTTGCATTAGGGGCTACGTGGTTGCCGGGCGAACAGGGAAAACAATATCTGAATGCTTATCTGAATCACGATCAGGCAGAAGTGCTGGTGGCAGATGGGAAACTGGTTCCTACCCGCACAGGCAAAGATAGTTTGGAAGTGAATACAACATTGGAGCATTTTCCGCTGCGGGTGGCGAATGTGTTTATTCCTGACCAGATGGTCACTTTGTCCGGTGATATGGATGGTAATCTGAATATAACGGGCAGTACTGAACAACCTTTGATAAACGGCGAACTTGTATTGGATAGTGTTGCTGTCCTTTCCCGTCAATATGGTGCGCGTTTCATGTTTGACAATCGTCCTGTGCAAATAAAGAACAATCGGTTGGAATTTGATAAATTTGCTATTTACACAACATCGAAGAATCCGTTTACTATTGATGGCTATGTTGATTTCCGTGATATGAGCCGTCCAATGGCGAACCTGAATATGCTGGCACAAAATTATACGTTACTGGATGCTAAGCGTACCCGTGAAAGTCTGGTTTACGGCAAAGTATTTGCTGATTTCCGGGCGACGGTGAAAGGGCCTTTGGACGGGCTGAATATGCGTGGGAACGTGAGTCTGCTGGGGAACACCGATGTTTCGTATGTCTTGACCGATTCACCATTGACAGTGCAGGACCGTTTGGGAAGTTTGGTAACATTTACTTCATTTAGCGATACTACAACTGTTGTCCGGCAGGAAGTGCCGACTGTCTCTTTAGGCGGATTGGACATGGTAATGATGGTACATATCGATCCGTCCGTCCGAGTGAAAGTTGACCTGGATGCAAGTAATGATAACCGTATCGAACTGGAAGGCGGGGGTGACCTTTCCATGAAATACACTCCGCAAGGCGACCTGACTCTGACCGGACGTTATACGTTGAGTGGCGGCTTGATGAAATATGCTTTGCCGGTGATTGCAGCAAAGGAATTTGCCATTGATAACGGTAGTTACGTGGAATGGACGGGAAATCCGATGGACCCGATGTTGAACTTTAAGGCGACTGACCGTATCCGTGCGTCAGTTTCCGAAGGAGAGAATGGTGGAAGTCGTATGGTTAATTTCGATGTTTCCGTTGTAGTCAAGAACCGCTTGGATAATCTTTCGTTTGCATTCGATGTTGCGGCTCCCGAAGATGCGACCGTACAAAACGAGTTGACCGCTATGGGGGCGGAAGAACGAGGTAAACAGGCATTGTATATCATGGTGATGAAAACTTATCTCGGCACCGGACCGATTGGTGGGGGTGGCGGCGGACTCGGCAAGCTGAATATGGGATCTGCTCTGACTTCTGTATTGAGTAGTCAGATAAACTCCTTGATGGGTAACTTGAAGAATGCGAGTCTCTCTGTCGGTGTCGAAGACCACGACGATTCAGAGACGGGAAGTAAACGTACGGATTACAGTTTCCGTTATTCACAACGCTTGTTTAACAATCGTTTTCAGATTGTAATCGGTGGCAAGGTTTCTCAAGGTGAGAATGCGACGAATGACGCCGAATCCTTCATCGACAATATTTCTCTGGAATATCGTCTGGATAGAACCGGAACCCGGTATATCCGCCTGTTCTATGACAAGAACTACGAGAGTGTGCTCGAAGGTGAGATTACGGAAACCGGAGTCGGTATTGTGCTTCGCAAGAAGCTAGACAAACTTAGTGAACTGTTCATCTTTAAGAAAAAGAAGTAAGTATGAAAGAGATACATATAAATATATTGGCTGTTTGTCTGATAAGTGTAGTGTTACTGTCGGCTTGTTCGGTGACGAAACATCTTCCCGAAGGGGAGGTGCTTTACACCGGAAGCAAGACTGTCATATTGAATAAATCGACAACACCGGTAGGAGAGACGGCGCTGACGGAAATTGATGCTGCACTCGATAAGACACCTAGTACAAAGATGTTTGGTGGTATCCTTCCTATCCCTTTTAAAATGTGGATGTACAATGACTTCGTGAAATATAAGAAGGGATTCGGTAAATGGATGTTCAACCGTTTTGCGGCCAATCCTCCCGTATTTATTTCTACGGTCAACCCGGAGGTACGTGTGAAGGTAACGACTAATTTGCTTCGTGATTATGGCTATTTCAATGGGAAGGTAGCTTATGAAACGGTTGTTGATAAGAAAGACAGTCTGAAGGCGGGCATTATCTATACGGTGGATATGAAGAACCCTTATTTCATTGATACGGTTTACTATCAACGGTTCACTCCCCAGACTCTGCGGATTATGGAGCGCGGACGCCGGATGTCTTATATAAGTCCGGGTGAGCAGTTCAACGTGGTTGATTTGGACGAAGAACGCTCCCGTATCAGTACATTGTTGCGTAACCTCGGATATTTTTATTTCCGTCCCGACTATATGACTTACCAGGCGGATACGACTTTGGTACCCGGAGGGCATATCAGCCTTCGCCTGATTCCTGTGCCGGGATTGCCGGCTGCGGCACAGCGTCCTTATTACGTGGGTGATGCGTCTGTCTATCTGTTCGGAAAGAACGGAGAAGCGCCGAATGACAGTATGATGTATAAGAACTTGAATATTCACTATTACAATAAATTGCAGGTTCGTCCCAATATGCTTTATCGTTGGCTGAATTATCAACAGTTTGTACGGAACGCACAGATGCGTGCTTCCAACCGTACCCGGCTTTACAGCCAGTATCGGCAGGAACAGATACAGGAGAAACTCAGCCAGTTGGGAATATTTAGTTATATGGATATCCAATATGCCCCCAAAGATACAACAGCTGTTTGTGATACGTTGGACATCACGATGCAGGCTACTTTTGCCAAACCGTTGGACGCTGAACTGGAATTGAACGTAGTAACTAAAAGTAACGACCAGACCGGTCCGGGTGCTTCGTTCGGAGTTACAAGGAATAATGTATTTGGTGGTGGAGAAAGTTGGAACGTGAAACTGAAAGGCTCTTATGAATGGCAGACCGGTGGCGGAGAGAAAAGTTCGTTGATGAACAGTTGGGAAATGGGAATATCTACTTCTCTGACTTTCCCTAGAGTGGTTTTCCCGCGTTGGGGGAAAAGGGAATTTGACTTTCCCGCTACGACTACTTTCCGTTTGTATATCGATCAGTTGAACCGGGCAAGATATTACAAACTGTTATCTTTCGGCGGAAACGCAACCTACGATTTCCAGCCGACGCGTACCAGTCGTCATAGTATCACACCTTTCAAACTGACATTCAACGTCTTGCAACACCAGTCGAAAGAGTTTATGGAGATTGCAGCCGACAATCCGGCACTATATGTCAGCTTAGACAACCAGTTCATCCCGGCTATGGAGTACACTTATACATATGATAATGCCTCTGTGCGGAGAGTGAAGAATCCTATCTGGTGGCAATCTACCGTGACTTCTGCCGGAAATGTGACTGCCACTATTTATCGTGCTTTCGGCAAACCTTATAATGAGGAAGGGAAAAAACTTTTGGGGGCTCCGTTCTCGCAGTTTATGAAATTTAATACCGAGTTCCGCCATTTGTGGAACATAGACAAAAATAATAAAATAGCTTCCCGTGTAGCGTTAGGCGCTCTTTTTGCATACGGTAATGCTACGATTGCCCCATATAGTGAACAATTCTACGTTGGTGGTGCCAACAGTATCCGTGCTTTTACGGTGCGTAGTATTGGTCCCGGTGGCTATCACCCGAAAGACAGCAAGTATTCTTATCTCGACCAGACAGGTACGTTCCGTTTCGAAGCGAACGTAGAATATCGTTTCCGTATCTTCAAGAGCATTTGGGGAGCTACTTTCCTGGATGCGGGTAACGTCTGGCTGCTGCGCAAGGACGAGGCACGTCCTGATTCGCAACTTCGTCTGAAAACTTTCCCGAAACAAATAGCTTTGGGGACAGGCGTAGGCGTCCGTTACGACATGGATATTCTTGTGTTCCGTCTTGACTTCGGTATTCCTTTGCATCTGCCCTATGATACGGAACGAAGCGGATATTATAATGTTACCGGTGCCTTCTTCAAAAATCTGGGAATACATTTCGCTATCGGGTATCCGTTCTAACGTTCTTTCTTTGTCTCAAGACAAAAGAAAGGACATCACATAAGACAAAAGAAAGAAAGTTTTTGTACATTTGCACCAAAATCAGATGCCGTTGACATCACTAACCTTTTAATATTACACAATTTATGAAACCAACTTT
>ERZ773195.2645-NODE-2645-length-10987-cov-4.963410_pt1 | contig 10987 bp, 10 predicted proteins | sample MGYA00580530_ERZ773195 | MGnify/ENA primary metagenome ERZ773195 (study PRJEB29015, sample SAMEA2737751) | human gut metagenome | biome: human gut; feature: human-associated habitat; material: faeces | place: China | collected 2012 ...
GCCGATGTTTACCCTGGGACATAATTTCGCTCCCGCCAACATCCACGCCGGCGGTCTGCGCTATCACGGTGCCGGCGTCATCGTATCGCAACTGCTGAAAGACGGCTATATGGAAGCGACGGACATCAAACAACTCGAATCGTTCGAAGCCGGCTGCCTTTTCGCACAGGCAGAAGGAATCATCCCTGCACCGGAGTCCTGCCACGCCATTGCAGCCACTGTACGCGAAGCAAATAAATGCAAGGAAACGGGCGAAGAGAAAGTCATCCTGTTCAACCTGTCCGGCCATGGCCTCATCGATATGGCATCGTACGACAAGTACCTTGCCGGCGATTTGCAAAACTATGAACTGACCGACAACGATATCCGGAGAAATCTGGATGAAATAGGCAATCTGGTCTAATAGATATTTGCCATACTGACGAGCGGTTCATAGAGTTTCTCTATGTCCTGCGAATCCATTTCAATCTGCACCTGGTCTCCCGGAATCAGACTTGTTTCCGCAGGGACCAGGTTTTTTCCATCCCTATGCACATTGATGATAACACAGCGTTCGGGCAAGGAAAGCTCGCTTACTGCCTTGCCGTCGAAGTAAGAACCGGTCATGACTTCCACAGACAGCGTATACCGGTTTTCTTCACGGAAATCGGGAGAGTTAATCATATCCTCGTATAAGATTACGTTGAAAGACTTCATCTGGAGCAGCTCCGTAAAATAATACGTCAAACCGCCTACCACCACCGAGGGATAAAAGACTTCGAAGTGTCCGGTTATCTCCGTTATCAGCACAATTGCCGTAAGCGGTGTACGCTCAATGGCCACCAAAAATGCCGACATGGATATCAGCATGACATAAGTGATATTTGGGGGCTCGATAATGCCGTACTTTACAGCGACCAGTCCTACAAGCTGCCCCAACAGTCCGCCCGTCACCAAAGTGGGAATAAAGTTACCACCCGGCAAGCCTGAAGACACGGAGCACACCGAAAACCCGAAATGCAACAGCATGACGGCAAGCACCCACATTATTTCCGTACTGCCGTTCTGCGCCTGTTGCAGCAAAAACTGCTCGCCGCCACCGGTCAGGTTTACCTGCATCAACGAGATAATGTAGGCAACCAGTACCAAATAAAACATCTTGATATATACCGGAGACTTGACCTTAGAATATACCCGCTTGAACGAAATCATAAGCACAGAGTATATCTTGCCGGCAATGGAAATGATAACAGCCAACAAAAGGAAATACTTCATCCGGACAAGAAAAGTCAAAACAGGTTCCGACACCTCAATCAGATGATAAGGGTTCACGGGAAAAACCAAACCGGCAACCGCTCCTGCCACTACACCCGCCAACAACGTAGTAATGGCTGTCTTAGGTGCATCGAAACGTTCGATGGATTCGATAACAATCAATGAAGAGGCCAATGGAGCAGCAAAAGCAGCCGCAAGCCCCGCCCCTGCTCCCGCCGCCAGCAACTGCTTGCGCTCGCCCTGCAGAATATGCGTCCATCGGGACACAAGACTGCCGATATAGGAGCCTATCTGCACAGAAGGCCCCTCACGCCCCAATGACAATCCGGCAGCCACAGAAAGAATTCCACCAGCGAATTTGGAAACCAGCTCCACAAACGGGTGCTTATAGGTTATGCGTCCGTTGATTACCCCGCGTGTCTGCGGAATGCCGCCGCCACTGATAAGAGGCATCCTGCCTACCAGAAAGGACACAAACATCAGAATCCCCCAAAACAGCAAAAACAGGAGTATATGCCAGTACCAGGCAGGGCGGGATGCGAAAAAGTCGCTGCGGATATGTAGCAGGAAATAAAGCAGATAGTGATAACAGACCGCAATAAGCCCTGTCAGCAATCCCACAATCATGCTGACAAAATAAAGCCGCGCATCTACCAACTTCAACTTCCAGATATGCCAGCCGCGAACCGTTTTCCAATTCTTTATTTTCTGAAAAAAACGCATGGAGTATTCTTTGTTATCTGCATTCCCCTACAACAATTTCTCTCCTGCGAAGTTCTGAACCGGCTACCCGATTATATTTATTTTACCCTCTCAGCATTGCTGATAATAAAAAAGAATCTCCTCATCAAGCCATACACAGAGAGGAGATTCTTCGCTACATTCAAAAGCTAAGAACGGAGCTTTTTATATTATGACACACTTATTATATTAAACCACAGTTTTTCCGGCAGCTTAAGACTTCTGTGCAGAACGTACCGGGTGTTTATGTTTTCCTTGCGCAACAGCCTGCTTTTTTCTGCGGTCAAATTCTTTTTTCAACTTGTTGGCATTGTTCTGTTCCGTCCGGTAAATCTTCATAATCTGTTTGGGAGAAAGTATTTTTCTGAATTCATCATAATACTTCTCACGCACATCCAGTATCTTACGACTTTGGGCAAAACGTCCTTTTATCTGCTGCTCCATCTCGGCATCCGTCAGCACCGGTTTAGGTTGCGGCTTCATGCCTTTCTGCTCCGTTCCCTGCCCGGAGGAGAGCTGCCTGCGGTTCATCATTCTGCATTCGCGCAATTCCTTCAAATAGTTCTGATAAACCGGTACAAATCTGGCAGCCGCGGCATCATCCAACATCAGTGTGTTCACCATCTGATTGGTCTGGCGTTCCATGAACTGCTCCGGTGTGTGACGTTGCCTTTTATCTTTATTCACCTGGTTTTGAGCAGAGAGACTGAACTGACCGCCTATCATAAGGCACGTCAGAAATACGTAAATGAATTTTGCTTTCATAACTCTTCTTTTTTTTTAAAGACAATACTATTAATTTAAAAATATATCGCTTTCGGAGAAGCTGACGAGCTCTTCCAGCTCCTCGTCCGACATTTCACGAATCCATTTATCAGCAGGGGCCGCCGCCGTACAATTCCCGGTATCCAGCATCTGCCCTCCTCTATCACCTTCCCTGAAAAGAGACGGCATAAACAGAAAGCCGACCAATGCCGCAGCTATGGCAATACCCGCAGAAACGGTTATCCACAAACGATGCCCCGCCGGCTTGCTACCATACGTATGTTTCCGCACATTACGCTGCATTTCGTCAAAGAAACCTTCGGGCACACGATAGGGAGTTTTTTTTCCTATATCATCAAAATCAAACTCTTTTTTCATAATCTCAATTATTTAGTATGTACTCTTTAATCTTTTCCTTCGCATAATGATAATTCACCTTAAGCGTATCTGCCTTACCGTCGAGAATGCGGGCGATTTCCTCGTAATCAAGTTCATCATAGTAGCGGAGATTGAATATCAACCGTTGCTTCTCCGGCAATCTCAATATGGCTTCCTGGAACTTGACGGCCAACTCATTTTCATAGTCCACATAATCGGAAGCCTTCAAACTGGAAATCAGGTTTTCCTGAATATCTTCGGTCGAAACGGTTTCCCGCCTTTTACGGCTATTCAACAAGCGGAGACTTTCATTCGTTGCAATCCGGTAAATCCATGTGCTCAGTGAACTCTCGCAACGGAATTGCTCCCAATGCCTGTACACCTGAATAAAGACTTCCTGCAATACATCCTCCGCATCTTCGTGCAGCACTACCAAACGCCGTATATAATAATATATCGGTTCCTGAAAACATTCCACCAACAGTTGAAAGCCCTGTTCACGGTTGGATTTATATATTTGTCGAATCTTGTTTTCGTTTATCATCAGTTCATCCGGGTTTTACTGGTTAGAAAGGAGAAATAGGAAGAAGTTAAATGAGACGGAGCGTATTTGTCGTTTATTAACAAAAAAAGTCGGGGCTGCATCTTTACAAGACACAGCCCCGACCCATCTGTTTATAAGTTTACGGCAATTACCAGAATCTGTTTCGCTCAGGATTATACTCAAATCCCACTCTTTTCAGTGTCCGGACAATTACTTCTTTCTCAACGTTCATATCCTCACAAAGTGCATCCAGTGAAGGATAGAAATCACGCAATTTCATATTGATGAAGCTGTACAGCATCATCGGATCTTCAGGCAATTTCATAGTCACAATCTTTGTTTAAATTAAACACTAATACCGGGCGCAAAAATACAATAAAATATCATACGAAAGAGTATTATCCCTTGAAATCTGCAAGTTATCCATGCAAACGATTGAAACGACACGTCAATTAAAACGTTGCGGTCCCCTCTGGCTAACGATTACATAGATAATGACCGGCGCTCCGATAATCGGTGTAACTGCATTCAAAGGTATAATACCTGCCTCACCGGGCAGAACGCAAATCAGGTTGCAAAGCAATGCTACTGCTCCACCGCTCAAGATAGTCACAGGCAACAAGGAGTTGTGATTGGCTGTCCGCAATACCATACGGGCTATATGAGGAACGGCAAGTCCGATAAATGCAACCGGTCCGCAAAAAGCGGTGGTTATGGCGGTCAGCAAACCGGTGATGACCAAAAGCCAGTTGCGCACATATCGTATATTGATTCCCAAATTCTCCGCATAACGCTCTCCCAGCAATAATGCGTTCAGAGGTTTTATCAGTAATAAAGAGCCGAATAATCCGGCAACGGTCACCAATGCGAAAGCAGGCATTTGCTGGAGAGAGACACCGCCAAAATTACCCAATCCCCATACCATATAAGATTGCACTCCCTCTGCCGTAGCAAAGAAATTCAGCAGGACAATGGCGGACGAAGCAATATAACCTATCATGATACCCGTTATCAGCAACATGACATTGCTTTTTAACAACGTAGAAAAGAATAGGATAAGTCCCATTATCAGCATAGCACCTACAAACGCCCCAGCCAGTACGGAAAAGAAACCGGACAAACTGAATGTTCCGGCAGATATGCTTCCACCAAAAAACAGCATCACGAACGCCACTCCCAGACTCGCCCCGGAATTAATGCCCAGAATAGACGGGCCTGCCAGCGGATTCTTAAAAGCGGTCTGCAACATCAGTCCGCAGACTGCCAGTGCACCTCCGCAAAGCAATGCTGTCAAGGCTTGAGGCAGGCGGGACTCCCATACAATAAAACTCCAGCTTGCCTTCTCGCCTTCATGCCCCATGAGTATGCTGAAAACATCGGATATGGGAATCGGAACCGACCCTATCAGCAGATTAGCCATAAACAGTAATACAATTACCATTCCTAATCCGATGCCATATTTCCATCCTTTATTCATTCAATTTGCAAAAATAGCGCAAACCGCCTAAATCTCCTATTTCGGGATGTAAAATCTGTATCAAATCCGACAACAAATAGTCCGGACGGAAAGGAGTTTCTTCATAAAAAGGAACTTTTGCCGTGTTACATCCGTAAATATTCCGTGTTTTAAATGCTTTGAAGCCAGTATAACCTATATAATCGGCTTTCAAATCAGAATAGGTCATATCACGGTCTCGATTGTACTTAATAGTCCATACATCTGCATCACCAGCCTTGTCAAAAACTGTTTCAAAAGCCAAAGGAATGGAACCGCTGTGTTTATCTCCCGCAAAAGCATAACGCCCGCAGGCATCATTAAACAAACGTCCGATTGTACTGCAACCACCCGGTACATACCAGGCAGAACCGCTTTTCAGTTCACTGACAATAGACAAAGACGAAGACGAAAGTGAAGCACGTTTTCTAAGCTGGTTATAACAACTATCCACCTCGGCAAAAAGGCTGTCGGCTTTTGAGACAACACCAAAAAGCAACCCGTAGAAACGCATCCATTCGGCACGCCCCAAAGCGGAAGTCTCCATATAGTCGGCACACTCGATAATAGGAATATTCAGTTTTTCAACGCGTCCGTAACCACCGCTGTTCTCAAACGGAGAAAGCAAAATAGCATCGGGATGCAGGTCGATAATCTTCTCCATATCAGGATTCATACCGTCACCACAGTCGGTAACCGTTCCGTTACGGTATCCATCCTGTATAACCGGGAGTTTAATGTACTTCAAGTCACACACACCGCCTATACTGCCTGCAGCTCCCAACTTATCCATGAGACTGCAATGAACCGAGGAATAAATGACCGATTTGCGAAGCGGAGTACGCACAATTGTCCCCTCGGGCAGATGCGCCGGTAAAGGTTGGGATGCCGGAACCAAGATATAGGTGTGCAATGTTTTCAGGGTATCCCAAGGGTTACGTAAAGTCGCAATAGTGTAGTCGGGATAATTTACTAACGTGAGGTTATCGGCATAACGCAGAGGGATAGTATCACCGGATATAAAAACAGAGACAGTCTTGTCCTTCCCACTACAAGCGGAAAGGAACAAGACCAGTGTCAGCATAAGAAACAAAAATGTAACTTTTCTCATTTTTAATTAAAGAACACAGCAGAATTGGGATTCTGACCACCACAATCGAACTTTTCTATGAAAGTTCCATCTTTCTTGAAACGGTAGATATTTCCATTACCGGCAGCAAAATAGGTTGTACCAATATAAATATCACCATTATCATCATTCACCTGCAACATAGACGTACTTGTTGTTGCCAGTTCTTTAGGAGCATCATCTTTCAAGAAAGAAGACTGGTTCAATGTTTTGGTTTTAATATTATAAGTACTGAAATGATTGGTTGTAACAGCAGGATTTACATTCCAGTTTGTCAATGAATTAATCAGATACACTACATCATCATCTGCAGCCATATAAGTAGCGTGACCAATGTTAGTCACCTCGTTACTATTAGCTGGATCTATTATTTGTAAAACATAACCCTCCTCTACAAAAGAATAGTCCCATGCTATGAGAAATATCTTATCATCTTCTTCCATCAAAACATTAGGATTTGTTGCCACAGCTAACTTTTCTTTTAAAGTAAATGTAGCCAAATCCACAACAAATACATCATTCAGATAAACCCACTTCCCGTCAACCTGCTTATAAGAATTAGCCACATAAAGCATGTTATTACTAATTGCTATACCTTCCAGATTATAGCCATTCTCAATAGCTAACTTCTTTTCCACTTTTAACGTATTAGCATTAATCTTTGCCACGACACCACCATAGAAAGAAGCATAAATATAACCGTCTTCGGCTGCTATTGCGCGGATACCAGCCGCCAAATCCTGATCATCCACAAATGACGCACGAGTCTGTTCCACACCGGCTGCATTCAGTTTTACCAGATAGTTGGAGCCATATACTGCCACATACATACATTCATTGTATTCAATCATCGTCTGACCAAGGTCTCCCAACTTAGCCTTATTTTGTTTCTGAAAAATATCACCGATAAAATCAGCACCTCCATTAGGAGCATAAAAAGCAATATTTGCGTTGTTAGCACCTTGCGTACCTGCATTCAGGAAAAAGGCACGCACTTGCGGCAAAGCAACTGTTGAACCTGAATCATCTAACAAATCGTCATCATCACTACAAGACGCAAATGAAACACTTAACGCGAGCATACAAAGCATGCTGACTAATAAACTTCTTACTTTCATAATTCTTACTTATTTAATTGGTTAAAATTCAATTGTTCCCGTCAGTCGCCAAGAGCGTCCCGGCATAGGATAATATTTTATCACATCATACTGTGTATCTGTCAGATTAATGATTTCGGCCTGCAAACGCAATTTACAATGCCGAAAAGAGAAGTTTCTGGAAAGACTGACCGTATGCTCCATGTATCCGTCAATTCTATTCTCAGGTATATTCTGTGACATACTATACCGCTCGCTTACCCCTACAATGGAATACCCCACATTAACCCACGGCATTTCCAAAACTGCAGATACATTCCCGCTATGCTTAGGGGTGTAAGGCAGCTGATCTTTATAACTTTTAGAAGTGGCATCGGTCAAGTCTATAGCTTTCTGCCGAGTATACCCACCCGACACAACAAGCACCATATTTTTACCTAATGAAGCTGCCGCCGCCAATGTAGCATCCATTCCCGTAACATGAACTTTTCCATAATTAGCCATCTTCCAGGCATAGGTGGTAGGGAATGCAACGATCTTATCAGTCACATCATTATAATAACCGTCAACAGTGACTGATAGATAATTTAAAAAAGAAGAAAAGGACCTGCTCCATGTTATGCCCATATTATACTCATTAGCCTTTTCCGGACGCAGACTTCTGTTGCCCAGCCGATAATAATACAGGTCATTGAATGTAGGCATACGGAAAGTACTTTTATACATTAACCGCAAAAAGAGCAATTGTTCTTGCCAGGGCTGTAAACTAACCGTAAAAGAAGGAGCCAGGCGTTGAAAGTCAGCAGGTGCATCACCTATTTTCACATGTTCGGTTACATTGGTATAGACCAACGAACCGGTAGCTGTTATCCTACCCTGCCGATAACGAGCGTTAAAAGCTGTCAAAGAAGTATATCTTATAGGAAAAGGACAGTCCGGTAAATTACTGCGCAATTTATTGATAATTCCGTCTTGCGCCAAAGATAAAGACAAAACATTCCATGGACGATATAATGCAGTTGCCGACAAATAATATTCATCCTGCCGATGCACAGCCCGGTACAACCCGTCTGCATACTCATTGCCTTTATCTTCGTATTTATTCCATCCATGATTATATTTGGCTTGTGCCTGTAAAGACCATTTCTGTGAAAAATCCTTCTTGTAACGAGTTTGTATAAAAACATTCTCATCCCAAAGAGTTTCATCTGAAATAGGATTATAAAGTGTCACCGAACCGGGCAACCCCCGTTTTGAATAAAAGTAATAGGCCTTCAATTCCAAATTACTACTATCTTTGAAAGTATGAAATAAGGTAGGCTCTATCTGATAAGTATAGATTGCCGAATTATTACGCTTTTCTTCCGTCACATATTTTCCGTTCACTAACGTGAATGGATAATTACCATCAGCCCGCATATAATTTCCATTCAACGAAAAGGAAGTACGGCTACCTGCTTTCTGCCACCACCGGATTGAAGGACTGACGTAGCCAAAAGAACCGCCTCTCATCTGCACCCGAAATGCGGAATTGCGTTCATTTTCAAAATGCGGTTTTTCCGTTTCAATACTCAACACCCCTGCCGATGCATACATACGTGCCGATTGCAACAAGTCTTCCGGTTGCCCGATATTCAGGGAAAGCACAGAGACATTATCCAACGAAAAACGACCAATATCTATTTGTCCCGCCTGGCAGTTGCTCACAACAACCCCATCATAACTGACAGCCGTATGTGCCGTTCCCATATTACGGACGGAAACGGTTTTCAACCCACCTATTCCTCCATAGTCCTTTACATTAGCACCGGCAAAACGACGTACGGCATCTGCCATATTCTGTATGCCCAATTGGCTAATATCCTGTTGCGACAAAGTTTGGATGGGAACTGATGAAGTTACTTTATTGGGTAATCTACGGGCTGTCACTGTCACCTTCTCTATTTGGTGCACTTTTCCTGTAATTGTATCCCTGACCACTTCTTGTGCAGAAAGGGAAACTGCACACAAAAAACCGATAGCACAGACTATCCGTACTTTAGTTCTTCTCGCCATACAAAGTAAGCAAAGATTATCTTAAAACCACTTACACACTGTCCGCTTTCCTCGAACGGACAATTTTTTGACTTCGTTTTGCAGGTCTTCTGACTTATTCCTGATGTATCACCTTCCCATTCTTCAAGAACAGTGGCATAAGTATTAATACATCTTTTACGGAACTTACAGCAGCGGGACTGTTCGGGACTTTCACCCGATTCCCTTTTCATCCGCTTCTCCGGATAGAGAACGCGGAACAAAACGTGGGCAAAGATAGGATAAATAAAAGAAGTTTCAGTAAACAATAAAACGAATATTACCGTTTTAACAGTCATTTTTTTAACTTTGTAACATAATAACCCCAAAATCGAGTTGCCATGAAATATAAGTTATTGGTTCTTGATGTAGATGGAACGCTACTCAATGATGAAAGAGAAATTAGTAAAAGGACATTAGCTGCTCTGCTAAAGGTCCAGCAAATGGGAGTGCGCATAGTTTTGGCATCCGGTAGGCCGACTTATGGACTGATGCCACTGGCCAAAACCCTCGAACTCGGCAATTATGGAGGGTTTGTTCTCTCCTATAACGGTTGCCAGATAATAAAAGCACAGAACGGAGAAATATTGTTTGAACGACGCATCAATCCGGAAATGCTGCCTTATCTGGAAAAGAAAGCCCGCAAGAACGGCTTTGCCATCTTCACCTACCACGATGATACCCTCATTACGGATAGTCCGGACAATGAATATATAAAGAATGAAGCCCTGCTAAACAATTTGAAGATAATCAGGGAAGATGAATTCTCTACTGCCATAGACTTCGCACCTTGCAAGTGCATGCTGGTGAGTGACAAGGAAAAAGCTCTGATAGGGCTGGAACAACATTGGGAAAAACGCCTGGCAGGTACTCTGGATGCTTTCCGTTCCGAGCCTTACTTTTTAGAGGTGGTGCCCTGCGGAGTCAATAAAGCGAATACGTTAGGCGCCCTATTAGAGCATTTGGGAGTAACACGGGAAGAAGTCATTGCCGTTGGAGATGGCGTATGCGATGTGACCATGCTCCAATTGGCCGGCATGGGGGTAGCTATGGGACATTCACAAGATTCTGTAAAGGTCTGTGCAGACTATGTGACTGCATCGAATGAAGAAGATGGAGTGGCCCTGGCCGTAGAAAAACTAATATTGGCAGAAGTGCGTGCAGCAGAGGTGCCTCTTGATTTACTGAACGAACGGGCACGACACGCATTGATGGGAAACTTGGGCATTCAATACACATACGCTTCGGATGAGCGCGTAGAAGCAACCATGCCGGTCGACTACCGTACCCGCCAACCCTTCGGCATTCTGCATGGCGGTGCCACCCTTGCCTTGGCAGAAACCGTTGCCGGGCTCGGCTCCATGATTATCTGCGAATCTGATGAGATTGTCGTGGGAATGCAAGTCAGCGGAAATCATATTTCTTCTGCACACGAAGGAGATACCGTAAGGGCAGTGGCAACCATCGTTCATAAAGGGCGTTCATCCCATGTGTGGAATGTGGACGTATTT
>ERZ773195.2648-NODE-2648-length-10984-cov-2.571416_pt1 | contig 10984 bp, 9 predicted proteins | sample MGYA00580530_ERZ773195 | MGnify/ENA primary metagenome ERZ773195 (study PRJEB29015, sample SAMEA2737751) | human gut metagenome | biome: human gut; feature: human-associated habitat; material: faeces | place: China | collected 2012 ...
GTGAAGTTGCACAAATCCGGGACGTCACAGACGTTGAGCAGTTTCCCCTGGGCTTTGGCAGCAGCTGCGACGGCGTGGCTGACGGCTTCGTTGTCAGTGGCACAGATGATGAGGAAGAAGGTTGACTCATCACCGGCCTGGTATGTCCGCGGCTGCCAGGTCAGGTGGTGGCTTTCGGCCAGTTCCTGCAGCGGCCGGGTCAGGGACGGGGCAATGACCGTCACGGCAGCCCCTTCGGCCAGCAGGCGGCAGACCTTGCGTTCGGCGACGGCGCCGCCGCCGAGGACCAGACAGGACTGGCCGTTGAGATCGAGGTTGATTGGATACATAAGAGGAACTCCCTTTCAAAGTTGTACGCTTCTTATTATACCATTATAACGGAAAAAAGCTGTAGTAAATACAATATTTTATGAAGGAAAAAGGAGCTGTCGCATCGCGACAGCTCCTTTTTAGAAGTCAGCGGCTAGCTGTTAGCCGTTAGCAGATGGCTTTAAATTTAAAGCCGTTGTCTATAAACTGCAAATTCCAAATGGTGACCCCTACACTCAAAAACTGCTTTGCGTGCAATAAAAAGAGCAACCTCTCAGTCAGCTTCGCTGACAGCTCTCCTATGAAGAGAGCCAGTGGGGCACGAGAGCGGGCCGCCCTTTGGGACGGCCCCTACGATTTCTTATCCCTACGAGCCCTTAGCGGATGAAGTTGGTCATGATTTTGGCTTCTGTTGCCGGGGCTTCGATGCCTGCTTTTTTGCCGGCTTCGATGCATTTCAGGATCCAAGCCATGTTGCGGCCGAGGGTACGCATGATCTGCAAGCCTTCTTCGTCTTTCTTGACTTCTTCCGGCGTGTTGCCGTGGACCATGGGCCAGTAGTTGGATGCGACGCTGACCATCTGGTGATAAGCCAGGTATTTATTGAGGACGTCCAGCGTTGCCGTCGTGCCGGCACGGCGGGCCGAAGCGACGGTGGCGCCGACTTTATGGGTCAGGGCAGCGCCGGCTTTGCCAGCCAGTTTATCCATGAAGGAGATGATTTCACCAGACGGCGAAGCCCAGTAGACCGGCGAGCCGATGACCAGGCCGTCAGCAGCCTTCATTTTTTCAGCGACAGCGTCGACGGTAGCATCGTCGGGAACGGCGTGGACGATTTCAGCATCGATACCGTTTTCTTTGAGCGTGTCGGCGACGACGGATAAAGCCGTATACGTGCAGCCCTTTTCACGGCGGCTGCCATTTAATAAGATAACTTTCATGGGAATCCCTCCTGTAAATATCATGATTACATATAGAGATGATAGAAAACTACCATTCTTGCAAAGATACTATAGCACAGAAAGGGCAAAAAAGCAAATATGCAGGCCTCCGTTCGCCGTTCGCCGTTCGCAAAACCAGCGGCTAGCCGCTAACTGCTAACGGCTGGTTTTTCCCCAGACGCATAGGGTACCCTGCTTCTATGATATAAAAATATCAAAATATAAAATTTAAAATGATATTTTTATTGCATTTAGTCAACGGGAATGGTATCATAAAGTCATCGAAAAGATTCCTTACCAAGCTACGTGAAAGGGAGTATGACTCATGAATATTATTACGCCTATGGATTCGGCGAACCAGGAAGTGTGGATCGGCGTCGACGTCGGTACGACCGGGGTCCGGGCCATTGCTTATACGGAAGACGGGACCAACGTCTGCTCGTCGGAAGCCTTTTATCCGCTGTTGACACCTCATCCGGACTGGGCTGAAGAAAGCCCGCTCCAGATCCTCGAAGCCGTCCAGGAAGTCATCAGTAAGACGGCGGCTCAGCTGCGTTATAAGAACAAAGAACTGGCAGGCATCGCCTTGAGTACGGTCATGCACAGTTTTGCCGGCCTCGATGAAGGCAGAGAGCCCCTCATGGACATGCAGACCTGGGCAGACAGCCGCAGTGCGGCCATCGTCCGGGAGATGAAGAAAGACGAAGCCTTGTGCCGCTCCTTCTATGGACGGACGGGCTGCCCCATCCACGCCTGCTATCCCCTGGCCAAGATCATCTGGCTGCGCCAGAATCAGCCGGAACTCTTCCGCCAGATGCGCTATGTAGGCTCGCTGAAGGATTATTTATTCTATCATTTGACTGGCCAATGGGTCATCGATAAGTCTGCTGCCAGCACGAGCGGTATGTACAACGAACAGACTCTGGATTGGGACGATGAAATCCTGGCCTATGCCGGTATCACCAAGGACCAGCTGCCGCCTGTCGTATCGACGACGTACAGCCAGGGGCTCTGTGAAGAAGCGGCCAAAGCCCTGCGCCTGCCTGTTGGCCTTCCCGTCGTCATCGGCGCTACTGACGGCGTCCTGGTCAATGTCGGCATCGGAGCCGTCGAACCGGGCCAGCTCAGCGGGACCATCGGGACCAGCGGCGCCCTGCGCATGCTGCCCCGCCAGCCTAAGACAGACCCGCAGATGCGCACGTGGTGCTATAACCTGACCGACGACATGTGGGTCGCCGGCGGGGCCATCAACAACGGCGGCATGATTCTGCGCTGGGTCCGCGACAAAATCTGCCATTACGGCGGCAGTGCCCTGGAAACGCTGGACATCGACCCTTATGACCTGATGACCATGAAGGCAGAACATGTCGATGCCGGCGCCGACGGCCTCATCTGCCTGCCGTATTTCACGGGTGAACGGGCGCCGTACTGGAATTCGGAACTGCGGGGCATGTTCTTCGGCTTTTCTCTAAATCACAGCCGGTCCCACATGATCCGCGCCGTCATGGAAGGCATCTGTTACAGCCTGAACAGCGTCATGGCAGCTCTCAAGGAATTCGGTGACGTCAAGGACATCCGCGTCAGCGGCAGTTTCACCAAGTCGAAACTGTGGCTCCAGATTTTATCAGACGTCCTCAACCAGCCCATTACCCTGCCGGACAACAGCGAAGGCGCTGCCTTCGGGGCGGCTGTGCTGGGCTTCATTTCCAGCGGCAGGTTGAAGAGCATCGCCGATACGGCCGACCTGGTCCACGCCAAGAAGGTGTATACGCCTATGGAAGAAAACGTTGCCGTCTATCAGCAGCTCTATGACATCTTCGTCCGGCTCTATCATAACTTGCAGCGCGAATTTGCCGACATCACGGCATATCAGCAGAAATTATAATTTCCAGTGAAAAGGAGCGATTGCTATGGCACTTCACGATATTGGCGTCGTCGGCATGGCCGTCATGGGCAGTAACCTGGCCCTGAATATGGCCGACCACGGCTATGACGTTTCGGTTTACAACTATACGCCGGACTTGACGGAACAGTTCCTCCAAGAACGGCCTCATGAAAAGATTACGGGCTACTTCGAGCTGAAAGATTTCCTGGCTTCCCTGAAGCGGCCGCGCAAGGTCATGCTCATGATCATGGCCGGCGCTCCCGTGGACAGCATGCTCGACCAGCTGCTGCCTCTCCTCGATACGGGGGACATCATCATCGACGGCGGCAATTCCTATTTCGGCGATACGCGCCGCCGCTACGACCGTTGCAGGGAAGACGGCATCCACTTCTACGGCATGGGGATTTCCGGTGGGGAAACGGGGGCCCGCCGCGGCCCGGCCATCATGCCTGGCGGCAATAAGGAAACGTACCCGGAAATCCAGCCCATTTACGAAGCCATTGCCGCTAAAGCCGCTGACGGCAAGCCGTGCTGCACGTATATCGGCGAAGACGGTGCCGGCCACTATGTCAAGATGGTCCACAACGGCATCGAATACGCCGACATGCAGCTCATTGCCGAAGCCTATTTGCTGCTCAAATACGTCGGCGGTTACGACAACGCCGCTATTTCCAAGATTTTCCATGAATGGAACCAGGGCGAGTTGAAAAGCTTCCTCATCGGCATCGCTGCAGACATCTTCGCTGAAGACGACGAAGCCGGCGGACAGGTCCTGGATAAGATCGTCGACGCTGCCGGTCAGAAGGGGACAGGCCGCTGGACGAGTATCGAGTCAATGAAACAAGGCGTCGATATTTCCATGATCACCGCAGCCTGCAATGCCCGCGTCATGTCCAATGCACTGGGCCGTGCGAAAGCCAGGACCTGCATTGAAAAGCCTGTCTTGTCCCATCAGCACGGTGATGACTTCGTCGAAGCCGTCCGCCAGAGCCTCTATGCGGCGAAAATCGTCGCTTATGCCCAGGGCTTTTCCCTCTACAAGAGCGCGTCGGAAACGTATGACTGGCACCTCGATTACGGCGCTATCGCTTCTATTTTCCGGGCTGGCTGCATCATCCAGGCCGAATTCCTGACCAAGATTACCGAAGCCTATGACAAGAATCCGGACCTGGACAATCTCTTGTTCGATGACTTCTTCCTGGCAAAGATTAACGCCAATCAGGGCGCCCTGCGGCAGATCATCGGCCTGGCCATCGCCAACGGCCTGCCTATCCCGGCTTTTTCGGCAGCCCTGCAATACCTCGATGCCTACAGCAGTCCCCAGGTCGGGGCCAACCTCATCCAGGCCCTGCGCGACTACTTCGGCGCCCATACGTTCCAGCGCGTCGATAAAGAAGGCACTTTCCATTATCATTGGCACGAGCACTATACCAAATAAAGGAGGCTTCTCATTATGCCACTCGTCATCCTAGCCATTGGCATTCTTGTCTTATTTTTCCTCATCGTCAAAGTAAAACTCAATAGTTTCCTGGCTTTGCTCCTCGTCGCCGGCGCCGTCGGCCTGGCTGAAGGCATGCCTATCGACAAGCTCATCCCGACCATTGAAAAGGGGCTGGGCGGTACCCTAGGCGGCCTGGCCATCGTCGTTTCTTTCGGCGCCATGCTGGGCAAGCTCATGGCTGAAAGCGGCGGCGCTCAGCGCATCGCCACGACGCTGATCAACGTCTTCGGCCGGGAAAACGTCAAATGGGCCGTCTGCCTGACGGGTTTTATCGTCGGTATCGCCTTGTTCTATGAAATCGGCTTTGTCCTGCTCATTCCTTTAGTCTTCACTATTGCCGCTGAAGCCAAGATTCCCCTGCTGGAAGTCGGCATCCCGATGGCTGCGGCCTTATCGGTCACCCACGGCTTCCTGCCGCCTCATCCGGGCCCGACAGCCATTTCCATCATCTATAATGCCGATATCGGCACGACCCTGGTCTATGGCGCTATCATCGCCATCCCGACGGCCATCGTCGCCGGTCCGCTGTACTGCACGCTGACGCGCGACATCAATCCGGAAATCCCCAAGGGCATGTACAACCCGAAAATCTTTAAAGACGACGAAATGCCCGGCTTCGGCATCTCCGTCTTCACGGCGCTGGTCCCGGTCATCCTCATGGCTGCTTCGGCGATTGCCAAATTGACTATGGGTGCCGATGTCCCGGCCCGTCACGTCCTGACCTTCTTCGGCCAGCCGGACATCGCCCTGACCATTTCTGTCGCCATCGCTATCTATACCTTCGGCCTGGGACGGGGTAAATCCATGGAAGACGTCATGAAGACGGTCCAGGATGCCGTCCTGACCATTGCTATGATCTTGCTCATCGTCGGCGGTGGCGGTGCCTTGAAACAGGTCCTCATCGACAGCGGTGTCGGCACGTATATCGGCAACCTCGTCGCCGGTTCTGATTTATCGCCGCTGCTCCTGGCCTGGCTGGTCGCTGCCGTCATCCGCACGGCCTGCGGTTCGGCTACGGTTGCAGCCCTGACAGCCGGCGGTATCGCAGCGCCTATCTGCGCCGTCACCGGTGCCAATCCGGAACTGATGGTCCTGGCAACCGGCGCCGGTTCGCTCATCTTCAGCCCGCCGAATGACCCCGGTTTCTGGCTCTTCAAGGAATTCTTCGGCCTGACAGTCAAACAGACGGTCCGCACGTGGTGCGCTTTGGAAACGATCATCGCCGTCATGGGCCTGGCCGGTGTCCTTGTATTGAACATCTTTGTAGGCTAAAATAAAAGTAAATACAGAAGTGGGAGGGAAGACAATGGAAGAAACGAAACTCCAGTTATTTCCTGTCCTGCGCAGTGCATACGGCGGTCTGACCAAGTCAGAGCGCCGTATTGCCGATTATATCGTCGATCATACGGACGAGGTCATGGAACAGACCGTTTCGGACCTGGCCGTTCATGCGCAGAGTTCGGAAATCACTATTTCCCGGTTTTGCAAGAAATTGGGATGCAGCGGCCTGAAGGAATTGAAGCTCATGCTGGCTGCGGAATTATCGGCGGCGCCGCAGAAGGCCTTCCACGACATCCAGACCGGCGATAGCGGACGGGACGTAGCGGCCAAGGTCTTTGCCAATATTGCCGAAGGATTGCAGGATACGCTGAGCCTCCTCGATTATGGCGCTCTCGATGCGGCGGCCCGGCTGCTCTTGAAAGCCCGGCGCATCTACGTCTTTGGCTTTGGCAACTCGGCGACGGTCTGCATGGATATGGCCACGCGTTTCCTGCGCCTGGGACTGGCTATCCGGGAGTATGCCGACTCCCATATGCAGGTCACGGCGGCGGCCCTGATGACGGCCGACGATGTGGTCATCGCCGTATCCCATAGCGGGGCGTCGAAGGAACTATTGCAATCGGTCCAGGCCGCCAGGGAGAACGGGGCCAAAGTCATCGTCATCACCAGCCATGGCCAGTCGCCTTTGGCTGCGTTAGCCGATATCTGCCTGTGCGGCATGGGGCGCGAAGTCCAGTACACGTCAGAAGCCGGGGCGTCGCGCCTGATCCACATGGCCATCGGCGATGTCCTCTATACGCGCGTGGCCATGCAGGAAAAGGCGGTCTTTCAGGACAATATGGAAAAGATGCGCCGCGAAATCGTCAAAAAGCGGCAGCACTGATTTTGGCTACGAAAATCGGCCGTTCTGTGGTACAATAAAACTGTTCTTATTGCAAACAGAGGAAGGATGATTAGCAGGTGAAGAAATTCTTGGAAATGGCGACTATCGTCGAGAATGAAGCCATTATTCCTGAAGTATGGAAAATGGTATTCCATGCACCGCAGATTGCCCGGGAAGCGCAGCCCGGCCAGTTTGTCAATGTCCATCGCGATGGGGGACAGACCTTTTTGCGCCGGCCTTTTGGCATCGTCGATGCCGATGCCGAAACGGGTCATGTCACCATCATTTACCGCCTGGTCGGCAAGGGCACAGAAGAAATGAAGGGCCTGCGCAGCGGTGACGCATTGAGCGTCGAAGGGCCCCTGGGCGAAGGCGTCTTTACGACAACGCCGGGCCAGGTCCTGCTGGCCGGCGGCGGTGTCGGCCTGGCTCCGCTCATCTTTTTGGCTAAGCGCCTGGACCATCCCATCGTGCTCGTTGCCGGCAAGACGGCGGCTGAAACGTTCTGGACCAAGTTCTTTGAACCCTATGCCGGCCAGATTTACGTGACCACTGACGACGGCTCCCTGGGTATCAAGGGCTTTGCCGTCGATGCCCTGCCGCAGATCTTTGCAGAACACGCCATCGACCGCGTATCGGTCTGCGGGCCGACGGTCATGATGAAGACCATCGCCCAGGCGTCGGCCAAAGCCGGCGTCGCCTGTGAAGTGTCCATGGAAAAGCGGATGGCCTGCGGTATCGGCGTCTGCCTGGGCTGCACCTTTGAAAGCCAGCTCGACGGCAAACGCTATAAAGTCTGTGCCGACGGCCCCGTATTTGACGCGAAGGAGGTCTTTGCATGATCAGCGAACGCATTGCCGTCCAGTTTGCCGGTATTTCCATGAAGACACCGGTCATGGGAGCATCGGGGACCTTTGGATTTGGCGTAGAATACAGTGATTTTCTCGACCTCGATCACGTCGGGGCCATTATTTCCAAGGGCATCACGCCGCTGCCGCGGCCGGGCAATCCCGGCGTCCGCGTGGCCGAAACGCCGGCAGGGATGCTCAACTGCATCGGCCTGGAAAATCCCGGCGTCGAAGTCTTCAAGCGGGATATCCTGCCCAAGGTCCATCAGGCCTGCCAGACGCCGCTCATCGTCAATATATCGGCCGGGACTGCCGAAGAATACGGCGAATTGGCAGCTCAGCTCGACGTCGACGGCGTGGCTGCCCTGGAAGTCAATATTTCCTGTCCTAACGTCAAAGAAGGGGGCATCGTCTTCGGGACCCAGCCGGAAGCGGCTGCGGCTGTGACGCGCAGTGTCAAGGACCATACCCGGAAACCGGTCATCGTCAAACTGTCGCCAAACGTCACGGACATTACGGTCATGGCTAAAGCCGTCGAAGCGGCCGGTGCCGATGCCGTATCGCTCATCAATACCCTGACGGGCATGGCCATCGACATCAAGACCCGCCGCCCCTTGCTGGGCAATATCACCGGCGGCCTGTCCGGCCCGGCTGTCAAGCCCGTCGCCCTGCGCATGGTATGGCAGACGGCTCAGGCCGTATCCATCCCCATCCTCGGCCTGGGCGGCATATCGACCTGGCAGGATGCCGTCGAATTCATGCTGGCCGGTGCCAGTGCCGTCGCCGTCGGCGCCCATAACTTCGTCGACCCCAGAGCCGTCGAAACCATCGCCGAAGGCCTGGACCAGTATTGCCGAGAAGAAGGCATCGAACATATACAGGATATTGTAGGGGCATTGGAGATTCGTGGCTAGTGGCTAGGGATTAGCAGTCAGCGGTCAGCCGTCAGCAGTTAGCCGCGGTCCCATGGACCGCTTTGTAGGGGCCGTCCCAAAGAGCGGCCCGTTGTGGGAATCCCATTCACGAGCTGCCCTGGATATACGCCAAGACATTTATATACCCATTTGCGTGGACGGGCGCCCCACGGGGCGCCCCTACAGAAAAAAGGAGCTGTTGCATGTGCAACAGCTCCTTTTTTTCTATTATTTATTTCTTATTCTTTTTTCGTGATGCGAAGTCGCCGCCGGCCTGGATGACGTTGACGACGACGATGAGGATGATGATCGTCGCCAGCATGACGTCGGGACGGAATCGCTGGTAGCCATAGCGGATGGCGATGTCCCCGAGGCCGCCGCCGCCGATGGCGCCGGCCATGGCCGATGCTCCGATGAGGTTGACGATGAGGACGGTGATGTTATTGATGATCGTCGGCAAGGCTTCGGGAATGAGGACCTTGCGGATGATCTGGAACGGCGTAGCCCCCATGGATTCGGCCGCTTCGACGAGGCCGAAGTCGACGTCGCGGATGGACGTTTCGACGAGACGGCTCAGGAAGGGGATGGCGACGATGGTCAAGGGGACGCAGGCTGCCGTCGTACCGATGGACGTGCCGGCAATGAGACGCGTCAGCGGGATGATGGCGACCATGAGGATGATGAACGGGATGGAACGGATGATGTTGACGATCGTGCCAAGGATTTGATTGATGAAGCGGTTTTCCAGGATATGGCCCTTGCTGGTCGTGACCAGGGTGATACCCAGGGGAATGCCGATGATACCGCCAATGACCGTGGCGACGGCGACCATGTAGAACGTTTCTTCAATGCCTTGGAGCATTAACTTAATGATTTCTTGGGACATAACCTAAAACCTCACTTCCAATCGGTAATGTTTTGATGTACGAGAATGCCTTGGCCTGTGTTTCCATATCGCCCATGATGACGACGATGAGGTAGCCGAACGGTTCATCCTGGATGTAGTCGATGTTGCCGTAGAGGACGCTGACTTCGACGTTGAATTTGCGGACGATGTCGGCGACGACGGGGTCGCTGGTCGCAGCGCCTTTGAAGCGCAGGCGGACGAGCATGTAGCGGTCCGGCGACGGCTGGTCGGTGACACCCAGGTTCTTGATGCCTGCCGGCAGTTCCATATTGATGATGGACGTGACGAAATCTTTCATGGTCTGGGACTGAGGATTGGTGAAGATGTCGACGACGCGGCCCATTTCCTTGATGACACCGCTTTCGATGACGGCGACGCGATGGCAGATTTCCTTGACGACGGCCATTTCATGGGTGATGACGACGATAGTGATGCCCAGGCGTTTATTGATGTCCTGGAGCAGTTCCAGGATGGATTTCGTCGTCTGCGGGTCCAGGGCCGACGTGGCTTCGTCGCAGAGCAGGATTTTCGGATCGCTGGCCAGGGCACGGGCAATGCCGACGCGCTGTTTCTGGCCGCCTGAGAGCTGGGACGGATAGTTGCCGGCCCGGTCGCTGAGGCCGACCAGGTCGAGGAGGGAAGCGACTTTCTTTTCGATGACGTCTTTGGAAGCGCCGACGAGTTCCAGCGGGAAGGCAATGTTTTCGGCAACCGTACGGGATGATAAGAGATTGAAGTGCTGGAAAATCATGCCGATGTTCTTGCGTTCTGCCCGCAGCTGGGATTCATTCATCTTGGTCAAATCCTTGTCGTCGATGATGACCTGGCCGCTCGTCGGTTTTTCTAACATATTGATGCAGCGGACCAGCGTACTCTTTCCTGCACCTGACAGACCGATAATTCCAAAAATCTCACCTTGCAGGATTTCCAGGTTAATATCATCTAACGCGGTCACCGTTCCGTTAGTTGTCTGGAATTGCTTTCCCAGTCCTTCCAGGCAGATGATCGCTTTCTTTCTCTGCTCCATTGTCTTTTCCCCTCTCTTTTTTCGAATATACAGCATTGATACCCTGTCACATAAAAGATGCCACTACTGTTTTTCTGTCACAGGAAGCAGTTAGTGCCTTTTTGTGTCATAAGGAATTCCAAGGAATTTCTTATGACACAAAAAAGCCGCGAATCCAGTACGGATCGCGGCTTCCTATGCTATACTTACAGGTCTATCCGACCAGCCCGTTCCGTCTTTCATGCACACAAATATGACAGCACATCATACACATGCCGTTCATCATCATATTCATCTGCATGGCTTTACTCTGACGCATCGGATCTGTCCCCTTTCAGCTTATATTCCCTTATTCCTGATAGGAATTATTTGTTTATGAAGATACACCCATTTTCCGGGTTTGTCAAGTGTTTCCTGAATTTTTAAGAGCTGTTACTGTTCACGTATACGTGAACAGTAACGGAATTTGCCGTGGCTTCGCATTTAAATACGGCAAATTCCTGCTGCCA
>ERZ773195.2652-NODE-2652-length-10970-cov-7.419514_pt1 | contig 10970 bp, 6 predicted proteins | sample MGYA00580530_ERZ773195 | MGnify/ENA primary metagenome ERZ773195 (study PRJEB29015, sample SAMEA2737751) | human gut metagenome | biome: human gut; feature: human-associated habitat; material: faeces | place: China | collected 2012 ...
TCTTCGTCGTGGACATCTACAACGAGGGCGTAGATATTCCGGAAGTCAATACCGTCCTTTTTCTGCGCCCCACGGAGTCGTTGACGATTTTCTTGCAACAGCTGGGACGTGGTCTGCGTCTATCTGAGGACAAGGAATGCCTGACCGTGCTGGACTTCATCGGTCAGGCAAATCGAAAATACAATTTTGAAGATAAGTTTGCGGCGCTGCTGTCGAATACCACCCGCAGCGTGAGCCGGGAGATCAAGGACGGCTTTGTGTCCGTTCCCAAGGGCTGCTATATCCAGCTGGAGAAGAAGGCGGCCAAATACATTTTGGAGAATATCCGCGCGTCCTATGGCAATACGGCTGGGTTGGTGGCTCGCGCAGCCTCCTTTGCGGAGGACAGCGGGCTGGAGCTGACGCTCAAAAACTTCTTGGATTACTACCATCTCGATCCGCGGGCGATCTACAAGTTTTCCTCCTTCTCTCGCGTTTGTGCCAGAGCGGATGCCATCGAGGACTTTTCGGAGCCGCTGGAGGACATCCTGACCAAAGCGTTTGCAAAGCTTGCTGTGGCCGATTCCCGCCGCTGGATTTCGTTCTTGTTGGATGTTCTTCCGCGTTTGGACGACCTTGATTTTGCAGCGCTTCCGGATGCGGAAAAGCGGATGATGCAGATGTTTTACATCACTGTTTGGGGCAAGGCGGTGGAGGACTGGGACGACGAAGAGGTGCTTAATAATCTCTATGCCCTGTCTGACAGCTCGGTTCTGCTTGGCGAGCTCTTGGAGCTGCTGCGTTATCGCTTCGAGCAGATCGACTTTATCGACGAGCCGGTGGAGCTGGGCTTCGACTGCCCGTTGGATCTGCACTGCACCTATACCCGCGACCAGCTCTTGGTGGCGCTGGACTTTATGAAGCCGTCCACCGTTCGTGAGGGCGTGAAGTGGCTGCCGGAGAAAAACATCGACGTGTTCTTTGTGACGCTGAACAAGGCGGACAAGGACTATTCGCCAACCACCATGTACAACGATTATTCCATCAATGAGAGCTTGTTCCATTGGCAGAGCCAGAGCACCACGGCGGAGAATTCACCCACCGGCCAGCGCTATATCCACCACAAGGAACGCGGCAGCAAGGTGCTGCTGTTTGTGCGTGAGTTTAAGGCGGACCGTATGACCGGCGGTGCGGAAGCGTACACCTATTTGGGTACGGCGAACTACGTGAAGCACACGGGCAGCAGGCCGATGAATATCACCTGGCAGCTGGACCACCCAATCCCGGCGAAGTTCTTGAAGAAGACGAATAAGTTGGTAGTGGGGTGATTCAGCCATCCGTTCGTAATGTACTTAAGCAGCTGCTATTTAGTTTATAGAATGAACGGGCTTCAATCGGATACCAATTAGTTGGTAAAACTTGCGTTTAATATGTAGATACAACCACAATGAGGAAGGTGATTTTGTGAATTTCGAAGAATCAGCGAAGAAACTGTATACCTTACCATGGCAAGCATTGTATGATCTAGCTGTTGAAAAGCAGATTGATGGGGAAGAAATCAAACACAAGGAGAAAACGGAAATTATTCGCCGATTGCTACTTTCAGATATAACAGAAGCTGAAATTGAAGCAGTTATCGATGATTACACCTATGGAAATCGTGTTACCTTCACACTTTGGGGTTTTTCAAAAACTCTATCTGTAGAAGATATATCTGCACTAAAGGCTTTGGAGCAAACTGAAGAGGACTATATTGATGTAGAAGGTTTTCGCAATTTGAAGTATGTTTCGCTAAAAACATGCTCGGATCGATTGGAAATGATTTATAGCTACAGCAAAGAATATTCTTTCATTAATGAGGAAGGAAAAGCGGATAGCGTCTGGGAAATGCACCAAGGCTGCTTGTGGATAGGAACAGAGAAAAATTATCTTGCAAGCATAAGCAAACACGAAAAAATGTTGACGTGTGTAATAAGTCTAATTGAGGAAAAACTGAGAAATACAATTACGCAAATCAAGCCACCCAAGAAGGCGATTGAACGATGTACGAACTTCCGAACGATGAGCCGGATTGTCCTACAAGGAACGGGTGGAGAGAAAACAGCCATCTCCAATTCCTCCGGATTTACTGAAGAGCAAACACGAGAAGTGGAGAGAATTCAAGCGGGAAGGTTTGACACATCCGGCAGCTATATTGCTGAAATTAATGATGAAACAACCGCCACAGTAAAGTATAATGTCAGTAAGGGAAATCTCGGCATTTATAAGCATCTACCATCTTCCGTGCTTTTTAGCTGGTCAAAAACTGCAATCGAAATTATCCTCGAAGAAATTGAGAATCTGAAAGGGCGGCCAGCTGGAGAAATCTTTCGGGAGATGGGGGTTGAAATCAAATGGCCCGGTCACACGAGTGATTTTGAGGAACTCAACTGGCTCTTAACTCAAATAATATCCTCTTTGGGGGAAGAAACGGAATTTCGGTGCACTGTTCCTGATAATGTTAAGCCGCTTTTACAAAAGGAAGATCTTTTTTTCAAGATTCCACGGATTTATTGTAATGAATGTGAATCATATGAGTTGCCGTACTGCGCACATTGCGGCGAGGCATTGACCTATAATAGGAAGGGAGTTTTAGAGTGCAGTTGTGATGCGCCTCTAAGAGTTACCTGCGCAGAACAACATCGCTCATGTGAAATTAAACCGTGGTTTTTGCCTAAGGATAGGTTAGTGAATGCGATTAACAAGAATATCTTGAATGTTTATAAGGATCACAACCTAGGTTATAAAATGTGCATTATGGGTGACGAACTTTATATTGTACATGAAAAGATAGGTGCAAATACTGAAGTTGAAATACTTTTCTCGGATGTATCGTGTTTCCAATATAATGCGAGTCCAGATCCTAACATAAGACCATTTGCGGTTCGTATGAATGAAAAGTGCATCAACGGAACATGCTCATTTGAAAAGATAAACCAATGTCTAAAAGATGCTACTATGAGTTGTTTGCCCAAAGTTTTCTATGGAATCTTACCTTCGTATCGCCCACAACCGCATAAAGGCGGAGAATTTGGCGATGTATCCGGGCAGATACAAGTAGGCAACAGCTATTATCAAATGATCGGAATTATAAAAAAGAACAGCGAAAATAAATCTGGTGGAAGAAGCAGAGAAAGAACCACTGAAGAGCTTGCCGAAAAACCGTTACTAGCAACGGCAAAGGAAGGTGAGGAAATCATCAGGCAATTTGTCGAACAAGGAATGACAGATGCACGAGTAGATGTTATTGCAGTTATTGCACCGCAATACTTTGACCATGGACTAAAAGGAACGCTTAAAATGCTCGCGCGTTTGGCTGGTAAAAAAGTACTTTTTATAGAGCTCGATGAAATCTGTAAGTTGATTGCTATGAATGAAAACGTACAGGTGATATAAATAGAGCCGTATTTTATTATTATAACTAAAGTAGTAGAACAACTTTAAGCCATGTGGAGACCGTAGTATTGATGTCAAGGGTTAAGGAATAAAGTGTAAAAAACAACCTATTTCCAGTATTTTAGGCAATATTAGCTGACATCTAAATCACCAACTCACTTGTTTGGAAGTATGCGAGAGAACATATCTGCCCAAGCGGAAAGCAGGCAGGAAAATTGAGTTACTGGATTGGATGTCATAGCTTAACAGCAGTTCGGAGCACTCGATTTTCTATGAAATTGAGTGTGTAGAATTGCACTGATTATAGAGTGAACGGAGTTGTGAAAATGGGACAATTAAAACTGAAAGATTTATATATTGGTAAAACTGATGGATACAACGAATTTTTAGAATACGGAAGTGATGTATGCCGCAATCTATTTTTTGAGTATCCCAATCTAGACATAAGCAAATTACTTGACGGCTCAGTATATTATATCTGTGGTGATAAAGGCACTGGAAAAACCATGTTGCTCAAATATGTTGAGTCACTTATTGCAGATAATTCCGACACCAATTTTTCTCAGTTTATTCGATTTAAGAAAGATGTTGACGAAGACCAGAGAAATCAGTTGAAAAGAGCAGCACTCCCGCAAGCACCTTTTGAAGAAATCATTGAAAGTGAAATTCCAACAGATACTACTATTGATTGCGTTCTGGCATGGCAAGTATATTTAATTAAGGTAACAGTAAATCGTTTAAAAGCAACAGAGTGCGGCGTTTTTGAACGGAACGATACATGGAGCAAGTTATGCTCATTGCTAGATGCTATATACAACGATAAAAATGATACCAATCCCTTAAAGAAGATTTTACCCAAAATAAAAAAGGGCAATGTCGAGATAACGGCTGCAAGTGTGGCCAAACTAAATCTGGATCTTGAATGGACTGACGATTCGAAAAAAGCTGTCCCATTTGTCAATGTAGGCAAAAAGGTTGTCGACTTGTATAGTTCATTAACTCCTTGCGAAAATCGCATCTATGTTTTTGTTGACGAATTAGAACTCTCATTGAAGAAAACCAAAAAATACGAGAGGGACATTACATTAATCCGTGATTTGATTTTTGCAGTACAATACATGAACGAAATATCAAAATTAAATGGCTATAATGTCTTTCTAATAACTGCAATCCGAAATGAAGTATACCAACATGTCAAGTCAAAAGGCCTAGAAATAAACAAGCCCATTCACGATTTTGGCATTCAAATTGATTGGAGACAGAAAGGTGGCAACATTCAAGAACATCCTTTGCTAAAAATGCTTGCTCGACGTTTTCAATACAGTGAGGAGTATCATGGCTTGACTCCAACTCCAAATATATATTCTAATTATTTTCTACCTGAAGTCGGTCGTGCAAAGGTTCCTATTTATAATTATATCTTGGATCAAACATGGTATAGGCCAAGGGATATTATCCGCTTGTTTTCTATTATTCAATCTGTTGCTGGAGAAAAAAATTATATTGACCAGCAGACATTTGAAAGCGTCAAACAACGCTATTCAGAGGAATCATGGGCAGAATTTGAGGAAATACTGACAGTAAAATACTCCGATCGAGAAGTTGGTGGAATAAAGATTGCATTGACTGGACTCCAAGTTCCGTTTACTGTTTCAGATTTTGAAAGAAGCATAAACGGGAAAGCCAGCGTATTTGAAGAAGTGGAATTATTACAAAAGAAAAAGGCAACCTTTATATTACGTGACTTGTATGATATTGGCGTCATAGGTAACTACGGCGATTTCCCACGTTTTTCTTTCAAAGGCGAAAAAGATATCGATCCTCTCCTTCCGCTGACTTTCCATTATCCGCTTCTTAGATATTTTAAAGCATCAATCAGGAACAAAGAAAACCGGTTAGACGTATACAAATAAACAACAAGCCCTCCCGACCATCAATCATGGTAATCAGGAGGGCTTTGTTGTTCCCGCATCACTATTCTGCATCTATGTCCACTTTGAGGCCAGACTTCAACTCGACCGTATAATGGTCCTCGTGAATTACAATCTGCTTGAACCAGCGCCGGACCAGGGTTTCGTCAAATTCCGTCAGTTCGGCGGGCTGGCTTCGGATAAAATCCTGAAGTGCTGTGATACGCTTGATTTGTTCGTCTCTTGTTAGCTGGGATGCCCATCGTAGCCAAAGAAGATACACTGATATCGCGATTTAATAAAATTCAGCTGTGCGTGTATATTATTGATAATGGACAATATGCTAATGAAGTTTAGGCAGTTGCTCTCAAATATAGATGCTAGCAATAGCTACGAAGTTCTTGAAGAGACTGGTGACTTAAAAACAAACTAAAGTACTCTCTGCTGTATTATTGAAAATTGCTATAGTACAGCCGCCGCCCGCTGTAAAGGGTCAAAAATTGCTCTTTTTTCGGTGCTTAAAGTGGTCAGTGTCAGATCTCAATGCTTCGCCCGCCGGTGCGGTTGTACAGCCGGTGGCTGATGGAAACCACGGTGCGGTTCTGACCGGCGCGCTGCAAAGCATCCAGAACAGTCTGTTCTGTTCCGGCGTCCAGGTTTGCGGTAATTTCATCCAGCAGCAAGATTTGCGGCCCGGCTGCAATGGCGCGCGCGATGGAAAGCAGCTGCCACTGCCCCTGCGAGAAGATGCCCGGCGTACACGGGGTATCGTACCCTTCGGGCAGCGCCGCAATGGCGTCATGCAGGCCCACGGTGCGGGCGGCATCCTCCGCCTGCTGCGGGGTGATGGCGGCATCAAACAGGGTGATCTGGTCCCGCACGGTGCCCGGCACACGGCGGAAGCTCTGCTCCACATAGCCAACCAGCGGGCGGCGGGCAGTATCCGGCAGTGTAGCGGCTTCCACACCGTTCAGCATCACCTGGCCCTGCTGCGGGCGGTACAAGCCCAGCAGCAGCTTAAAGATGGTGCTCTTTCCCGCGCCGGTGCGGCCGGTCAGGGTGACCTGCTCGCCTTTCTGCACAGCAAAGCTCAGGCCGTGCAGCACTTCCTCATCGCTCTCATAGCCAAAATGCACGTTCTGCAGCTCCACGCTGGGGGCACCCGGCACGGCCTGCGGGGCGGTTTCAGCGGTGGGAATGCGCTCTGCCTGCGCCAAAAAGCCGTTGATGCGCCGCACACCGGCCACAGCGGATTGAATCGTCTCAATCTCCATGCCGATGCTTTCCAGCGGGGTGAACACCTGGGAAATATAGGCAATAACCGCCACAGCCGTGCCGACCGACATGCCAAAGAACGCCCTCACTTCCGGGCTGCCCGCTGCGGAAAGCAGCATGACCAGCGCCACCACCGCCGCGTTCATAATCAAAATCACAGGCGAATAGCAGGCATCGTAAAAATTGGTTTTCTCCACCGCGGCAAAGCTGTCGTCCAGCGCTTCGTCATAGGCTTTTTCCATGTAATTTTCCCGCCGCAGGGTGTGGATGGTGCGGATGCAGCGCAGCGTTTCCGGCACATGGGCGGAAGCCCGCGCCACAGCGGCACGGTTTTGCAGCTGCGCTTTCAGCATCCGCTTTTGCACCACGCGGGTAAAGAGATACAGCAGCGGCAAAACCACCAGCAGGATCAACGCCAACCCGCGGTTCTCTGCAAAAATCACGGCCAGAATGCCGCACAGGCGGCAGGCATCCGCAAACATGCTGATGATGCCGGAGGTGAACAGCTCTTCCACCGTGTCCACATCACCCACAAAGCGGGAAACCGCCGCGCCGGATTCCTGGTTTACAAAGGCTTCCGCCGGGAGCTTGTCCAGCTTGGCGCACATGGCGCTGCGCAGGGCGTGGGTCATTTTCTGGCCAAACACGGTCAGCAGACTTTCCCGCAGGGAATCCAACCCGCCGGAAAGTGCCAGCAGCCCAAAGTACCCTAACGCCAGCGCAAAGGGCACCACCTGCCGGGCCGTCAGGCGGTCCACCACGCGGCCCAGTACCAGCGGCGGCAGCAGGCTTGCCGCCACCGCACCAGCCACGGCCAGCACCAGCGCGGTGCAAAGCAGCGGCTGGCGGCGCACGGTACCCAGCACAACGCTGCGCACGGTCTCATTTTTCCGGTTCATCCTGCTCGCCTCCTTCCTGGGCGTTCACCAGCGCGGCATACTGCGGGTTCTGCGCCATCAGTTCCTCGTGGGCTGCACAGACTGCTTTGCCGTCCTGTATCCACAACACGCCGTCCATCTGGGGGAACAGGTACAGCCGGTGGCTGATTAGCAGCACGGTGCTGCCCGCGGTCATTTTACGCAGGTTGTCAAAAACCTGTTCTTCTGTTTTGCGGTCCAGGGCCGAGAACGGGTCGTCCAGCACCAGCAGCGGGCGCGGGTGGGCCAGTGTGCGGGCCAGCGCCAAACGCTGCTGCTGCCCGCCGGACAGGCGCACGCCGCCATCGCCCACGCGGGTATCCAGGCCGTTGGGCATGGCTTTTACTTCATCCTCCAGGCAGACAGCCCGCAGGTACTTCCAGGCGTCGTCATCTCTGCCCAGCAGGATGTTGTTGCGGATGCTGTCGCTCAGCAGCTCGGGGTCATGCCCCAGGTAGCCAACCACGCCGCAGCGCTCCGCGTCCGTCATGCCGGCCATCTCACGCCCGCCGTACTGGATGGAACCGGTATAGGGCAGCTCACACAAAAACGCTTTGCCCAGTGTGGATTTGCCGCAGGCCACCGCGCCGGTAATGCCAAAAATCCGGCCCGGCTGCGCGGTAAAGGTGATATCCTGCAAAACCGGTGCCCCGCCCCGGTAGGCAAAGCCAAGCTTGTTCACGGTCAGGGTTTCCGGCTTGGCCGGGATCTCTTCCGGCAGGGGGTCCGGCTGGCGCATCAGCGGTTTGATGCGTCCCCAGGATACCTGGGCTTTCTGCACCGCGTTGAACAGCTTTGCCGCGTGGGAGGATTTGACCGCCAATTTGCCAAAGCAGGACAAGAACGTGGTGAACGCTGCAATATCCCAGGCGGCCCAGCCGGTGCCCGCCACATTGCGCGCGCCAAAGGTAAAGATGAACAGAACGCCGGTCATCGAGATGACCCCGTACAGCGGCGGCATGGCGGCCACCGGCAGCCCGGCTTTGACGGCGGTACGCTCGTAATCCTGTAAGCAGGCTTCATACGCGGCATCGCGCTGCGGCTCACAGCCATACACACGATAGGTCAGCGCGCCGGACACCCGGTCCAGTGTGGCGGCGCTCAGGCGGCCTGTGCTCTCCTTGTTGGCAGCGCCGGTGCGCTGCACCAGGGTTTTCATCTGCTCGGCAATATAATAGGAGATTGGCGCAAACACCAGGCAGAGCAGCGCCAGCCGCCAGTCGTACCCCAGCAGCATCACGGCATAGGCCAGCAGGGCAATGCCGGTATCAAAAATTTCCGTGGTGAACTTGCGCATGCCCTCGGCACAGGCGTCCACATCGGAAATAGCTTTGGTCATCAGGGTGCCGGTGCCGGCCTGTTCCAGTTCAACCTTGCCTTTCCGCACCAGATTGGCGTACAGCACCTGTTTCATGCTGCGGTTGATGTTGTTGGCAAACTTGCGCACATACAGCCGCTTGATGAACCGCGACCCCTGCACCACCGCAATGGCGATCAAATAGCCCGCACACAGCGCCGCCATGGCGGCAAAGGTTTCGTTCCCGTTCAAAATGCCCAGCAGGCATTGGGCCAGCTGGCCTTCAAACCAGGGGCCGACCACCAGACCCAGGTTATAGATCAGGCCCGATACCGTTACCACCGCCAGCACCGGCCTCTGGTTTTCGAAGTAGCTCAGCACCCGGTCCGGCTGGCGCACCGGGGCGCTTTCCGTGTTCTTCATCCTGTATTTCCTCCCCATTCATCTGCTGCACCCGCGCCGTCACATCCGGGAACCCTGCCCGCCGCTGGTTTTTGCTGCGCCAATACAGGGTTTCCAGCGTTTTGCAAAAGGCTTCCCGTTCAGCCTCCGGCAGTTCCTCCACCAGCCAGGCATAAAATACGGTTTCAATCGCAGCTTTGGAGTTTTTCAGTTCCTCGGCCTTGGGCGTGGCATACAGCAGCTGGCTGCGGCCATCGTCCGGGTTCGGTTTGCGCACCAGGTAGCCCTTGGCTTCCAGGCTGGCCGCACGGCGGGCGGCCGCCCCCTTATCAATCTTCAGGGCCGCACGCACATCCGCCTGGGTCATGCCGGGGTTGTGGCGTACCAGATGAATAAAATCAAACTCTGCCGTGCCAATGCCATCGGCTTTCATCATCTGTACGGTAAACTTGGCCGCTTCCCGCGCAATTTTGGTCATCTGCCGCTCGGTCGGGTCCTTGTTCTGTTCTGCCTGCATGTTTGGCCTCCTTTTCAAGTTGGATGTACCATCAACCATTTAGATGATGCCGCATCTATCTAGTCCTGTCAATGCTTTTTGCCAGATTTTCTGCGGTGTGCTACAATAAAGGCAAAGCTTTGCAAAGGAGCGCCTTTTTGTATGCCGAACGTGATTGAAATTACTGATTTTACCGCCCCGGAGCTGGACGTTTACGCCCGGCTGACCCAGGCTCAGCTGCGCAGCCGCCTGGAACCGGAAAAAGGCATTTTTATTGCCGAAAGCCCCAAGGTGATTGCCCGCGCACTGGACGCCGGGTATCAGCCTATCTCCTTTTTAATGGAGCGCAAGCAGATCACCGGCCCGGCCAGCGAGGTTCTGGCCCGCTGCGGGAACGCCCCGGTGTATACCGCTGACCGCGCCATGCTGGCCCAGCTGACTGGCTTCGAGCTGACCCGCGGCGTGCTGTGCGCGATGCACCGTCCCCTGCTGCCCACGGTGGAGGAAGTTTGCCGCAATGCCCGCCGGGTGGCCGTGCTGGAAGGCATTGTGGATTCCACCAACATCGGGGCCATCTTCCGCAGCGCTGCCGCGTTGAACATGGACGCGGTGCTCGTCACTCCCTCCTGCTGCGATCCCTTGTGCCGCCGGGCCGTTCGGGTCAGCATGGGCACCGTGTTCCAGGTGCCCTGGACCCAGATCGGCTCCACCGCCGCCGACTGGCCGGAGCAGGGCATACAGCAGCTGCACGCTCTCGGCTTCAAGACCGCCGCCATGGCGCTGACCGACCTTTCGGTTTCTATCGATGATGCCGCCCTGGCCGCCGAGCCGAAGCTGGCCATCGTGCTGGGCACCGAGGGTGATGGCCTTGCCCACACCACCATCGCCGCCTGCGATTACACGGTGCGCATTCCCATGTCCCACGGGGTCGATTCCCTCAACGTTGCCGCCGCCAGCGCCGTTGCGTTCTGGCAGCTGGGCAAACAGTAACATTCCTTTGGAGGTCCCCCATGAGCAGAACAGAACCTGTTATCCTTGGTATATTTCTTCTATCAGGATGATGGCAAGTGGAATGAGGTTCTGAAATAAACCGGCCTGTATTTTGATAAAACGGAATTTAATGGGGGCAAACATGAAAATTGCAATTGTTGGATATAGCGGTTCCGGCAAATCGGAATTTACCTCTATTCAAACATACAAGCTCTTGACAATAAAGCTCCTATATAGTATGTTTTTAATAAACTACTATATAGGAGCTT
>ERZ773195.2654-NODE-2654-length-10966-cov-3.611401_pt1 | contig 10966 bp, 9 predicted proteins | sample MGYA00580530_ERZ773195 | MGnify/ENA primary metagenome ERZ773195 (study PRJEB29015, sample SAMEA2737751) | human gut metagenome | biome: human gut; feature: human-associated habitat; material: faeces | place: China | collected 2012 ...
AAACTACATTTACCTGCTCTGTCTCTGCATTGTAGAATACAAAGAAATTATGTCCCAGAAGCTCCATCTGTACACATGCATCTTCCGGATACATCGGCTTCATATCGAACTTCTTAGAACGGATGATCTTGATCTCTTCATCATCGTCTGATGCTGCATCCAGGAAATCCTGTTTGAAAACGGATGCTGCGCTCTGCTGTTTCGTAACCAGTTTCGTTCTATATTTCTTTAACTGACGCTCAATAACCTCTTCTACCAGATCAATTGATACATACATATCATTGCTGACCTGTTCAGAACGAATATAGTTTCCTTTCATTGGAATCGTAACTTCCACTTTCTGGCGTTCCTTCTCTACGCTCAGTGTTACATAGACATCTGTGTCCGGAGTGAAGTATTTCTCTAATTTGTTTAACTTGTCCTCCACTGCATCTTTGATACCATCGGTTAATTCAATGTTTCTTCCTGTAATCTTGATTCTCATGATGTCCAACCCCTTTGCCGTTTATTTGATACAGATTTATATCATGGTTTTATTATAGCACTTTCCACAAATATTTCAATACAATATATCATTTTTTATATATTTTTCAGAATATTTATATTTTCCTGTAATATTCTTGTAAAAATGTGCATCATTCGCTGGCACGATCAATATTACACATTTAACAAGGGATGCAATGTCATAATGACTCGCCATTATGACATTGCATCCCTTATCATCTGTTCCGCTTTTTTTGCTTCCTCTTTGGTAAGCTGCGGTGTATCTTTTAACACATAATCCATGCCAAGATTATCATACTTGACCTTGCCAAGTGCATGATATGGCAGTACTTCCAATTTTTCCATATTGGAAAGTGTCTTTAGAAAGTGTCCGAGTTCCGTCAATTCTGCCTTCTCAAATGTAATGCCGGGAACAACGACATGACGGATCCACACCGGCTTTTTCTTCTGATCTAAATATCTTGCAAATGCCAGAATATTCTTATTTGAATGTCCGGTCAGTTTCCGGTGATCCTCGTCACGGATATGCTTAATGTCAAGCATTACAAGATCTGTGACATCAAGAAGCCTGTCTATTTTTTCCAGTGTGATATCTGATGTGGCTTCTCCATCCTCCGGAAATCCCGGGAACATAATACCAGACGTATCTAAACAGGTATGGATTCCGTGTGCCTTTGCCTTCGCAAACAGTTCCGTCAGAAAATCAATCTGAAGCATCGGCTCGCCACCGGTGGCGGTAATTCCGCCAGTCCGGTAAAACGAGGCATTGCGCAGGAAGCGGTCGATGATCTCGTCCGCCTCCATCTGTTTTCCATCAGTCAGCACCCATGTATCCGGGTTGTGGCAATACTGGCAGCGCATCGGGCAGCCCTCGAAGAATACGACAAAACGCACCCCCGGACCGTCCACGGTACCAAATGATTCCAGAGAATGAATATAGCCCATAATAATCTCCTTATTATTACATCAATTCATGGAAAGTTCTTGCAATTACCTCATCCTGCTGCTCTTTGGTCAGTTTGATGAAGTTTACTGCATAACCTGATACACGGATCGTAAGCTGCGGATATTCCTCCGGATGCTTCTGTGCATCAAGCAGTGTTTCCTTATTTAATACGTTTACATTTAAGTGGTGACCGCCTTTTTCTGCATAGCCGTCAAGCAGTGCCACAAGGTTTGTTTCAGAGCTTTCCTCCGTCTTTCCAAGTGCATCCGGCACGATGGTAAAGGTGTTGGAAATACCATCCTGCGCATCCATAAATGGCATTTTTGCAACGGAAGCTAAGGAAGCAACCGCACCGTTTTTATCACGTCCGTGCATTGGATTTGCACCCGGAGCAAATGCAACACCTTTCTTTCTTCCATCCGGGGTTGCTCCTGTATTTTTACCATAGGATACATTGGATGTAATGGTAAGAATGGAAGTTGTTGCGATACCACCTCGATAGGTGTGATTTCCTTTTACATATTTGATAAAGGTATGAAGAACCTCTTTTGCGATTTCATCCACACGGTCATCATCATTACCATATTTCGGAAAATCTCCCTCGACCTCAAAATCTACAGTAATGCCGTTCTCATCACGGATCGGTTTTACTTTTGCATATTTGATTGCAGACAGGGAATCTGCTACTACGGAGAATCCCGCAATACCGGTTGCAAACCAGCGTCTTACCTGTTTGTCATGCAGCGCCATCTGCAGTTTTTCATAGCAGTATTTGTCATGCATATAGTGAATGATGTTTAATGCATTGACATAGACACCTGCAAGCCATTTCATCATGTCTTTATATTTCTCCCACACCTCGTCATAGTCAAGGTACTCGGAAGTAATCGGACGATATTTCGGTCCTACCTGTTTTCCGCTGATCTCATCCACACCACCGTTGATCGCGTAAAGTAAACATTTTGCAAGGTTTGCACGGGCTCCGAAGAACTGCATCTCTTTTCCGATCCTCATGGAAGATACACAGCATGCAATGCCGTAGTCATCACCATGAACCACACGCATGATATCATCATTTTCATACTGGATCGCAGAATGTTTGATTGAGATCTCTGCACAGAACTTTTTAAAGTTCTCCGGAAGTTTTACAGACCATAAAACTGTCATATTAGGCTCCGGTGCTGCTCCGATGTTGTTTAAAGTATTTAAATAACGGTAAGACATTTTTGTTACCATATGTCTTCCATCTACACCGATTCCGGCAATAGACTCTGTTACCCATGTCGGATCTCCGGCGAAAATACTGTTGTACTCCGGCGTACGGGCAAATTTTACACAGCGCAGTTTCATTACGAACTGATCGATGATCTCCTGAATCTCTTTCTCAGTGAAAGTTCCTTCACGAAGATCACGCTCTGCATAGATATCTAAGAATGTAGAAGTACGTCCAAGGCTCATTGCCGCACCGTTCTGCTCTTTGACTGCTGCAAGGTAGGCAAAATATACAGCCTGTGCTGCCTCAAGAACATTTGTTGCCGGTTTGGAAATATCGCATCCATAGATCTTTGCTAATTCTTTTAACATTTTAAGGGCTCTGATCTGCTCGGATAACTCCTCACGCTCACGGATAACATCGGAATACATGATGGTGCGTGTGGAATCTAACTGCTCCTGCTTATCTTCGATCAGACGGTCTACACCGTAAAGTGCAGGTCTTCTGTAGTCGCCGATGATACGTCCGCGCCCGTATGCATCCGGAAGTCCGGTGATGATATGTGCGGAACGGCAGGCTCTCATCTCCGGTGTATAAGCGTCAAACACACCCGCATTGTGTGTCTTTCTGTGTGTTGTGAAATATTCTACCACTTCCGGGTCTACTTTATACCCGTTATCTTCACATGCCTTAATTGCCATACGGATACCGCCATAAGGCTGTAAGGAACGTTTGAATGGTTTATCTGTCTGGAAACCTACGATCTTCTCCTTATCTTTGTCTAAGTACGCAGGTCCATGGGAAGTGATCGTGGAAATGATCTTCGTATCCATATCCAGTACGCCGCCGGCCTCTCTCTCCTGTTTTGAAAGCTCAAGTACATCCTGCCAGAGTGCTGTGGTGTCCTCTGTCGGTCCCTCCAAGAAAGAGCTGTCACCATCATATGGCTTATAGTTTCTCTGGATGAAGTCTCTGACGTTTACTTCATTCTCCCATGCTCCACCATTAAAATCTCTCCATTCGTTTTGCATTATTTTTCCTCCTGTTTGCTGAAAACTATGGTTTACCTGTATAAAACGGATCTGATCCCCCAATATTTTTGTATTGCTGGAAAATATTGGTAGTTATTTCTAACTTTTGTTAGTTAGTTCTAACGCAGTGAATATATCATGTTCCATCACTGCTTGTCAATATCCGCTTCGTTTCCGGAACTGTTCTTTTTTTCATACAAAAGGATTCCTGTAAGAAGAATATCTTTAAGAATAAAAGAAACCGACAGTCCGGGTTATCTCGCCCAGACGGTCGGCATTGTAAACGTTATACTTCATGTGGTTCTTCCACTTTTTCCGTCAGTCATATAACAATTAAATGTTATAATTTTTGATTCATTTTTTCAATAGGTAAAATGTACCAAAAAAAAGCTTATATCATTGTGTAAATTGCTATGCTGTTTTTTTCTTCCTTTTTGACCTGATAGAGTGCTGCATCCGCTCTGTGATACAGTTCACGGAAGCTTGTGCCATCCTCAGGGCCGAATGCGATGCCAATACTTGCTGTCGGCTCCTCCGCCATTCCGATCATTTCTTTTTGTCTGCGCAGCCGGTACAGCACTTCATCTGCCTGCCCCTGTATCCACATACGGTCTTTTACATCCGGAAGAAATACTGCGAATTCATCCCCGCCCATACGTCCAATGCTGACCTGATTACCGTAGACTTCCCTTAAAATATTAGACACACTCATAATGACGCGGTCGCCAACCCAGTGGCCATACACATCATTGACCTGCTTAAAATTATCCAGATCAATAGCAATGTATGCATAATTTTGTCCTTCTGCCACTGACTCCAGTTCTTCTTTGATACGATCTTCCATCGTACCACGGTTTAACAGTCTCGTCATGGAATCTCTGGCTGCACAATCCCGTAAATATTCTCTTTCTCTCGCGTAACGTCTGTTTTTTTCCACTTTCTCCGTTACATCCGTGATCGTAATATAACTGACCGGTTTTAACTGCGAGGATATAACATCCATGGATACCATCACACGAAAAGACAGCCACTTTTTATTTCCGTCTTTCGTCTCTGTCTGAGCAGTCAGTTCAAATGACTCCCCTGTCAGAATCTCTTCATGATGCTCCCTCATGACCATTCTTAAGTCAATATCCACAAACCGGCTCCAGCCGTCCTGTACTTTTTCAATAAATTCCTCCCGCGTGTAACCGAGCATATGGTACGCCATCGTATTCACATAATACACCTTGCGTTTTCTGCCCTCACTGCTCACAACAAGACCAAATGGTACGTTTTTCATAACTTTATGAAAAACCTTTTCCTCCAATACCGAGCTTTCCATTCTCCCTCTCCCGTTAAAAAATTAACTAATTGATCCCCCGAACAGTATACTACATTACTTTAAAATAAAAAAGTATTTTTATGAATATTTTTCTTTCTTCTAGACTTCCATACTTTTTTCCTATATAATTTATCTAATTATTTTTTTACTTAATGGAGAAAATTAGTATGAAAATAACATTTTTCACGCAAGAATGGAGAATTTTATGAAAATTGGCATTATTTCTGATACACACGGTATTTTCCGTGAAGAGTGGCACCGTCATTTAGACGGCTGCGATTATCTGATCCATGCAGGCGATTTCTGTACGCAGAAAAATTATGACTGTTTCCGGAACTTTGGCATTCCGCTTTATATGGTCCGAGGCAACAATGACCGCGGTGACTGGGCAAAAAATCTTCCTGAATTTTTACAGTTCCGCATTGGCGGCAAGACTTTTTTTCTGGTTCATAATCAGTTTGATCTTCCATTTGACCTGACAGATGCTGATTTTCTTATCTTTGGTCATACTCATCACTATACATTTTATAAACGTTTCAATAAAGTTTATATTAATCCGGGCAGTGCCAGTGACGGACGTGGAGATTCGAAAAGTCTTGCAATCCTGACACTTTCAGGCAATGATTACAGTTTAGAACGTGTCATTCTGTGATTTTTACAGATTTTGAAAGGAGAGGATTTCCTTGTTACACATCACTTCGTTGAATGAAGGGTTAGAACTTTTTAAGGCACTCGGTTCTGATGTGAGAATTGAAATTTTAAATATTTTGCTGGAAAACGACAATATGAGCATGAATGAACTTGCCTCCCGTTTAAATATTACAAACGGTGCCTTAACCAGCCATATCAAAAAACTTGAGAACTGCGGACTGATCACAACATCCAGTGAATCTGCTGTTCACGGCAATCAGAAGATCTGTTCGATCCATTTAGATAAAATCCTGATCGATTTAGAAAAGCCTGCCGAAATCGAGAATGTTTATCATACGGAATTAAAAGTCGGCCATTATACAAATTATCAGATCTGCCCGACCTGCGGGCTCGCCTCCGCAGATGCCCTGATCGGCGAGGTGGACGATCCGCGGTATTTTGAACATCCGGACCGCTATAACGCTGATATTCTATGGTTTACACGCGGTTATGTTGAATATGCCATTCCAAATTTTATCCCGGCTTCCAAAAAAATCACACAGATCACAATTTCCGCAGAACTTAGTTCCGAAGCACCAGGCACCAACAATGACTGGCCTTCCGATATCAGTTTTTACTTAAATGATATTCATATTGGTGACTGGACCTCCCCCGGCGATTTTGGCGATGTGAAGGGTCTGTTGACACCGGACTGGTGGTATGCAAACTGGAACCAGTACGGATTGCTAAAACAACTTGTCATCAATCAAAAAGGTACCTATATCGACGGTCTCAAAATATCCGACGTTAAAATCGATCTCAACTGCCACAGCAGCATCCGCTTCCGCCTGGCTGTGGAGGACGATGCCAGGCACGTCGGCGGACTTACGATCTTTGGAAAATCTTTTGGCAATTACAGCCAGGATATCAAAGTGAGTCTCGGGTACGCCCCGGTGGAGGAAATGAAGTAATATTACCGCAATAAAAAATGGTAACAGTCCGTCTGAACTGTCACCATTTTTTATATGGGCATTTTGATACGGCTGCCGCGGCGCGCAGCTCTACATAGCAGCCGCACGCACCGCAGGTTCCCGCGTTTAAAAGTTCACAGGTTTTGCAGACAGTAAGCCGTCTCTCATACTCGCTCTCTGATACCTGATCTTCTTTTTTGATCGCCTCTTTATATTTCTCAATCATTTTTGCATCCGCTTCCGCCATTTCGCGCAGCAGACACTTTTTACAGATCTGTGCCATATGTCATCTCCGCCTGTAATTTTCGTTACTGTTCATATTTCCAGTATGACCAGCAGCTAATTTTCCCGCCATTTCTGACAGTTTTTTTCTTATTTTGCAAGGCGCAGCTCGATCACACTGTTTGCCGGCATTGTGACATTCAGTCCGTTTTCCGTCTCCTCATAGGCAGCAAAATCTTTTTCTGTCACGGTATCCGGAGCCTCAAATGTGTTATGCGCATGCATATCGGAGTCAGTCACGATTCTCGCCTCTACTACATGATAGCCGCGGTTTGCAAGCTGGATCTCCACCTTTTCCGATGCTTCCACAGACAGATTATTCATGGTGACAGTGATCACGCCGTCTTTATCCATAGATACGGACTCTGTGATCTTCGGTACTTTCCACTCATCCGGTCCGATCTCCCCTGCGCCGGTCAAAGTACTCTCTAACAGGTCTGCGCCCTGATGATGGCGGTACATATGCATGACATGGTAGGTCGGTGTCTTTATCATCTGGCCGCCCTCTGTCAGAAGTACAGACTGTAAAACGTTGACCATCTGTGCTAATGCAGCCATTTTGACACGGTCACTGTGCTTGTTAAAAATATTTAAGGTAATACCTGCAACAAGTGCATCACGCACCGTATTCTGCTGATACAAAAATCCCGGATTCGTGCCCGGCTCGCAGGTATACCAGGTGCCCCACTCGTCCACGATCATACCGACTTTTTTATCCGGATCGTACTCATCCATAATCGCACCGTGGCGTTCGATCAATGTCTCCATATAAAGCGCCTTCGATAATGTCTTATACCAGACATCCGCATCAAAATCCGTAGAACTTCCTTTGATCTCCCAGCCCTCCGGATGTACATAGTAATGAAGTGATAGACCATCCATAAATCCGTGCCACTGCTCAGCATGGTCAAATGCCGTATTTAACACTCCTTTTGTCCAATAGTAGTCTGCAACATTTGCACCACAGCAGATTTTTTTGATCGGACGGTCCGGGTGATAATTGCGCACATAGGTCTGGTATCTGCGGTACTCATTTGCATAATATTCCGGCGTCATATTTCCACCGCATCCCCAGTTTTCATTGCCGACACCAAAATAGTCCACTTTCCATGGCGCCTCATGTCCGTTTTCTTTTCTCAAATCTGCCATCGGGGAGACGCCCTCAAAGGTCATGTACTCCACCCACTCTGACATCTCACGGACAGTTCCGCTTCCAAGATTACCGTTAACGTAAGTCTTACAGCCGATCTGACGGCACAGTTCCATATATTCATGTGTTCCGAAACTGTTATCTTCCACAACACCACCCCAGTGTGTGTTGATCATTTTTTTACGCTTTTCCTTCGGTCCGATTCCGTCCATCCAGTGATATTCGTCCGCAAAGCAGCCACCCGGCCAGCGCAGTACCGGAACTTTTAATTCCTTTAATGCGTCCACAACATCGGTGCGCATGCCGTTTACATTCGGAATCTCCGATTTTTCGCCGACGTAAATTCCCTCATAAATACATCTCCCCAGATGCTCCGAAAAATGTCCATAGATTTCCGGCTCAATACGACTCTTTTTGTTTTCCTCATTGATGATCAGTTTTGCCATTGTTTTCTCTCCTTTTTTATTTATTTTCATAGGAAAATACCGGTCTTCCGGCTTCATCCCATTTTACCTTCATAAGCATCGCATGACGGTTCGGATTGTACAACGGATCTCCGTTAATTTCTGCCTCCGTCCGCGCGTGGTAGACCATGACGTCATTTCCATCTTCATCCATGGTAAACGAGTTGTGTCCCGGTCCGTAAATGCCCAGTTTTTCACAGGTTTTTAATACCGGGTAACGCTCTTTTTTCCACAAACGCGGATCTAAAATGTCCGCATCCTCATCGATGGATAACATTCCCACACAGTAATCCACACCCGTCTCGCTCGCCGAGTATGTTAAGAACATTTTTCCGTCATGATGGATCACGGCAGGTCCCTCGTTGACCCAGAACCCTTTCCGCTCCCAGTCGTAATCCGGCGTGGTCAAAAGTACCTGCACCGTTTTTAACTGATTGCCGGATTCCATCTTTGCAATGTAGAGATTTGAAATCATTTTGCCGACTCCGACCTTTTCTGCCCAGACATAATAATATTCACCTTTATTTTCAAAGACGGTCGCATCCAGCGAAAATGCCTCAAAAGAAAACTCATCCTCCGCTGCGCGTTTCATCTTTCCAAGTTCCACCCACTCATCCGTCAGCGGATCGTCCCCGCTGCACTCTAACACATATGGACGGATCTTCCAGATATCTTCCGCCTCGCCTCCCGCAAAATAAATATACCATTTTCCAAACAGATAGTGGATCTCCGGTGCCCAGATATGATAACTCATCGGACCGGACTCATGTTTCTTCCAGACCATGACTTCCTCTGCCCCGGAAAGTTCCGCCAGTGTTCCGGCACGTCTCAATACGATCCCGTCATACGCCGGAACCGACGCCGTAAAATAATACGAGCCGTCCGTATGACGGTAAACATATGGATCCGCACGCTGTAAAATCCACGGTTCATTGTACTTTAAAGATTTTTCATCTGACATGCAGTATCCTCCCCTCTGATGACATTCGCACTGTTTCTTTCTTATGACAGTATACTCCTTATTTTTTGTTTTGTATAGATTATTCTAAAATATTATATACTTTTCTAAAATCAAAAAACGCAGACTACATCACCAGGCAAAAAAACAGCGGAAGCACTCTGCCTCCGCCATTTTTTATTTCTCACTAATATTTCTGTTTTTCAAAGTATTTCTTCGTCTCTGCAACTACCACCCCACTCAAAGCAACGAGTGCAACAAGGTTCGGCAATGCCATCAGCCCGTTAAAGATATCTGCGATCGTCCATACAGCAGATACCGTCATAAATGGTCCTATAAACACTGCAAGGATATACAGCCAGCGATATCCCTTTAAAACAGTCTTTTTGTCCCCAACCAGATATTCCAGACATTTTTCACTGTAATAATTCCATCCAAGAATCGTCGTAAATGCGAAGAATACAAGACATAACATTAACACAAAAGATGCCACCTGCTCCGGGAATGGCAGTCCTATCTGAAATGCTTTCGTGGTTACAGAGACACCTTCTAATCCCATATCCCAGGCTCCTGTGATCACGATGGAAAGTCCGGTCATCGTACAGATGATCACCGTGTCAATGATCGTTCCCAGCATGGATACAAGTCCCTGTGTCACCGGCTCATTTGTCTTTGCCGCTGCCGCTGCGATCGGCGCACTGCCAAGTCCTGCCTCATTCGAAAAGATTCCGCGGGCAATTCCCATCTGCATGGCGATCAGGATCGATCCAAGGGTTCCGCCTGCAGCCGCACGAAGTCCAAATGCACTCTGCACGATCTCTACGATTGCTCCCGGAATTGCGCTAAGATGCGTAAATAGTATGATCAGTACCACAACGACATAAAGCAGTGCCATAAAAGGTACCACAACCTGTGCTACTGTGGAAATACGCTTAATACCGCCAATGATAACCAGTGCCACACACAGTGTCAGAATAATACCTGCGATCACAACCGTCCAGGAATAGGTTCTGCCAAACAGTTCCACCGTCCATGTATTCTGCGGATCAAAGAAATTGTTCACGGCACTTGTGATCCCGTTGATCTGCGTAAAAGTTCCGATTCCAAGTAAACCTACTCCGACACCGAAAAATGCAAAAATTTTTGCGAGCCATTTCCATTTTTCACCCATTCCGTTTTCGATGTAATAAAACGGTCCTCCGACGATATGACCGTCCTTTGCCACAACACGGTATTTAATTGCAAGCAGACACTCGGAATATTTCGTCGCCGTTCCAAGCAGTGCTGCGATCCACATCCAGAACAGTGCACCCGGTCCTCCGGCGACAAGCGCGGTTGCCACGCCGACAATGTTACCTGTTCCGATCGTTGCAGACAATGCTGTGCAGAGTGCACCGAAACTTGAAACTTCCCCGTGTTCTCCGTTTTTTTCATTTGCCACCATATGTTTTATGGCAAGTGGCAGTTTCGTGATCTGAAGTCCACGCAGCCGG
>ERZ773195.2659-NODE-2659-length-10956-cov-2.814879_pt1 | contig 10956 bp, 9 predicted proteins | sample MGYA00580530_ERZ773195 | MGnify/ENA primary metagenome ERZ773195 (study PRJEB29015, sample SAMEA2737751) | human gut metagenome | biome: human gut; feature: human-associated habitat; material: faeces | place: China | collected 2012 ...
CATTTATTTCTGTTGCTTTGCCACACTAATTTATTCTACTTGCTTTTTTGTCAGCGACAGTGTAAAATGACAAAACGGATTAGAATAGTAAAACCAAGAAGGGAGATACAAGATGGAACTGTTTATAGATATACTAAAAGATACAACAATCGACACTGTGAAACTGATACCTTTCCTTTTTCTGACATACCTTGCGATGGAATATCTGGAGAATAAAGCCGGTCAGAAGACGGTGCGGATGCTTCTTGGAGCAGGGAAAAAAGGACCTGTGATCGGTGGGATCCTGGGCGTTGTTCCGCAGTGCGGATTTTCGGCAGCAGCAGCAAATCTGTATTCCGGCGGAGTCATCACAGTTGGAACGATGATCGCTGTTTTTCTGTCTACATCAGATGAGATGCTTCCGATCCTGATCTCAGAGCAGGCGGATGTCCGTAAGATCATGGCAATTTTAATCGGAAAGATTATCGTTGGTATTGTTGCAGGGATTCTGGTTGATATCGGAGTGCGGGTGCTAGGCAAAGGATACCAGAGAGGGCTGCACATTCATGATATCTGTGAGCATGACCACTGTCACTGTGAAGAAGGAAGCATTGTAAAATCAGCACTCATCCATTCGGTACAGATTCTGGTATTTATATATGTAATTTCTTTTGCGTTAAATGCAGTTGTGGAGTTGATTGGAATGGAAGAGGTCATGAACGTGGTGACGCATTATCCAATTGCCGGAATTTTTCTGGCTGGTCTTGTCGGTCTGATTCCGAACTGCGCAGCTTCTATTACAATTACGAAATTTTATCTTGAGGGAGTCTTAAATGTCGGCAGTATGTTTGCCGGACTTTTGTCATGTGCCGGAATCGGACTGATCGTGCTTTTTAAGACGAACCATAGTTGGAAGAAGAATGTGATGATCGTCGCAACACTTTACGGAATCAGTGTAGTGTGCGGAATTATAGTGGAAATCCTGTTTGGAATGTAGTACAATATCCTTATATGGCGCAGAAGACTAAAAGGAACGAGAGAAGAGGATTTGAGATGGCTAAAAAAGGATTTATTGCAGAATTCAAAGAATTTATTGCAAGGGGAAATGTAATGGATCTTGCAGTCGGCGTTATTATTGGTGGTGCATTCCAGTCGATTGTGAATTCTCTTGTAAATGATATGATCATGCCGGTGATCAGTCTTCTGACTGGTGGGGTCAATTTTTCCAACTGGGTGATCCGGATCGGATCTGGTGAGAATGACACGATCAAATATGGCAATTTTATTACAGCGGTGATCAACTTTCTTCTGATGGCACTTGTTATTTTTTGTTTTGTAAAAGTGATGAACAATCTTGCTTCAAGAACAGAAAAGCTGCTTAAGAAGGAGGAAGAAGCACCAGCAGCACCGGCTACGAAGATCTGCCCGTACTGCATGTCAGAAATCCCGATCGCGGCAACCAGATGTGCATACTGTACATCTGAGCTTCCGGCTGAGGATACGGACAAAGAAGAATAAAGAAAAGACAGGAATAATACGACAGAGAGGAACATAAAAACAATGGAGAAAATTATTTTAACAGGTGACAGACCAACCGGACGGCTTCATGTCGGACATTATGTTGGATCCTTAAAGCGAAGAGTAGAACTGCAGAATTCCGGAGAATATGACAAGATCTTTATCATGATCGCAGATGCACAGGCATTGACTGATAATGCAGATAACCCGGAAAAGGTACGTCAGAATATTATTGAGGTTGCACTGGATTATCTGTCATGCGGACTGGATCCGGAGAAATCCACGATTTTCATCCAGTCACAGGTACCGGAGCTGACAGAACTTTCTTTTTATTATATGAATCTGGTTACGGTATCCCGTCTTCAGAGAAACCCAACGGTTAAATCGGAGATCCAGATGCGTAATTTTGAAGCAAGTATTCCGGTAGGATTCTTTACTTATCCGATCAGCCAGGCAGCAGATATCACAGCGTTTAAGGCAACAACTGTACCGGTAGGTGAGGATCAGCTTCCGATGATCGAACAGTGCCGTGAGATCGTACACAAATTCAACAGTGTATATGGAGAAGCATTGGTTATGCCGAAAGCGCTGATTCCGGAGAACGAAAGCTGTTGCCGTCTTCCTGGAACGGATGGAAAAGCAAAGATGAGTAAATCCCTTGGTAACTGTATTTATCTGTCTGATTCCGAGGAAGAAGTAAGACAGAAGATCATGGGAATGTATACAGATCCGAATCATTTGAAGGTATCTGATCCGGGACAGGTAGAAGGGAATTCCGTTTTCACTTATCTGGATGCATTCTGTACAGATGAACATTTTGAAAAATATCTGCCGGATTATAAGAATCTGGATGAATTGAAGGATCATTACAGACGTGGTGGACTTGGTGACGTTAAGGTTAAGAAGTTCCTGAATGCGGTTATGCAGGAAGAGCTTGCACCGATCCGTGCAAGAAGAAAAGAACTGGAGAAGAAGATTCCGGAGATCTACGAGATCCTTCATAAAGGAAGTATTGAAGCTGAAAAAGTGGCAGCACAGACTTTAAAAGAAGTAAAAGATGCGATGAAGATCAACTATTTTGAAGATCAGCAGTTGATCCGGGAACAGACAGCAAGATTTGCAGAATAAAGAAAGGCTTTAAGCCGGAGGAGAGATAATAATTATGGGTAAATATTTCGGAACAGATGGATTCCGTGGAGAAGCCAATGTAGTACTGACGGTAGAGCATGCGTTTAAGGTAGGACGTTATCTTGGCTGGTATTACGGACAGGAACACAAGGCAAGAATCGTGATCGGTAAAGATACCAGAAGAAGCAGCTATATGTTTGAATATGCACTGGCGGCAGGACTTACTGCGTCAGGAGCAGATGCATATCTTCTTCATGTGACGACAACTCCAAGCGTGTCTTACGTGGTAAGAACCGAAGATTTTGACTGCGGAATCATGATTTCTGCAAGCCATAACCCGTACTATGATAATGGAATCAAAGTGATCAACAGTAAAGGTCAGAAGCTGGAAGCAGAAGTAGAAGCCAAAGTGGAAGCTTATATTGATGGGGAATCCGGAGAAATTCCGCTTGCTAAAAAAGAGGCGATCGGAAGAACCGTAGATTATGCAGCAGGAAGAAACCGTTATATCGGACATTTGATCAGTCTGGCAACCCGTTCTTTTAAAGAGGTGAAAGTTGGACTGGATTGTTCCAACGGAAGTTCTTCAAGTATTGCCAAAAGTGTATTTGATGCACTGGGAGCAAAGACTTATGTGATCAATAATGAGCCGGATGGAACCAATATCAACACAAATTGCGGTTCTACACATATTAACGTGCTCCAGGAATATGTAAAAGAAAATGGTCTGGATGTCGGATTTGCATACGATGGAGATGCGGACCGCTGCATCGCTGTTGATGAGAATGGAAATGTTGTTGACGGGGATCTGATCCTTTATGTGTGTGGCAAATATATGAAAGAACATGGTCAATTAAAAGACGATACCATCGTTACTACTATCATGTCGAATCTTGGACTTTATAAAGCATGCGACAAGATTGGCATGAAGTACGAAAAGACACAGGTCGGCGACAAATATGTCTATGAGAACATGGTCAAGAATGGATTCATGCTGGGCGGTGAACAGTCCGGACATATTATTTTCAGTAAGCATGCAACGACAGGAGATGGTATTCTGACTTCTCTGATGCTGATGGAAGTTATCATGGAGACCAAACAGTCCCTCGGACATCTGACAGAAGAAGTGAAAATCTATCCACAGCTTCTGAAAAATGTGCGTGTGGCAGATAAGAAGACAGCAAGGGAGAATCCGGAAGTGGTCAAAGCAGTCGATGCAGTTGCAGAAGCACTTGGAGATGACGGAAGAATCCTTGTCCGTGAAAGTGGAACGGAACCGGTAATCCGTGTCATGGTTGAAGCGGCGACGGACGAGCTTTGCGAAAAGTATGTGACTCAGGTAATCGATGTGATTGAAAAAGAAGGACTCATCGTAGAATAAAAAATCTGAAATAGAATCGTGCAGAAAAGGATAGCTTGCAGATGAAAGTCTGTGGGGCTATCCTTTTTTAGTTTGCGAACCATAGTCTGGATGTTTGAAAAAATATTATTTGAATAATAAAGAAAAATGTTCTTCCGGTATAGATTTTCTATATTTTGACATGCTAATAAAAAAACATGGAGGAAAAAAAATGGAGGAAATGTTTTGTTTTCAATGCCAGCAGACCGCTCATAACACGGGCTGCGAAGGACATACAGGTGTATGTGGGAAAAAGTCGGATACAGCAAATCTTCAAGATGAACTGACTGGTGAACTGATCCGGCTGGCAAGGGCAGTTACAGAAAATGAAAGAAGCAGATCTTCGGATGAACTGATGTTAAAAGGTCTGTTTACCACGATTACAAATGTAAATTTCAACAGTGATACAGTGAAAAAACTGTCAGATGAGATCAGAGAAGAAGCAGAAAACAGAAAACCAGGAAAAGATGCTTATAATGTACAGAAGATCTGGGAGGCATCGGAAGATATCCGTTCGTTAAAGTCATTGATCTTGTTTGGCTTACGAGGGACTGCGGCATATGCTTATCATGCATGGGCACTGGGATATGTGGATGCGGAGATTATGAATTTCTTTTATAAGGGAATGAGGATTCTGGGAGAAGAAAAAGGGATGGAAGAACTGCTTCCGGTAGTCATAGAAACCGGTAAAATCAACCTGCGCTGCATGGAACTTCTGGATAAAGCAAACACGGAAAGCTATGGAGATCCAATTCCGACGGAAGTTCCGCTTACGATAGAAAAGGGACCGTTTATTGTAGTCAGTGGTCATGATCTGCATGATATGAAGCTGCTTCTGGAGCAGACCAAAGATAAAGGAATCAATATTTATACGCACAGTGAAATGCTTCCGGCACACGGATATCCAAAATTAAAGGAATATCCGCATTTGAAAGGCAATTTCGGAACGGCCTGGCAGAGTCAGCAATTTGAGTTCCATAATATTCCTGCGCCAATTTTATTTACGACAAATTGTCTGATGCCGGTCAGACAGAGCTATGCAGACCGGGTGTTTACAACTTCGGTGGTGTCTTATCCGGAGATGGTTCATATTGGTGCGGACAAAGATTTTACGCCGGTTATTGCGAAAGCATTGGAATGCGGTGGATATCCGGAAGATCATCCGATGACAGGGATTAATGGAGGAACAACCGTGATGACCGGATTTGCACACAACGCAGTTCTGGAAAATGCAGGAAAGATCGTGGATTTGGTAAAGCAGGGGAAAATCAGGCATTTCTTTCTGATCGGAGGCTGTGATGGCGCAGCACCAGGCCGGAGCTACTATACGGAATTTGCGAAAAAGACACCGATGGATACGATCATCCTGACGCTGGCATGTGGAAAATACAGATTGAATGATCTGAGGCTCGGAGAAATTGAGGGGATTCCAAGAATTTTGGATATGGGACAGTGTAATGATGCGTACAGTGCGATTAAAGTTGCAATTGCTCTTGCAGAAGCGTTTGGGTGTGAGGTAAATGAACTTCCACTGTCTATGATCCTGTCATGGTATGAACAGAAAGCGGTTGCGATTCTGCTGACACTTCTGGCGCTCGGAATCAAAAATATTTACCTGGGTCCGACGCTTCCGGCGTTTGTGTCACCGAATGTTCTGAATTACCTGGTACAAGAGTATCAGATTACCCCGATCAGTACAGTAGATGAGGATCTGAAGAAAATTTTAGGTTGAAGAGGTTTGAACGTGAGAGAAAGAAATCGGAAATAAGAAATGAAAAGCATTACTTCTGAAACGGAAAGCACAAAAAAGTGTGAGTAAGAAGAGGTAGTGCTTTTTTACATACTGTTTCCTTTACAAAAAGTGTCGTCTGTGCTAACATAAATATAACAATGGCGATGCCGGTACAATAGAAAAAGGAGTGCGTTTTATGCTGATTGAAATTGATTTTAACAGTGATGAGGCGATTTATATACAGCTCAGGAATCAGATCATTATGGGAATTGCCACTTCGACGATTCATGAAGGAGATACTTTGCCGTCTGTGAGACAGCTGGCAGATAATATCGGAATCAATATGCATACAGTGAATAAGGCATACAATGTCCTGCGGCAGGAAGGTTTCCTTCAGCTTGACAGACGAAGAGGTGCGGTGATCTGTATTGATGAAGATAAGCTGGAAGCTTTGCAGGATCTGAAAGAGCAGCTTCGGGTACTTCTGGCAAAAGGAAGTTGCAAAAACATTACGAAAGAAGAAGTTCATGAACTGGTAGACGAGATCTATGCAGATTATGAACAGAGATAGATTGAAAAAAGGAGACTAAAATTATATGGCAGAAAAGCAATATACAAGGCAGGCGCAGGAAGCGCTGAATATGGCACGGAAGATTGCAGCCGAACTGAAGCATCCATATGTTGGGACAGAACATCTTCTTTTCGGGCTTAAGAGGGTTTTTACCGGAGTTGCAGGGCAGGTGCTTGATAAGAATAAAGTCGATGAAGAACAGATGGAAAAAGCAATGGATATCCTTGTATCTGCTCCTGAGGCAGCTAAGAAGGAAAGAAAGCATCTGGAGTACAGTCCGAGACTTCGATATATTCTGGAAGAAAGCCAGAATGAGGCAGTGCAGCTTGCATCTGAAAAAGTCGGAACCGAACATCTTCTGCTTACAATGCTCAAAGATGGAGATTGTGTGGCTACCCGTATGTTGATGACCCTGAATGTAAATATTCAAAAACTTTTTCAGGATCTTCTGCTTGCGGCGGGAAATGATCCGAAAGAATATATGGAAAATCAGAAGGATGGGGAAACTGTTGGCGGAATTATAGACCAGTACAGTACGGATCTGACACAGGAAGCAAGAGAAGGAAAGCTGGATCCGGTTATTGGACGTGAAAAAGAAATTGCACGTATCATGGAGATCCTGAGCAGACGGACCAAGAATAATCCGTGCCTTGTGGGAGAGCCGGGAGTCGGTAAGACAGCAATCGTGGAAGGGCTTGCAAGACAGATCGCGGAAGGAATTGTTCCGGAAAGCATGAAAGATAAGCGGATCATGGTGCTGGATCTTCCGGGGATGATTGCAGGCTCCAAGTATCGTGGTGAATTTGAAGAGCGCATGAAAAAACTGATCCGTGAGGTAAAGACGGCGGGCAATATTATCCTTTTCTTAGATGAACTTCATACCATTATCGGTGCCGGTGGTGCAGAGGGCGCGATTGATGCATCCAATATTCTGAAACCATCTCTGGCAAGAGGGGAGATGCAGCTGATCGGTGCAACAACTCTTACGGAATACCGCAAGTATATTGAGAAGGATGCGGCTCTGGAAAGAAGATTCCAGCCGGTTACGGTTGAAGAACCGACAGAAGACGAGTGTATCCGGATCCTGGAAGGTCTGAAAGAAAAATATGAGGCTCATCATGATGTAGAGATCGAAGAGGATGCGTTGAAAGCGGCAGTACATATGTCATGCCGTTATATCAATGACCGTTTCCTTCCGGATAAGGCAATTGATGTGTTGGATGAAAGCTGTTCAAAAGTAAAACTTCGTGGATTTAAAGTGCCGGAGAATATTGTTGGGACAGAAATCCGCTGTGGAAAGCTGGAGCAGGAAAAAGAAGCGGCGCTGAAAGCAGGAGATATTGAAAAAGCATCGGAGCTCCATAGAGAACAGAAGGAAGCAGAAAAGAAATTAGAGCAGGCGAAAAAGCGTTTCAATAAAAAGAATGAAAAGAAAAAAGTTCCGGTAACTGAAGAAGATGTTGCGGATGTAATTTCCATGTGGACACGAATCCCGGTAACAAGACTGAATGAATCTGAGAGCGAACGCCTGAAAAAGCTGGATAAAACACTGGAGAAGCGTGTGATTGGTCAGGAAGAGGCAATCCAGGCACTTTCCAAAGCGGTAAAACGAGGAAGAGTTGGATTGAAAGATCCGGCACGTCCGATTGGTTCATTCTTATTCCTTGGTCCTACAGGTGTCGGAAAGACGGAGCTTTCCAAAGCTCTTGCAGAAGCACTCTTTGGCAATGAAGAGGATATGATCCGGGTAGATATGTCCGAATATATGGAGAAGCACAGTGTATCCAAGATGATCGGATCGCCTCCGGGGTATGTGGGACATGAGGATGGCGGACAGCTCAGCGAAAAAGTACGCAGAAATCCATATTCTGTCATTTTGTTTGATGAGATTGAGAAAGCACATCCGGATGTGTTTAATATTTTACTTCAGGTACTGGATGACGGACATATTACGGATTCGCAGGGAAGAAAAGTAGATTTCCGCAATACGGTTATCATTATGACGTCCAATGCAGGTGCCAAGGCAATCATTGAACCGAAGAAGCTTGGATTTACCCAGCAGGAAGACCAGAAGGCGGATTACAAGCGTATGAAAGCAAATGTGATGGACGAAGTAAAGCAGTTATTCCGCCCAGAGTTCCTGAACCGTATTGATGAGATCATCGTATTCCATCCGCTGAATGAGGACAATATGAAGAAGATCGTAGGGCTGATGTGTAAAGAAGTTGTGCAGAGAGCAAAAGAGCAGCTTGAAATTATACTGGTTGTGCGTGATTCTGTGAAGAAGCATATCGTTGAGACCGGAAGTGACAAGAAGTATGGTGCAAGACCGCTGAGAAGGGCAGTACAGAGCCAGTTGGAAGACAAACTTGCGGAAGCACTTTTGAATGGTGAGATCAAACGTGGAGACCATGTGGAAGCCGGTATTTCTAAAAAGGAAATAAAATTTACAGTCAGAGAGATAAACAGCTAGCAAAAGAAGAAGTTTTATTATATAATAAGAAAAACGGTTCGGATGTGGAAAATTCACAGTCCACAAGTCGAAAGAGAAAGACCATTAGGAGGATTTGAACAATGACAGTAGTCAAAGAGCTTATCAGAAGTGAATTAGACGGAACACTCAGTTTCGGTGATTACACTCTGGATACAAAGACAAAAAAGGATGGATTTGAATTTCAGGGAGATATATATAAAGTAAAGACATTTAAAGAGATTACAAAGCTTGAAAAGAATGGAATGTTCGTATATGAATCTGTTCCGGGAACTGCAGTAGAGCATTTTGAAGTATCAGAAGATGTGATCTCATTCAAGGTATCAGGGACAGGAGATGCACAGATCACACTAGAACTTGAACCGGATACAGATTATATCGTATATATGAATGATATGAATGTTGGTGATATGAAGACAAACTTAAGCGCAAAGCTTAGTGTAAGTGCGGAACTTGGAAAAGAAAGCGTTGAGATCAAGGTTGTAAGAAAGTAGGATAATGATTACAGCAAGAGTTGTTTGAAGTACATAGGTATTTAAGAAAAGTAAAAGAGTCTGCTTCGGCAGGCTCTTTCTTTACCGAAAGTATATAAACTGGGAACAGGCAAGAGAAGCAATTGGTAATTTTTTAAGATAGATAAGGAGATGGAATATGGCGAAGGCAAAAAAGTCGGTTTTTTTCTGCCAGAATTGTGGGCATGAAGAATCAAAATGGCTGGGGCAGTGCCCAATGTGCAAGGAATGGAACTCTTTCGTGGAAGAGTGTGTGACAACGTCGAATACGGCAGCAGTTAAAGCGGCAAAAGAGATTCGTATTGTACCATTGTCAGAAGTAAAGACAGAGAATGAAGAGCGGGTGACAACCGAGATTAAAGAACTGGATCGTGTACTGGGAGGCGGAATCGTACCGGGTTCCCTGATTCTGGTAGGCGGTGATCCGGGAATCGGTAAGTCAACGCTGCTCCTGCAGGTGTGTCAGAAACTGGCAAAAAAAGAACGAAAGGTTTTGTACATATCAGGGGAAGAATCGCTTCGCCAGATTAAATTGCGTGCACAGAGGATGGGAGAATTTAATGATCATCTGCTTTTGCTTTGTGAGACTAATCTGGAACTGATCCGCAATGTGATTGAAAAGGAAAAACCAGATACCGTGATCATTGATTCGATTCAGACAATGTACAGTGAAGAAGTCGGTTCCGCACCGGGAAGTGTGTCGCAGGTCAGAGAGGCAACAAATACGCTGATGCAGCTTGCAAAAGGGCTTGGGATTTCGATTTTTATTGTCGGACATGTTACAAAAGAAGGAACTGTCGCCGGTCCAAGAGTATTGGAACATATGGTAGATACGGTTCTGTATTTTGAAGGAGACAGGCATGCATCTTACCGGATTCTTCGAGGAGTGAAAAATCGTTTTGGTTCGACGAATGAGATTGGTGTATTTGAAATGCGAAGAGATGGTCTTCGGGAGGTGGAAAATCCATCAGAATTTATGCTGAATGGGCGCCCGGAAAATGCATCTGGATCTGTTGTGGCATGTTCTATGGAAGGAACACGTCCGATCTTGCTGGAAATCCAGGCGCTGGTATGCGAAAGCAATTTTGGAATGCCAAGAAGAACAGCAGCAGGAACAGATTACAACAGGGTGAACCTTCTGATGGCGGTTTTGGAAAAAAGGATTGGATATCATCTTGGAAATTATGATGCCTATGTGAATATTGCCGGAGGTATCAAGATCAATGAACCCGCGATAGACCTTGGAATCGTGATGGCGATCGTATCAAGCTATAAGAACAGACCATTTGATGAACGGACGATTGTGTTTGGAGAAGTTGGATTAAGTGGAGAAGTCCGGGCGGTAAATATGCCGGAACAGCGGGTGGCAGAGGCGAAGAAGCTTGGATTTGAGACGTGTATTGTGCCGGAAGTATCTCTGGATAGCGTGAAGAGTATTGGGGGGATCAAAATCATTGGAGTGAAAAGCATTAACGAGGCAATCGGATTGTTTGAGTAGGAGAACATGTAAAGAGGAAACAGGATAGATGTGATAATTTCTGTTCCCTCTTTTACATAGCAATGATGTTGGAGTCAAAAGGTATTTTGACCCCTTTGATACCAGATTGCTACGTGCTTTGCACTCTC
>ERZ773195.2661-NODE-2661-length-10953-cov-17.109561_pt1 | contig 10953 bp, 4 predicted proteins | sample MGYA00580530_ERZ773195 | MGnify/ENA primary metagenome ERZ773195 (study PRJEB29015, sample SAMEA2737751) | human gut metagenome | biome: human gut; feature: human-associated habitat; material: faeces | place: China | collected 2012 ...
CCTACGGCAACGGCAAGGGCTACCCCTATGTGCTGGTAAGCCCGGTGCAGCCGGATGTGGGCAAGACCTATCAGGTTGCCATCTGCGGTGTGAGCGACCAGTTGGCTGCGGAGACCACGGTCACAGACAGCGGCGTGGTGGGCATGGATGCTGCAAAAGCCTTCTTTGGTGCATACACCACCATCAGCCGGGCAGACACTGCATGGAGCTGAACAGAACGGACAGGAGATACCGGATGTGAACAACAAACTATATAAAAAGCTGCTTTGGGGCACCGGCTTTGTCATTGTTGCGGTCATCCTGACCCTTTTTATCATGAGCCAGACCTACATCCAGAACCTTGTCTACCATGAGCGGCTGAACCAGATGGAAGAGGTCACCCACCAGATGTTCCGCAGTCTGGAGGATGTGATCGACACTCACTGGGACGAGGTGAATGTACAATGCAATTATTTGTACTACACTCCGTTAAAGACCGATACCGAGTTCTATCGCTATCTGAAAAAGCTGTCGGAGCTTTCCAATTACCATGAAAGACAGATCGAACTGATTGCCGTGGACTCTGCCGGACATTACTATACTGAGAATGGCCGCATGGGGCTGCTGCGAGGAATGAAGTATTTGGAAAGCGCACCGCAGCGGGTCAGCTACGTTTCTAACTCGCTGACCGTGGACGACTCCCGGATGGTGTTTCTGGAAAAGCTCTCCACCCCCATCACACTGCAAAGCGGAGAAAAAGAGATCACCCTGTGCTACTTTGGTATTTCGCAAAGCATGACCCAACTGAACGATTATTTCCGCTGTGATGCCTACGAAAATAACAACAGCGTCTATGTGCTGGATAACGACGGTTTCAAGCTGTTCAACGCCAATGATACCGAGCTGCTGAAGGGGCATAACGTGTACACCGTGCTATCCTGGATGTCCTATCTGCACGGCTCTTCCTTTGCGGAGGCAAAGGAGCGGCTTGACCGCACAGGCTCCTGTTATTCCAACGCTGTGCTGGACGGGACCGAGTATTTCTACGCCCTGAAGCAGATGGAAAACGCCCAGTGGACACTGGCGTTCCTTGTTCCGGCAAAATATGTGGCCGTGAATACGCAGAAGCTGGTCAGCATCGTCATGATCATCATCATCGTCATTGCAATGGTGTTCTCGGTCATAACAGTTTTCGTCGGCTGGTTTCTCCTGCGGCAAAAGCAGCAGCAGGAGCTGCAGGCAGAAAAAGAAGCGAACCTCCGTCTGGAGCAATACAACATCCATCTGACGCAGGTAAACGATGAGCTGCGGCAGGCACAGGACATTGCCGCAGAGGCGTTACAGTCCGCCGAGCGCGCCAGCAAGGCCAAGACGGACTTCCTTGCCAACATGAGCCACGATATCCGCACCCCCATGAACGCCATCATCGGCATTACCACTCTGATGAAAAACGAGCTGCACCAGCCGGAAAAGCTGGCCGAACATCTGGACAAGCTGGAAAATTCCGGCCAGTTGCTGCTGGGCATCATAAACGATATTCTGGACATGAGCCGCATCGAGAGCGGCAAGACCACCCTGAATGTGGAAAAAATGAATCTGCCCCAGCAGATCAGCCAGCTGGACAGCATCATCCGCCAGCAGGCAGGCCAGCGCCGCCAGACCTTTACGGTAAACACCCACCTGCAGCACGAAAACGTGCTGGCAGACCCCAACCGTCTGAATCGGGTGCTGATGAACATCCTCTCCAACGCAGTCAAGTATACGCCCACCGGCGGGCATATCCGGTTTGAGGTGGACGAGCTGCCCCGAAACGAGCACTACGCCCGATACCGCTTTGTGGTGCAGGATGACGGCATTGGCATGAGCGAGGCCTACCAGAAGACCCTTTTTGACCCCTTTACCCGCGAGGAGCGCTCCGGCACCAACAAGGTGCAGGGCACCGGCCTTGGTATGGCCATCACCAAGAACATCGTGGACCTGATGGGCGGCTCTATCAATGTGGAGAGTACCACCGGCAAGGGCACTCGCTTTGAGGTGGTGCTGGAATTTCCCGTTGATGCTGAAGCAGATACGGTGCCAGAGGCACAGGTGCTCCCGGAGGAAGAGGAAGAAACTTCTCCTCTGTCCGGCATGAAGTTCCTCTGCGCCGAGGATAACGCCATCAACGCCGAAATTCTGGAAATGCTGCTGGAAGCCAATGGTGCAAGCTGCACCATCTGCTCCAACGGTCAGGAAATCGTGGATGCCTTTGCCAGCGTAAAGCCCGGCGAGTACGACATGATCCTGATGGATGTGCAGATGCCGGTGATGGACGGCTTGGAAGCCACCCGCCGCATCCGCAGCGGCGAAAACCCGCTGGGCAGGATCATTCCCATCCTTGCCATGACCGCCAATGCCTTCCTTGAGGATATGCAGAAGAGCAGGGAAGCCGGCATGGACGAGCACCTGTCCAAACCTGTGGATATTGCTGCGCTGGAGCAGACGGTAAAACGCTTCCGTGTTATTCCCCCGAAAATAAATAGCGGACAAGCGCGTTTCCGCAGAGGAAGCACACAAACGATGTGAATGATGCAGGAGAAGATTAGAACGTGAATACACTTTCCGAGATCGAGGAGTATTACAAAGCGCGTGAGCAGCAGCTGTTGGAAAAACTTCATCAACAGGAAGCCGCTTCTGCTGCAATGCCTGACGGATATCCAAGCTGCCCTGAAAGAAGAATTACAGCAGCACAACTGAGCTGCGGATGCAATCAAAACAGGAGTATAAAAAGCCCGAATGAAACACAGAATCTCACGCCGTGCATTCCTGAACGGATGCACGCTGCTGGCGGCAGCTGCTGCCGTAAGCAGTCTGACTTCCTGCGGAGAAAAGGAAGCGAAAGACAGCGGTCTTGCACAAATCGTTGTGGGAAGCGACAGCTATCCACCTTATATCTATCTGAACAATGACGGTGTTCCCACCGGGATCGATGTGGAGATCGCCACCGAGGCGTTCCGCCGCATGGGGTATGCTGCCCGGTTTGAAACGATCAACTGGGAGCAGAAAACAAATCTTGTGGAAAGCGGCGCCATCGACTGTATCTGGGGCTGCTTTTCCATGGATGGACGCGAAGAGGTATACCGCTGGGCGGGGCCTTACATGGTGAGCCGTCAGGTGGTTGCGGTGGATGCCCACAGCAGCATCCGATCCCTCAGCGACCTTTCCGGCAAGACCGTCGCTGTGCAGAGCACCGGCAAGCCGGAGGAGATCTTTCTCAGCGGCTCCGACCCGCGCATCCCGCAGACGGTGGAGGTGCTCAGCATCGAAAACCGCAGTGTGCAGTACGCAATGCTGGCCTGCGGCTATGTGGACGGCATCGCCGCCCACGAGACAGGCATCCTGCAATATATGAAGGACAATGCCGTAGACTTCCGCATTTTGGAGGAACCGCTGCTGGTCACCGGGCTGGGCATCGCCTTTGCCAAGAACGACACCCGCGGGCTGGACAGCCAGCTGACCGATACCCTTGCGCAGATGCGCGCGGATGGCACGCTGGAGCGGATCGTTGGCCGATACCTTGAAAATGCTTCGCAGTATCTGGAGGTGGACACAATTGGCGCGTAAAAACAGAACCACCCCGGATAAAAGGATATGGACAGCCTATCTGATCATCGGCGTGCTCTTGATGGCCGGTGTTGCTTTTTTCTCCAGCTGGCGGGCAATGCGCACAGCAGAGGAACGCTTTTGCCAGACCCTTGAGTTTGTCAAATCCCAGTCCACCAGCTTTGAAAAGCACAACGATACCATCACGGCAAAGGCACTCCGCCGCACGGCGGTCGCAGTCCATCAGCTGGCAGAGAATCCTGCGCTTGACCTCTCCGACCCGCAGTGCCTGAACAGGCAGACAGAAAAGCTCTGGCTCACCGGCATTTCGGTTCTGGGACCGGATGGCACGCTCCGGTGCGAGTCCACGACCAACGGCATCGGCTATGACCGGTTTGGCGACCAGCTGAAAAATGACGCTGTTCTGGACGTTTTATCTTACCCGCGAAAGACCTATGTGAAGCGCGTCCTGCTGGAAGATGGCTCTGCTGTGGATGTTGCGGCGCACCGGGCAGAAAGCACAGAGCTGCTCCTGCTTGCCTACCGGTACACCCCGGCGGAATTTGTGGAGGAAACGGCGCTGTCCATCCAGAGCATACTGGATGGCTACCCGGCAGAAACCAGCGGCACGCTGTTCATCGTGCAGAACAATCAGGTCGTTGCCGCAAACCGCCCGGAGCTGATTGGGCAGGATGTTGCAGGCAGTCCGCTGGCGCAGGGGATTCGCAAAGCCGGGGCCGCAGAGAAGCTGACCCATACCCGGGACTGGAACGGCTCCGGCTGCTATTTCGGGATGTTCTGCCATGGCAGATCCTTTGATCTCTATGCGTACACGGATGAAAAAATAATCTTCCGGGAGTCGCTTTTGCTGATCCTGACGGTTCTGGTCGGCTACATCCTGCTTGTAATGATCCTTCAGCTGCTGCGCCGCCGCTCCGTGCAGGAGATGGAGCTGCAGAAAAAAGAGCAGGAGAGGAAGTACCAGACCCAGCTGGAGGAACAGAACCGCAAGCTGGAGATCGCGCTTCAGCACGAGGGGGCGGCAAACCGCGCCAAGCGGGAGTTCCTGTTCAATATGAGCCACGATATCCGCACCCCCATGAACGCCATCATCGGCTTCACCTCGCTGGCTGCGACCCATATCGACAATAGGGAACAGGTGCTGGACTACCTCAAAAAGATCTCTACCTCCAGCCAGCATCTGCTTTCCCTCATCAATGATGTGCTGGATATGAGCCGCATCGAGAGCGGAAAGGTAAAGATCGAGGAAAAAGCGGTGCATCTGCCGGACCTCGTCCACGATGTGCGCTCCATCATTCAGCCCAATGTTTCGGCAAAGCGGCTGTCGCTTTTTATTGATACCATGGATGTGGAGAACGAGGATATCATCACCGACCCGCTGCGGCTGAACCAGATCCTGCTGAACATTTTGTCCAATGCCATCAAGTTCACTCCCACAGGCGGCATGATCAGCATTCGCATTGCTGAGAAAAACGGTGCGCCTGCGGGCCGGGCCTGCTATGAATTTCGCATCAAGGACAACGGCATCGGCATGAGCGAGGAATTCCAGAAGCACATCTTTGAGGAGTTCGCCCGTGAGGAAAACTCCACCGTCAGCGGCATTCAGGGTACCGGCCTCGGCATGTCCATCACCAAGAACATTGTGGACCTGATGGGCGGCACCATCACCATTGAGAGCGAGCCGGGCAAGGGCAGCGAGTTCATTGTGAATCTCTGCTTTGCGCTCAGCGGACAAAAGGTGGAGCTCAGGCAGCTCCCGCAGCTGGAAGGGCTGCGGGTACTGGTGGCGGACGACGATACCGACACCTGCCTGAGCGTCAGCACCATGCTGTCCAAGATCGGGATGCGGCCGGAGTGGACGATCTCCGGCAGGGAAGCGGTGATCCGCACCCGGTATGCCATGGAGCAGGGGGATGAATTCAGCGTTTACATCATCGACTGGCTGATCCCCGATATGAACGGCATCGAGATCGTGCGGCAGATCCGCAAGGTGATTGGAAAAAGCTGCCCCATCATCATCCTGACCGCCTACGACTGGGCCGATATTGAAGAGGAAGCCCGCGCTGCCGGTGTTACCGCCTTCTGCGAAAAGCCGCTGTTCCTCTCGGAGCTGCGCAGAGTGCTGGCAGAGCCGTTCGGTGCAGAGCCTGCCTGCAGGCCGGTGCAGCTGAACGCAGAGGCCTTCAAAGGGAAAAAGATCCTGCTGGTGGAGGACAACGAGCTGAACCGTGAGATCGCAGTGGAGATCCTGAAGGAAGCGGGCTTTGAGGTGGAATCTGCCGAGGATGGCGAGATCGCCGTCCGGAAGATGAAGCAGGCGGCAGACGGACAGTATGACCTGATCCTCATGGACATCCAGATGCCCAACATGGACGGCTACGAGGCAACGCGGCAGATTCGTGCGCTGCCGGATGCCGCAAAGGCTGGCATCCCAATCTTTGCAATGACGGCAAATGCCTTTGAGGAAGACCGTCAGAACGCACTGAAGGCCGGTATGAACGGCCATATTGCAAAGCCGCTGGATATTCCGCACCTGCTGCAGGTCCTTGCAGATGTACTGAAATAAACAGCGCCCAAAAGCAAAAGCACCCACAGCAAGCGCCACAGAGGTTTTGAATCTCCGGTGAGCAAATTGCTGCGGGTGCTTTATTTCTTATGCCTGAACGGCAGTTTCTGTGATGTTTGGTGTAGCAATTTAACTGTACCACCGAACGACTCATTCGTCTTTTTTCACTTTGTGACACATCTATTGTAATCCTACACAGCTTTTATGGTTCAATATATGAAATTTTATTGAAAATTTTTCATGGCAGTGGTAAAATATTTTTATGTCTCTGTCATTCTGTGCCCCTTCGCGGTAGAGGGAGAGCGCAAAACAGAAAAGACGCAAAAATTGCGGCATCCTTTCCGTGGGTGGGTTTTACAGCACACACTCTTGCGGGCGGTGATGTATGATCAGTAAGCCAAAGCAGCCAACCGCAAAACGATGGCTGCCCAAGAAGTGTGAGGAGAAGGATCGGATGAAAACAAAAACATTGCGCCGCCTATTTTCCATGCTTGCGGCACTGGTGATGGGGCTATCCCTGCTCACCGGATGCAGCGAAAAAAATGCGGAACGAACACAGGAGCAGGAAGACGCTCAGACTATTCAGGTGTATCTGTGGAGCACCAGCCTGTACGAAAACTATGCCCCCTATGTCCAGTCCCAGCTGCCGGACGTGAACATTGAGTTCATCGTCGGCAACAACGATCTGGATTTTTACAAGTTTTTGCAGCAAAACGGCGGTCTGCCGGATATCATCACCTGCTGCCGGTTCTCGCTGCACGATGCGGCACCGTTGAAGGACAGCCTGATGAACCTTGCCATGACCAATGAGGCGGGCGCTGTGTACAACACCTACCTCAACAGCTTCAAAAACGAGGATGGCAGTGTGAACTGGCTGCCGGTGTGCGCGGATGCCCACGGCTTTGTGGTCAACCGCAGCCTTTTTGAGCAGTACGATATTCCCCTGCCCACCGATTACGCAAGCTTTGTAGCGGCCTGTCAGGCTTTTGAAAAGGTAGGCATCCGCGGCTTTACCTCCGATTATACCTACGACTACACCTGCATGGAAACCCTGCAGGGGCTTTCCGCTGCCGAGCTTACCACCACCGCGGGGCGCAAGTGGCGCACTACCTACAGCGACCCCGCCAGCACCGCGCGGGTGGGTCTGGACGACACCGTATGGCCGGGGGCGTTTGAGCGGATGGAACAGTTCATTCAGGATACCCACCTTACAGCAGATGATCTTGCATTGAATTACGACGATGTGACCGGAATGTTCCGGAACGGAGAAGTTGCCATGTACTTTGGCAGCTCTGCCGGCGTGAAGATGTTTCAGGATGAGGGCATCGACACGATCTTTCTGCCCTTCTTCAGCCAGAACGGCGAACCGTGGATCATGACCACCCCCTATTTCCAAGTTGCCCTGAACCGGGATCTGGAGCAGGACACCGCGCGCCGCGAAAAAGCCATGAAGGTGCTGAACGTCATGCTCTCCGAACAGGCGCAGAACCGCATCGTCTCGGAGGGGCAGGACATACTGAGCTACAGCCAGAACGTTCCCCTGCGCCTGACCGAGTATCTGAAGGACGTCCGCAGCGTGGTGGAAGAAAACCACATGTATATCCGCATCGCCTCCAACGATTTCTTTGCCGTTTCCAAGGATGTGGTCTCCAAAATGATCGCAGGCGAGCTTACCGCTGAGCAGGCGTATCAGGCCTTCAATGCCCAGCTCCTTGCCGATGAGGAGCCTGCCGACAACGAGACCGTGCTGACCTCCGGGAAGGCCTATTCCAACGTATTCCACGCAAACGGCGGCAGCGCTGCCTTCTCCGTGATGGCAAACACGCTGCGCGGCGTGTATGGCACCGATGTGCTGCTTGCCACCGCAAACAGCTTTACCGGCAGTGTGCTGCAGGCGGATTATAACCAGAAAATGGCAGCTTCCATGATCATGCCGAACGGTCTGATGTCCCGCCAGCGCACCATGACCGGTGCGGAGCTGAAAGAGACCGTCCACGCCTTTGTGGAAGGCTGCGAGGGCGGGTTTGTGCCCTTCAACCGTGGTTCTCTGCCAGTGGTCAGCGGCATTGCTGTGGAGGTAAAAGAGAATAACGGCAGCTATACCCTGACCGGCATCACCCGGAACGGGCAGCCGCTGGGAGATAACGACACCGTTACCGTGACCTGCCTTGCAACGGAAAAGCAGATGGAAGCGCTGCTTGCGAGCGATAGCGGCACGTCTGTGGGCGAAGATACGTGGGTAAAGAACACATGGCGCGATTATATCTCCGGCGGCGCAACGCTTGCAGAGCCGGAAAACTACATGACACTGAGGTGAGCGGAATGGCAGACGAAAAGCACGAATCCAAACGCAGCTGCTATTCCCGGCACAAGTGGCTGCCTGCCGCCGCTGCCATCCTTCTTTTGGTCTTTCTGGCAGCCGGTTTCAGCTTCCGGTACATCTCGTTTATGTCGCAGACCATCTATCAGGAAAGCACCTCGCATCTGGAAGAGGTGCTGTATAAATCCAATAGTATGCTGAAAGAGATGGTGCGCAGAAACCTGACCTATCTGCATCTGTGCAACGGCTTTCTGAAAAACACCTCGAATGAGGATGAAATTCAGGCCTATATCGAGGAAGCACAGCAGGCAACCGGATTTGTTAACTTCTACTTTCTTTCCTATGACGGCAACTACACGACCGTGACCGGGGAAACCGGCTACCTTGGCCTGCAGACCAATCTGGACGAAAAGCTCTCCGATGGCGAGGATATCGTCGTAAATACGGCGCTGCCCGGCAAAGCCCCGATGCTTGCGTTCATCTGCCCCGAAACGCAGGGCAGCTACCGGGGCTTTGCCTACGATGCCGTTGCCATCACCTATTATAATGATGCTGTGCTGAGATTGCTGGACAGCTCTGCTTTTCAGGGCAATGCCAGCAACTATGTGATCTACCCGGATGGGCGGGTGGTGATTGACAATTCCGTAAACCGCAAGGAAATTATTTACAACTTCATTGCGATGCTGCGCGACCATTCCGACCTTTCCGAGGAACAGATTCTTGCCCTTTCGGATGATTTTGCGCAGGGCCGCAGCGGAAACCTGCGGGTCAAACTGGGCGACACCAGTTATTATCTGGTCTACGAGGATACCGCGGTCCAGAACTGGACGATGGTGGGGCTTGTGCCGGTCAGCATCGTCAATGCCAGTCTGGATAAGCTGTGGTTCCACACGGTGCAGATCGTGGCGGGCATCGCCTTTGGCCTTGCTGTGCTGATCATCCTGCTGATCCTGCGCAGAAGCCATACGACCCTGCGCCGGAAGGACACTGAGATCCTGTACCGGGACGAGCTGTTCCAAAAGCTTTCGCTGAACGTGGACGACGTTTTCCTGATGCTGGACGCAAAGACCTCCAAGGTGGATTATGTCAGCCCCAACGTCGAACGGCTGCTGGGCATCCCGTGGAAAGAAGTGCGGCAGGATGCCCGTGCTCTGGCAGCGCTGCACCCGAAGGATGACCCGGATCGCGACAAGAACTTTCTGGAAGGACTGCTCAGCGGGCAGCAACGCGAATGGGATTTCGAGTTTGAGCATCGGGAGACCAAAGAGCGGCGCTGGTTCCATAACATCGCCATGGGCAGCGAGGTAGAGGGCAGGACCAAGTATATCCTTGTCTTGTCCGACCGCACCGCCGACAGGCAGGTGAATCAGGCACTTTCGGATGCCGTTGCAGCGGCCGAGACTGCCAACCGCGCCAAAAGCACCTTCCTTTCCAATATGTCCCACGACATCCGCACCCCCATGAACGCCATCATCGGCTTTACCACGCTGGCACTCAGCAACATTGACGATAAAGACCGGGTGAAGGATTATCTTGCCAAGACCCTCGCTTCCAGCAATCATCTACTTTCCCTCATCAACGATGTGCTGGATATGAGCCGCATCGAAAGCGGAAAGATCCATCTGGAAGAAGTGGAAGTCAACCTTTCGGATGTGCTGCACGACCTGAAAACCATCGTCAGCGGGCAGATCTACGCAAAGCAGCTGGAGCTTTATATGGATGCCATGGATGTGACCGATGAGGACGTCTACTGCGATAAGACCCGGCTGAATCAGGTACTGCTGAACCTGCTGTCCAACGCCATCAAGTTCACCCCGGCGGGCGGCACGGTCTCGGTGCGGGTGCGGCAGCTTGCCGGAGCGGTGCGCGGCTGCGGGCAGTACGAGTTCCGCGTCAAGGACAACGGCATCGGCATGAGCCAAGAGTTCGCCAAAAAGATTTTTGAGCCGTTTGAGCGGGAGCGCACCTCCACGGTAAGCCGGATCCAGGGCACCGGCCTTGGCATGGCTATTACCAAAAACATCGTGGATATGATGGGCGGTACCATCGAGGTGCAGACGGCGCAGGGCAAGGGCAGCGAGTTTATCATTCGTGTGCCCATGCGTGCGCAGGCAGAGCACCGTCCGGTGGAAAAGATCACCGAACTGGAAGGCCTGAAGGCACTGGTGGTGGATGACGATTTCAACACCTGCGACAGCGTGACAAAGATGCTGGTCAAGGTGGGCATGCGTGCCGAGTGGACCCTTTCCGGCAAGGAAGCGGTGCTGCGTGCACGGCAGTCCATCGAGATGAGCGACGCTTACCATGCCTATATCATCGACTGGCGCTTGCCGGATATGAACGGCATCGAGGTCACCCGCCAGATCCGCAGCCTGAACAATGATACGCCCATCATCATCCTGACTGCCTACGACTGGTCCGACATTGAGGTGGAGGCAAAGGCTGCCGGTGTGACCGCCTTCTGCTCCAAGCCCATGTTCATGTC
>ERZ773195.2663-NODE-2663-length-10939-cov-4.025818_pt1 | contig 10939 bp, 8 predicted proteins | sample MGYA00580530_ERZ773195 | MGnify/ENA primary metagenome ERZ773195 (study PRJEB29015, sample SAMEA2737751) | human gut metagenome | biome: human gut; feature: human-associated habitat; material: faeces | place: China | collected 2012 ...
AAGATTACCGCAAGCGCCGTAAAGAAACTCTTGAGAACCTTGCAAGAGGTATTGCTTATAAAGTAAGAAAAACCCGCAAGCCGGTTATTCTTGAGCCAATGAATCCTTATGAGAGAAGAATTATCCATTCTGCTCTTCAGGGAAATAAATTCGTTGAGACAGTCAGTGAGGGTGAAGAGCCTTACCGTCATGTAGTGGTAAAATTAAAAAGAAATTAATAATATGACTGCTTCATTGCAGATATGAAAAAAGAATGTTATTCTAGGTGAAAGCGTGAATAGCACGTAACTTTGCGTGTGTACTTTTGCCTGGAGTAACATTTTTATTTTACGGAAAGTCTTGTATATATACCAGAGAGATTACACACTTGCAGAAAAAAATAACAGTAGTCAGTGTGATTTTCCTGTTATGTATATAAGATGACAGAATTATTGTAACAGTCTACTGTTCCGCAGGGGCGGAACTATTATAGAACAGGCAAGTGAGGAGAAAAAAATGGAAACAACAATCGCAGCAATTTCCACAGCCATGAGTGCGTCCGGAATTGGAATCATCCGTATCAGCGGCGAGAATGCCATGGATGTGATTTCCCGTATCTACAGATCAAAAGGCGGGAAGAAAAAAATAAAAGAAGTTCCGACTCATACCATTCATTATGGATATATTTATGATGGAGAGGAACTGATTGATGAGGTTCTGGTAATGATCATGCATGCACCGAGGACTTTTACAGGAGAAGATACAGTAGAAATAGACTGTCATGGTGGTGTATATGCTATGCAGAGGGTTTTGGATACAGTGCTGAAAAATGGTGCCGAAATTGCAGAACCAGGAGAATTTACCAAACGTGCCTTCCTGAACGGACGGATGGATCTATCCCAGGCAGAGGCTGTTATGGATGTTATACAGGCGAAAAATGAATATGCGCTTCGCAGTTCCATGGATCAGTTAAGAGGTTCTGTGCAGAAAGCAATCCGAGATATCAGAGAAAAGCTGATTTATCACATTGCATATATAGAATCGGCACTGGATGATCCGGAACATATCAGTCTGGATGGATATCCCCAAGAACTTCTGGAAGTTGTGGATAATGAACAGAAAGAAGTGAAGCGCCTGTTGAAAACTTCTTCTGACGGAAAGATGATCCAGGAGGGAATCCAGACAGTTATCCTTGGAAAACCAAATGCCGGAAAATCCTCACTGTTAAATCTTCTGATCGGAGAAAACCGGGCTATTGTGACAGATATTGCAGGAACGACCAGAGACATTCTGGAGGAATATATCACACTTCATGGAATATCTCTGAAGATTATTGATACAGCCGGAATCCGGGAAACAAAGGATATTGTGGAAAAAATAGGGGTAGACAGAGCCAGAGAAATGGCACAGAAAGCAGATCTGATTCTTTATGTAGTGGATTCTTCTGTTCCGCTTGACGAAAATGATGAAGAAATCATGGAAATGCTTACTGGAAAAAAGGCGATTATCCTGTATAATAAAACTGATCTTCAGCCGGAAATCCAGCCGGAAATCCTGAAAGAAAAAACAGGACATCCTGTAATTCCGATTTCTGCAAAAGAAGAAAAAGGCATTACAGAACTGGAAGAACAGATTAAAGATATGTTTTTTGGAGGAGAGATTTCCTTTAATGATGAGGTATATATTACAAATGCCCGTCATAAAGCAGCATTGGAAGAGGCTGACAGAAGCCTTGATCTGGTCAGAAACAGTATCGAAAGGGGAATGCCGGAAGATTTCTTTTCTATAGATCTTATGAATGCATATGAAAATCTGGGTAAAATCCTCGGAGAGTCTGTTGGTGAAGATCTGGTAAATGAGATATTCAGCAAGTTTTGCATGGGTAAATAAAAATCAAAAAATCGCCTTCGGCGATTTTTGAAAGAATAGAATGAGCAGTTGTAAAATAAAAGGAGACAAAATGAGAACGTTAGTAGAAGATTATGATATTGTTGTAGTCGGTGCCGGTCATGCCGGATGTGAAGCAGCACTTGCGGGTGCGCGCCTGGGCCTGAATACAGTGATGTTTACTGTAAGTGTAGACAGTATCGCATTAATGCCATGTAACCCGAACGTAGGTGGCAGTTCCAAAGGCCATCTGGTAAGAGAGCTTGATGCCCTGGGCGGTGAAATGGGAAAAAATATTGACAAGACCTTTATCCAGTCCAAAATGCTTAACTGTTCCAAAGGACCTGCAGTGCACTCCTTACGTGCGCAGGCTGACAAACAGGCATACAGCAATGAAATGAGAAAAACGCTTGAAAATACACCTAATCTGACTATTAAACAGGGAGAAGTAACAAAACTTCTGGTCGAGGACGGAAAGATTACAGGGGTAAAAACATATTCCGGTGCAACTTATAACTGTAAAGCTGTGGTCCTCTGTACAGGAACTTATTTAAAAGCAAGATGTATTTACGGTGATGTAAGTAATTATACAGGACCAAACGGACTGCAGGCAGCCAACTATCTGACTGATTCTCTGAAAGAGCTGGGAATTGAAATGTTCCGTTTTAAAACAGGAACACCTGCCCGTATTGCCGGAAATACAATTGACTACAGCAAAATGGAGGAACAGTTTGGAGATGAGAGAGTTGTACCATTTTCATTCTCAACTAATCCGGAAGATGTTCAGATAGAGCAGAAATCCTGCTGGCTGACATATACAAATGAGAAAACTCATGAGATCATTCGTGCAAACCTTGACCGTTCTCCGTTGTATTCCGGTATGATCGAAGGAACCGGTCCGCGTTATTGCCCGTCAATTGAAGATAAAGTAGTCCGTTTTGCAGATAAGAACCGTCATCAGGTATTTATTGAGCCGGAAGGTCTCTATACAAATGAGATGTATATTGGTGGAATGTCCAGTTCTCTGCCGGAAGATGTGCAGGAAGAAATGTATCATTCCGTACCGGGACTGGAACATGCAAAAATCGTAAAAAATGCATATGCCATCGAATATGACTGTATTAATCCACGTCAGTTATATCCTACACTGGAATTTAAGAAAATCAAAGGACTGTTCAGCGGCGGTCAGTTTAACGGAAGCTCAGGGTATGAAGAAGCAGCGGCGCAGGGACTGATCGCAGGAATTAATGCTGCTCTGGAAGTTAAAGGTCAGGAACAGCTGATTCTTGACCGTTCTGAGGCTTATATTGGTGTTCTTATTGATGATCTGGTAACAAAAGAAAACCATGAGCCATACAGAATGATGACCAGCAGAGCGGAGTACAGATTACTTCTCCGACAGGATAATGCGGATCTGAGACTTCGTAAAAAGGGATATCAGGCAGGGCTCATCAGTGAAGAGGATTATCAGAAAATCCTTACGAAAGAAGAACAGATAAAAACAGAGATCAGCAGAGTAGAACATACAAATATCGGAGCAAACAAAGAGGTTCAGACCCTTCTGGAAAGCTATAACAGCACACCGCTGAAATCCGGAACCACTCTGGCAGAACTGATCCGCCGTCCGGAACTTTCTTATGAAGCAATCAAACCACTTGATAAAGAACGTCCGGAGCTGCCATGGGATGTACAGGAACAGGTTGACATTAACATCAAGTATGATGGATATATCCGCAGACAGTTAAAACAGGTAGAACAGTTTAAGAAACTGGAAGCAAAGAAAATCCCGACAGATCTTGATTATGAGAAAGTTGGAAGCCTGAGAATCGAAGCACGTCAGAAACTGGAAGCATACAGACCGATTTCAATCGGACAGGCTTCCCGAATTTCAGGAGTTTCTCCTGCTGATATATCAGTTTTACTGGTGTATCTTTCCAGTACGAAATAATTAATATAATACGCTTTAATGTGCTTATAAAAACAAGAAATTGGCAAAAAATATTAAAATAGTACATAAAAGAGTAAAATAACGGACTATAAATAACAGATAAAATCATAAAAGCACATAAAACAACCCTGTAAAATATACAAAAATAATAAATAAAGGTAGAAAAAGGAGAATAATACATGCCGTATAATCTGACGACATTGGAAAATGGATGCAGAGAACTGGGTATAGAGCTGAGCCAGAAGCAGAAAAATCAGTTTATCCAGTTTTATGAATTTCTGGTAGAAAAAAATAAGGTTATGAATCTGACAGGTATTACTGAGTTTGAGGAAGTACTTACAAAGCACTTTCTTGACAGTCTTGCCTGTGTAAAAGCCATTGATATGACAAAAGTAAAAACAATTATGGACATCGGTACAGGTGCCGGATTTCCAGGTGTGCCTTTGAAAATTGCTTTTCCACATCTGGAGGCATGTCTGCTGGATTCTCTGAAAAAGAGGGTAAACTTCCTTGAGGAAAGTTTTGAGCTTCTTGGATTAGAAGGGATTAAGGCGATTCATGGAAGAGCAGAAGAGTATGCAAAAAATAAAGAGTATCGTGAGAAATATGATCTCTGTGTATCCAGGGCAGTATCAAACCTTGCAACTCTGTCAGAATATTGTCTTCCTTATGTAAAGACAGGAGGAACTTTCATTTCCTATAAATCAGGAACTGTACAGGAAGAGGCAGAAGAAGCAGAGAAAGCAATCAATATCCTCGGTGGTCAGGTGAAAGACATCACATACTTTAAATTGCCGGACTCCGAGATTGACCGATCCCTTGTCATTATAAATAAGAAAAAATCTACACCTGGAAAGTATCCGCGTAAAGCAGGAACACCATTAAAAGAACCATTGTCATAATAAATCTATGTATAGTTGTCTCATGAAATCTTCTGGCAAAAAATGCCGAGATTTCGGGACAGCTATTTTTTTCAAACAAACATCACAGAATAATCACACTTTTATCCTAATTTCATCACAACTTCATCATAAACTATTTTTATAGAGATGTCCTCGGGTTCCCCCATTCTCTGTTTCACCTGGGGACATTTTCTATATTTTATTTTGGCAAAAATTAAGAGGAGGAGAACACATTGATTGAAGTAAACAATCTGGTTAAACGATATGGTAACCATACGGCAGTTGACCACCTTTCCTTTAAAATAGAGAAAGGCAAAATCTATGGATTTCTGGGACCAAACGGTGCAGGAAAATCCACTACAATGAATATGATAACCGGATACATCGCATCCACCGAAGGAACCGTCAAAATTGACGGACACGATATCCTCGAAGAACCGGAAGCGGCAAAGAAATGTATCGGTTATCTGCCTGAACAGCCACCGGTCTATTTTGATATGACTGTCCTGGAATACATGAAATTTGTGGCAGATCTCAAGAAAATCCCAAAAGATAAAAAAGCAAACATGATCGAAGAAGTCATGGATATGGTAAAGATTTCAGACATGAGAAACCGTCTGATAAAGAACCTGTCAAAAGGTTACAGACAGAGAGTTGGTCTTGCTGAGGCGATTATGGGGTATCCGGAGGTGATCATCCTGGATGAGCCGACAGTAGGTCTTGACCCTAAACAGATTATTGAAATCCGAACCTTAATTAAAGAATTAAAAAAGAAACATACCGTTATTCTCAGCTCGCATATACTTTCTGAAGTAAGCGCGGTATGCGATTACGTGCTGATCATTTCTCATGGAAAACTGGTAGCAAGCGATACTCCTGAGAATCTTGGAAAACTTGCAGAGGGATCCAATACTCTGGAGATGCTTATTAAAGGTGAAAAAACACAGATCAGGCAGGCTCTCGAGGGAATCGAGGGAGTCAACAGCGTAACAATGGAAAAAGATGAGAAACAGAATCTCTGGAGTGTGAAAGTTTCAACAGAGGAGCAGAATGACATTCGGGAAAAAGTATTCTACAAAATGTCGGAGATTAACAGCCCAATCTATGAGATGAAGTCCAGGAAAGTATCACTGGAGGAAATCTTCCTTGAACTTACTGCATCCGATAAACCAATATCTGCAGACGAAGTCCCAAATACACCTGAAGATAAAGATACTGATGCCGGTAGATCAAACGAGACAAACGTAAAACAGACATCAGCAGAAATACCGGAAGAACAGAATAATGATAAAGGGGGAGAGAAATAACCATGACAGCTATATATAAAAGAGAGCTGAAAAGTTACCTGACATCCATGGTAGGATATTTATTTATCTTTTTCATTCTTGTACTGACAGGTATTTATTTTTCAGCATATCAGCTTTCAGCAGCATATCCGAAATTTGAATACACCTTAAGTGCAATTACCTTTGCATTCCTGATCGGAGTACCGATTTTGACTATGCGTGTACTTGCAGAGGAAAGAAAACAGAAAACAGATCAGCTGCTTCTGACAGCACCGGTTTCTGTGAGCGGTATTGTAATAGGTAAATATCTTGCACTGGTAACTGTATTTGCTGTTCCGATGGCAGTTATGTGTACTTATCCGCTGATTATGTCCAGGTTTGGCACAGTAGAGTTTGCATCTGCATATACAGCAGTCCTGGGATTCTTTCTCCTGGGATGTGCAAATATTGCAATCGGTGTATTTATGTCAGCATTAACTGAGAGCCAGGTAATTGCAGCGGTACTCACATTTGTTTTCTTATTTGCATTTTACATGATGAATGGTATTTCTTCCTTCTTCTCTCAGACATCTATGTCGACATGCGTGACATTTGGGTTATTGATCTTGGCAGCAGCCATCATTATCTATACCATGATCAAGAATATTCTGATCTCAGCAGTGATCGGTGTGATCGGAGAAGTGGCACTGATTATTATTTATGTAGTAAAATCCAGTATTTTTGAGGGCGGTATTCAGAAAGTCCTGGATGTGTTTAATCTGAGCGGACACTTTGATAATTTTACAAGTAACATCTTTGATATAAAAGGAATTGTATATTTTCTTTCTGTGATCGCAGTATGCCTGTTCCTTACAACACAGTCTATTTTGAAGAGACGCTGGAATTAGTGGGGAGGTGAAAGAAAATGAAACTGAAAGAAAAGATGAAAAATAATAACCATAAAAAATTTGACAAAAAGAAACTGATTGGCACCATCAGTAAGAAGCATATCAAAAACGGCTCTTACACAATGGTTATGTCAGTGATATTTATTGCAGTAGTTGTAGTGCTCAACATGATCGTAAATGCGATTCCGTCCAAATATTCAGAAATTGATATCAGCAGCCAGAAACTCTACAGTATTGGTGATGATACAAAAGCAATGCTGAAAGATCTGGACAAGGACGTAACAATTTACCAGATTGCACAGAGCGGTTCTGAAGATGAGAATATTACCAATCTGCTTAAGAAATATGAAGATGAATCCAAGCATATTAAAGTAGAGCAGAAGGATCCTGTAGTAAATCCTAAATTTGTAACGGAATATACAAGTGATGATCTTTCTGCAAACAGTCTGATCGTTGTATGCGGCGACAGAAATAAAGTCATTGATTACAACAATATCTATGAGAGCACAATTGATTATCAGACCTACAGCTCTCAGACCACCGGTTTCGACGGTGAAGGTCAGATCACAAGTGCGATCGGATATGTAACATCCGAAGATCTCCCGATCCTTTATACACTCGAGGGACATGGTGAGAAGGAGATGGATTCTACTATCAAAGAAGACATCGAGAAGGCAAACATGGATATTCAGTCTCTGAATCTTCTTACAGAGGGAAGTGTTCCGGATGATGCAGACTGCCTGTTCATTGATTCTCCGTCCACAGATATTTCAGAAGATGAAAAGACTGCTATTATTGATTATCTTGAAAATGGCGGAAAGGCGATGATTTTCTCTGATTATACAACAGAAGACCTGCCAAACTTTGATGCAGTTCTGGAAAACTATGGTGTTCAGAGAGAAGCTGGAATCGTATTTGAAGGTGATAATCAGCATTATGCAATGCAGATGCCATATTATCTGGTTCCGACTATAAACAGCACAGATGCAAGCTCTGAGACTGTTTCCGGAGGATATTATGTACTTGCACCATATGCACAGGGAATCAAAAAAATGGATGATGTAAGAGATACCGTAACGATCAACAGTATCCTCACCACATCAGACCAGGCATATTCCAAGACAGATCTGAACAGTGATACTCTGGAGAAAGAAGACGGAGACGAAGCTGGCCCATTTGATCTGGGAGTAAGCATCACAGAGACTCTGGATGATGACAAAGAAACGCAGATCGTATACTATTCAACTTCCAATCTGATGGAATCACAGGTAAATCAGATGGTATCCGGCGGAAATGAGAAGCTGATCATCGAATCCCTGAAGTGGATGACAGACACAGAAGACAGTGCAACCGTATCTATCCCATCCAAGAGCCTGTCTGTATCTAATCTGACACTTACAGACTATGATGCTGCATTCTGGAAGATCTGCACCATCGGTCTGATTCCTGGATTCTTCCTTGTTGTAGGGTTTGCAGTCTGGATGAAGAGGAGAAAAGCTTAAATGAAGAATAAAACTGTAAAAATGGTTCTTGCAGTTGTAGTTCTTGGTGTCTGCTGCGGGGCTTACGCAGGTGTAAAAACCTACGTAGCCCATCAGGAGCAGAAAGAATCCGAAGAAGATTCTGAAGAAAGCACAACTGTATTTACTGCATCAACAGATAACATTAAATCTCTGGATTTTATGGTTGATGATACAGAGACAACATTTGAAAAAGATGATGACAGCTGGGTAAAGAAAGACGAAACAGATTTTCCGGTAAATCAGACTACTCTGGACAGTGCAGCATCTGCTATTGCATCTGTCGATTCAGACAGAGTTCTGGAGGACGTAGATGATCTTTCAGAATATGGTCTGGACTCTCCGTCAAACACGATTAAGATTGTAACAAAATCTGATGAGGAAGATGGCGATGACATAACAACTACACTGTATGTGGGAGATGAAAATTCCTCCACCAGTCAGTATTATGTAAGAAAAGATGATGATGAGAAGACAGTATACCTGATAGATTCTTCCTGCGTAGAGCCGTTTGCCAAATCATTGAATGATTATGCGCAGATGGAAGATTTCCCTGCAATTTCCAATACAGATACCATTACAAAAATTTCTGTAGACGGCGATAATTCCTATGAATTATCAAAAGACGAAGATACAAGTACCTGGTCAGTAAAAGGCAGCGAGGATGAAGAAAAAGCAGACTCAGCTACCGTAAGTTCTCTGGTATCCTCATTCGGAAGCATGGCATATAGTTCACTTGCAGATTATAAATGTGACGACAAGAGCAAATATGGTCTGGATAAACCATATGCAACAATCATAGTAGATTATCAGGAAGAAGTTGCTGATGATGACACTGATGAAGACACACAAGATGATACGACAGCTTCCGGTGAGACGGCAGATGAAGATGCTTCATCTGTGGAAGAAAACAGTGACGATGCTGAACAGGATACAGAATCAGACGAAAGTGTAAGTGAAACTACGGATGAAACATCAGAAAACTCAGACAGTGCATCAGACAATGAGGATTCTTCGGAAGAAGAAACTAAGATGGCAGATAAGCAGCTTACAATTCTTGTTGGAAATGAAACAGATGACAGCAGCAGATATGTCATGGTAAATGACAGCAATGAAGTCTATACGATGTCAACGGATACTCTGTCCGCACTCACTGATAAATCAGAAGAAGACTTCTGGGATATGACAGTAAGTTATGTATCTTTAAACAGCCTCGGAAGCCTCAAAGTAAATTATCAGGGCAGTGATTATAAAGTAAATGTTTCACGTGAAACATCCACAGATGATGATGGAAACGATACAGAAACAGTTACCTATAAACTGAATGGTTCTGATCTGGATGAAACAACATTTACAACATTCTACAATAAACTGATCAACATGACGGCTCAGAAACGTCTGACAGATAAATATGAACCTGACGGTGATGCAGAACTGACAGCTATATTTACAGAAGAAGACGGTGATACACAGGAAGTTGCATACTATAGCTACGATACAAACTATTATGCGGCAGTGGTGGATAATAAAGTATATCTCGTAAATAAGATGAATGTAAAAGAACTGTTCACAGCATTTGAATCAGTTGTCGGAACAGAAGAAGACAGTTCAGATAAGACAGATTCAGACGAAGCAACAACAGATGATACTAAATCAGATTCAACAGATATGCCAGGTGAGAGCATAGAAGAGTCCGATGACAGTACATCTGAAACAGCCGGCACAACAAACGATTCTGATACATCCGAAGAGGAGAATACAGATTCTCAGGAAACGGACAGTACAGAAGAGTAAAAGAATAAACGAATCTATAAAAGAGTGAGGCAGGCATATAGAATTTCTTCCATATGCCTGCCTCACTTTTTGTTGTATTAGAGCGTGTTTGAAAAATCATTCCCACAATCTGCACGCCCCACTTTGCGGTATATTTTGCCCGAATTCGGTTGCCGTAGCTCGCCGTTACGACGCTTTCATCCGAACAAAATCTCCCATAAATTGTGACGCACATCTTGCGTAAAGCATTTTTCAAACACGTTCTAGGTTGACTTCGAATCATAAATCCCCCACTCACAAATTAATCAATTCAAACTAAGAAAAGAGGAGAAGATTATGCAAGGATTACGAAATATGCTATTACAGGAGCAGAAACATTTGCAGGAAATTGCAGATAAAGCCAGGATGGGTATGAGTGTAGAACCAGAAGGACATCTTCGGATTTCTAGGGATAAAAACAAGCCTCGATATTATCAATGTATAGATGGTAATAATGAAATTTATATTCCGAGGTCGAATAAAGAGCTGCCTAAACTGCTGGCACAGAGTACATATAATAGAACTGTGTTGAAAAAAGTAGAAACAAGGCTTAAACAAATAAAAAAAATACTGCAGGATTATACAGATGATGAAATCGAAAGAATATATACATCAATGCACAAAGAAAGACAATTGTTGGTGACACCAATAGAACCGACATGGAATCAATTACTTATGAAATGGTATGAAGAAGAATATCAGGGAAAAGAATTTAAAG
>ERZ773195.2665-NODE-2665-length-10935-cov-3.729779_pt1 | contig 10935 bp, 13 predicted proteins | sample MGYA00580530_ERZ773195 | MGnify/ENA primary metagenome ERZ773195 (study PRJEB29015, sample SAMEA2737751) | human gut metagenome | biome: human gut; feature: human-associated habitat; material: faeces | place: China | collected 2012 ...
TTCACGCATCAGGTCAAAACGCAACCGATGCTTCATCTCACGGGCTTGCATGACGCGCTCTTTCAGTTCCTCCCTCGTGACAAACTCGTCGGCATTGTAGGGCTGCATCCCTATATGCCGGGAATGCCGCAGGAATACCATGACCTTCGTGTTGAAGTTATCCACGCCGACGGATGTGAAAGCATGGGGTGCGAGCCCGCATTGCCCGATAAAGGAAAACTTATCGTTGATGTCCGTTATCCTGCGTTTCTCCCAGAACTCGCTCTGCATGAACGAAGACGGGACGACAATCATCAGGATGCCCGCCGGATTGAGCAGGTCATAGGCCTTATCCATGTAATACTCCTGTGACAGCCGGAAGTCGAACTTCAGGTTGAACGGCGGGTTGCCGATGATGATGTCGAAACGTTGCTCCGGACGGTATTGCTGTATGTCGCACTTCTCGATATGTGCGTCCGGATAGAGATACCGTGCAACGGCGACAGCCTTGCCATCGTCAGGGAGTTTCCGGCGGTGCGGGGGGTGTTCCACTGCTTTTCCGGCTCCGTGGAGATGGCGGAGGAGCTGCTGAAGCTGGGGTGGATGCTGTCCTTCAACGGGGCCATCACCTTCAAGAACGCCCGAAAGGCGCCGGAGGTCATCGCCGCCGTACCGCTGGAGCGGATGATGGTGGAGACCGACGCTCCCTATCTGACGCCGGTACCCTTCCGGGGAAAGCGCAACGACTCCGGGTATGTGCATCTGGTGGCGGAGAAGATCGCCCAGCTGAAGGGATTGCCGGCGGAACAGGTGGAGCGCCAGACGTGGGAGAACGGCGTCCGGTTCTTCGGTATCCCGCAGGAGTGAAAACGAATCAGCCCGCACGGAGAAGCCGTGCGGGCTGATTTTGCGTCTTGTCCAGAGACGAGCCTTACTGGAGGTTCAGGCGCTTTTGCAGATTGTACCACGTCAGCGTGTAGAACACGCCGCAGGCCACCAGCGTCTCGATGGAATCGATGACCAGGAACCGAGTGCCGTCCAGAAGGGAGGCGGCGCTGCCGCCGCTCTCGATGACGGTCTCGCCGATGGTCAGCTGATAGGAGAAGAAGGTCAACCCCGCCGCCTGCATGGCCAGCGAGAAGGCGATGAAAAACACCACCGACAGCAGGATCTTGTGATTGGAGAAGCTGTGGCCCAGAGCGATGGCGGCATAGACCATGAGGAATCCGGAGAACACCGTCAGGATGGCCAGCACGGCGATCCACAGGAGCAGCAGCGGACCGGGAACGCCGAAATGAAGGGACTCCGTGATGGAGGAGAGAAGTTCTCCCAGATCGCCCCAGAAGCCGGACCAGTCTGCAATGGGCAGCAGTACCAGCAGAATGGACAGCGTTACGGCCACGGCACTGGCGGCGGTGTAAATCAGGGCGGACAGCAGCTTGGCCCAGATGAGCTGGTGCCGGTTTACCGGCAGGGTGAACATCAGGTAGCCCTCGTCGGTCATGTAGTTCTTATAGAACCGATAGATCATCAGCAGCGCCGTGATGGCGCCGGTGGCCACTACGAAGATCCAGAACGCCACATTCAGCAGCCCCATCAGGACGGAGGCGGCGCCGGTACGGTAAGGATGGTCTGCCGCCAGCTTGTAAAACAGGCTGCAGCAGCCGGCGGAGGCCAGCAGCAGGGCATAAACCGGCAGCAGGATGCGGCCGGAGGCCCGAAGCTCATATTTCAGCAATTTACTCAGCATAACGGAACACCTCCCGAAACAGATCGTCTACGCTGCAGCCACGCTCCTGCCGGATCTGGTCCACGGACTGGTGCAGCACCAGTTGACCCCGGCTGATGAACACCACGTCGTCCAGGATGCGCTCCACGTCGGCAATGAGGTGGGTGGAGATGAGCAGGGTGGAGTCCGGGTGGAAGTTGGTGAGAATGGTGTGGATGATGTAGTCTCTGGTGGCGGGATCCACGCCGCCGATGGGCTCGTCCAGCAGATACAGCCGTGTGCGGCGGCTCATGACTAGAATCAGCTGCACCTTTTCCCGTGTACCCTTGGACATCTGCTTGATGCGCTGGGTGGGACTGATCTCCAGAGCCGTCAGCATATGCTCCGCCGCATCCCGGTCGAAGTCCGGGTAGAAGTCACAGAAAAAGTCCAGCAGCTGCACCACCGTCATCCAGTCGGAGAGGTAGGTGCGCTCCGGCAGATAGGATACCAGCCTCCGGGTGTCCGGGCCGGGGGCCTTGCCGTCAATGAGCAGCTGCCCCGACGAGGGGGTCAGAAGCCCATTGGCGATCTTCAGCAGCGTGGTCTTACCGCTGCCGTTGGGGCCAAGCAGACCCACGATCCGCCCCGGCTCCAGCTGGAGGGACAGGTGGTCCAGACCCAGAGTCCGGTCGTAATATTTGGTCAGGTCCTTACATTCTAAAATAGCCATCTCTTATGCGTCCTCCTCCCAAGACCGCACCAGCTGGGCGGTCTGCTCCCGGTCGTAGCCCATGCGCTCCATACGGCGCAGAAAGGCCCCGACCTGCTGGTGGGCCAGCTCCTGTTTGGCGCTGTCGACGACAGCGGCGTCCTCGGTAACAAAGCGCCCGGCAGTGCGCTGGGTGTAGACCAGCCCCGTGCGCTCCAGCTCCGCCAGCGCCCGCTGCATGGTGTTGGGGTTGACCCCGGCCTCCGCCGCCATCTCCCGCACCGGCGGCAGCCGTCCGCCGCAGGGGAAGGTGCCGGACAGAATGGCCAGCGTCACCTGTTGGATCAGCTGGGTGTAAATGGGCTGGTCATTGCGGATATCCCATTCCATAGGCGTCCTCCTTTGCCTGTGCTGCCGATGGATCGGAGCAGTCACATCTCGACATTCTCGCTGCCCCACCTATCAGTTCGCTTGTACTATGACAATAGTACATTAAGACAAAGGAATTGTCAAGGGGGAACATGAAAAATTCTGCGGATGGATCAAAAATCCCCCTTTCCCGGTGCTCTGTGCCGGGAAGGGGGATTTGTTGGTGGGATAGGGGGATCGAAGGGAAGAGGCGCTCGTGAGGGCGGACCGCTCGTCCTGCGGCTGGTTTAACCGATAGTGTCCATTGCCGTCCACAAAAGAGATGATGTTCTTTTATTGATGGCCGTCATTCCTAACGGCAGAAATCGAATATGCGGATAAAAAATGTCTGGAGGATGTAAAATTCCTCCGGACGTAAATAGCAGTAGGAATTATCTTTGATAAAAATGAAAAATCCGAACGCATTCCCGATAGGGAAGAAGTTCGGATTTTTCATATGTGGTGGAGACTGCTGGACTCGAACCAGTGACCTCCTGCGTGTGAAGATACGATGAGCGCCGGAAAGCGTTGTGCCGCAACGCTTTCCGGCGCTTTTGCGTGCTTTCGGCTCGGTGGGCGATCCGCTGTGTCCGCCTAATACTCTCCAGTCGTTTCCGCGTTTGGGTCACGGTTTGGGTCAAGCCCCGCGACGGCGCAGAAATGACCACGCTGTAATTAAAGAATAGGCGTCAGACCTTCGGGCGGTCATCGCAGGACAGCAGCTTTTGCTTTGCTTCGCGGAACCAGCGGTTTTCCGGCTCGATCTGCAGCACATACTGGACTCGTCCCAATAGCTGCTGCCGATAGTGCTCCGTATCGGGAACGCCGTCTGTGAGAAGCGTTGCGTGGCCGCCCCGCAGGATGCTGTCCGCCAGACCAAAGCGCAGGGCGTAATAGACCTCCTGCCGAAGTGATCGCTTATAGACGGCCGGCACGGATACCTTCTCATTGACGGTCAGACCGGTCACGCTCTGCCGTCCGGCGTTGGTGATAAAATGGGTCTTGGCCTCATTCAGGTCAAAGCCCATCTCCGCCAGCATATTTTTCGCCTTCGAATAGACGGCGAACAGCGGACGATCGGCGGAAAAGGTCAGGTCATCACAGTACCGCGTGTATACGATGCCGCGCCGCTGGCACCAGCGCGCCATGCTCGTATCAAAATTCCGCATGACCAGATTGGAAAGCGCGGGAGAGGTGGGCGCACCCTGCGGCAAGGCACCGTCTTTGCAGCAAAGAGAGGTCAGCAGAAAGCCCACCTGCCGGGAGAAGTACCGGGTGTGAAAGGCGGCGGAGTGGACCTGCTCAAAGCAAATGCTGCCGAAAAAGTCGGAGATATCCAGCTTCAGGAGATACCGCTTGCCCACATGGGGCGCAGCGTTGCCGCTGATAGCGCCGCCCTTCCGATAGGCGGTGGCCTGCGGTGCGACAGGCAGATAGGCGAGGAGCTCCCGGCAGATCTTCCGCTGCCAGCGACGCAGCGTGTCGTCCGGCACGGACAGTATGCGCACATCGCCGTTACGCTTGGGGATGGTGACGGGGTGATACGCTGCCGCCGTGTGCCGCGCATAGTAAAGGAGCTTTTGCCTGCTGGTAGAGAGAAACGCCGCCAGCTGCCGGGCGTCGTACAGGAACGGCAGCTGCGGGTGAAAGCAGTGAAAATCCAGCACCATATCCGCCGCAGCCTGTATGCCGAATTTGGTCACGAAGTCTGCGTCCGGCGCTTCAAATGTGACCGTATCCTTCTCGATTTTCATAGAGACCCCCCTAACATAAAATCAGCCCCGTGCAGTACAAAGTGACCTGATATAAGCGGAGTCGAATTTCTAATCACGGCGTGATTCGCGATTCGATGGAGCGGTATCAGGCGGTCGCTTCGCTTGCGAAGCGTGCGTCCTCTTGGTAAACAGAGCGGCGACTCGCCACCCTCCTCAAAGTACGAAACTTTAAGCTGTACACTACTGCGCAGGGCTGATCTTCGGTTGTGCTTATATGGTAAAGCGCTTTGACGGGAAAGTCAAGCGGATGGCTGCGCCTCCTGCCCGTACCGGGTCAGTGCATCCATGATTTTGTGATACACCACCTGATTGGGGTAATAGCGGTAGTCGGCAAAGACGGAGGTGCCGGTGCCGTTGAAATACTCCAAAATCGCGGCGGCGCAGGCGGCGCTGCGGCTCTGCCCGTACTCGCACTGGCAGAGGATATCCAGCCCGTCCGACCTTGCCTGACAGATAAACGCCGCCAGTGCGTCCGCCTCCGGCATATAGGTGTCGTAGTCCAGCCCCACATCCGGCAGAGCTGTCAGATCCAGATCGTGAACGACCACGGTAAACACCTGCGCCGCTTTGCCGGCGTAGTCCAGCGGGGGCGTCGGGGCAGGCTTGCCGACGGAGGGTGGGTCGCAGAAAGAGATCACCGCCGTGCGGGAGAGCGTGTCGGTACGCAGCAGTTCCTCGGCGGCTTTGCGGGAACAGATGGTCACATTCATAGATATACCTCCAGTTTTGTATAGTTCGCGGTACGCCCGCAGGGACATACCGTTGCAGGGAGACTCCTCATCCTCCGTCTGCAGCTCGATGTCATACTCCCAGCCGCAATGCTCACAGATCCAGTACATATCCAGCGTGGGATAGCCGCAGACGGGGCAGGTGACGATGCGGAACATACCGGAGCGGTACTCCGGCGTGTTCTTCAAATCCTGTTCATTATGCATGAGGTCCCTCCCAACTGATGCAGTTCAGACAGCCGCCCTGTTGGGCGATCTCCCGGATGTTGACAGGCACGATCTCTTTGCTGAAAAGCTGCTGCGCAGAAGTTTCAGCCTCGGCATCCTGCTCAATGCCAAACACCGGCAGGGAAACCACCCGTTCCGTCTCCAAATAGTTCAGGTAGCAGCCGACGGCGCTGACCCCACCGGTCGGAACAAAGGGGAAGTCCACTGCGTCCAGGCCGCAGTCCTGCACCGCTCGCTTCACCTGCTGCTCAAAGCCGCAGGATGACAGTGGGCGATTGCACAGCACGGTGCGGTCATCGAGGAAACGCGCCATGCCATCGGCGTGACCGGTCATGTCGCTTTTCAGAGAGGGAATGATCAAAACCTCCGTTTCCAGCAGCTCCGAAAGCTCATGCACCAGTGCGGCAGACGGATACTCCGGGTTTTCGGAAAAGACGCGGTCGCTGATCAGGACGTGCGCCCCGGACGGCGAGAACACCACGTTCCCGCCGTCAAGGTTGATATGGCTGTATGTAACCGGAAGGCCGAGCTGCTGAGCAAGATCCTTACAAAAATCAGTCCTCAGATCGGGATCACTTTTCAGATAGGACGGCTCATAGCGGAAGGACACCAGCTTTCCGGAGCCTGTCCGCACCGGCATGAAGTCCCGCAGCCAGATATCATTTGTACCATCCAACAGAGCATATGGAACAGCGTGAACAGCCAGTGCTGCGAACAGCGCTTTCGTCTCTGATTGGTATTGCCGCGGGAGAAGGGATGATATGTAAATCATTCAAACAGGTCTTTCCAATATTCACCGACCAATTTACGGCTGATAGCTACTTTTTGTGCCTCTGTATTGAGTTGGTCATCCGAATAAACGGCATCGATATATGCCTTCAATAGCTCTGTTTTTTGCGGCAGGGATTTCTTCTCCCCAGACTCTGTCACAAAACGCTGATTGATATCCCTCGCAATAGCCAGGTCCGCATCTTTGTACGTGCTGGATGCGATGCCGATGCGTTTTGTGCATACGATCACCTCTGTGGGATTTTGATCTCTTACAAGGACATTCTTGGTGTCATCTCGTAATTCGTGTGGGATCATACTGCTCAACTGTGCCTGCGATTTGAAAGTGCCATTGACCAGTGTGTATTTCAATAGATAGGAAAGATAGTAATTGCCGCACGACAGGCAAATATCCACACCGCTACGCTGGTCATCTGTTTTGTGGTGAAAATAGAGCACCCCATACCGATTCTTCTGACATTCGTTGCCGTGAACAGCTTCGTCAACAAATCCGGTGTTTGTGTCAGAATAGTATGCTTCGACCCATAGCGGCTTGATCGTGATATCACCGACTTTGATCACATACTCCGTCAGCAGTTTTTTGCCGATTTCTTGCAAAATCTTCACCTGTGCTGTTTTTTCGCTTGTGTTTTCCAACTGCCTAACCAAATCTGTCATATTTTTTCCTCCAAATTTCAATTTTTGTAGAAGCTATGCTATTATCATACCAAGTGCTGTGAAAAATAACAAGCACGGTACAGCGGTCAATAACACTGATTCCTTCTGTGCTCCTCCAGTACGCGTCGGATACTATCCTTGCGCGCTTCGTCCAAATCCTCGTCCTCGTTGTGATACTGTGAAACGGTCTCGTGCGTTATCTCGGGACTGTCCTTTGCGGTGGCGCTGCGGATGCGTTGGATGTCGGAATAGAGCAGCGTTTTCTTCTCGATAAACGCTTCGGTGATTTTTTCAAGAAACAGTTCATTCTCGGAAAGGACCCTTTTCGCCCTGTTATAGCACCGCTCCAGCTCTGCCTGCACCGCCGCCTCGCTGCGGACATTCAGGCTTTCGGACATACTGGCAGAGCGGTCGCTTTCAACATCAAGCAGAGAAAATCCCATCTTTCCCACATTGGCGGCCGCTTCACGGATGCAGTTGACCGCACGCTTGATGTCTCTGCCGCAGCCCTCTGCGAGCTGCCCCGGATACTGCATCTCCACGGCGGCTTTACCGGCCAGCGCAACGATCGCTTCACAGGAATTGGGAACCGTTGTACAGGTATGGACAAAGCCGCCGCAGCGATTTTCTCTGGAGGGAAGTAGGGAAGCGAACCCAACGCTGCCGGGGGATAGAATTTCACACGCCACCAAATGACCCGCTTCATGAAGCGCGGTCTTTTTGACAGCTTCCTCAGAATTGTGGGGAACATCTTCCGAGGCGCCGTATTGCTGCTTCAGCACCGTGCCGACCATGTCCTCCATCCCGATGCTGTCCTTTCGCGCGAAGGCTACACGGATCGCCGCTTCATTCAGGATCGTCTCCAGCTCAGCACAGGAATGATAGCTCATCATTTTTGCCAGATCCTTCATGTTGATATCATCAGAGATCCGCTTCCCAGATAGGTAGTAGGCGATGATTGCTTCGGCATCGGCTGCCGTTGGCGCCCACACCCCGATTTTACGATCAAACCGACCGGAGCGGCACAGGGAATCCGGCAGCTTACAAATCTCGTTTACCGTGGCGATCACAAATACATCCGTTTCCTTTACATCATCGATCCCCGCCTGCACAGCCACATATTCCGGCGCGTCACAGCGGGAGTCATCCTCATTGGCAAATTTATCCATGTCGTCAAGAAAGAGGACAGAGGGTGCTTCTTCCTTTGCTTTTGCAAACGCCTGCGCGATACTGTTGATAAAGGCGTCGCCACTTTTGTCCCGACGCACCGTAACCGTGTTCAGTCCGCATTCTTCTATGAAGCAATTTGCCAAAAGACTCTTGCCCAAACCGGGATTGCCATGCAGCAGCAGTCCGTGGGGCAAACGAGCGCCCATTTCCTCATAGATCGTTCGATTGCGGATCATATCGCAGATTTGCAGCAATTCCCGCTTGATGGATCTGTACCCGATCACCTTGTCAAATGAACTCATATTTCTTTCTCCTTTGCGGTATTTGCCGTCAGTATAGCACCCTTTATAATAAGACCTGATTATATAAAATTATATAGGCTAAAATTGGGCCTTTTGAGAAAATTTCGTATGATTACACAAATTACGTTCACCCCGTATAGTCATTATCACGATGATTTGTACTGAATTTCAGCGCCGATTTCGGATCAGAATGCGGACAAAGACACCGCAAGTCACCAAAATGATGACTTGCGGCTGTTTCAGGCGCCTTAATAGGCTGTCGATCTACCACGGGGGACACGCCATTTGTCAGTCCCAGACTTGCAGAAGCACGATGGGACCGGAATCAGAAATGTGGTGCTCGTCCACCATGATCTGATAGGGCTGATACGGCTCGACCACGATTTTCTCCACGCCTTCCCGGTTGGATAGCTCGCGGACAAGCTCAGCAGTCGATATGTTTTTCAAATCCATTTTCGGTGCTCCTTTTTTTACGAACCGCCAAAATATGCTTCACGTTGTTTGATGCGTAGTTCCGCATATTTGCGGTACCATTCTACAGCTTCATCGTATCGTTCCGCTCGCTTATAAAACTGTGCCAGATGGTGTATACCAGCCTCACAACCTTGCTCGGCAGATTTCCGATGCCAATACTCGGCTGCCTCAAGATCTTTTTCCAGACCATTGGCTCCCAAACAGTAATTGTGTCCCAATCCTGTGCGTAAGGATCTCCCTGCTCGGCAGCAAAGGCGATCTCCTCTATCGTAACAGATTCCAGCACATCGGGTCGAGCATACGCGGCGTCATCTAATTCTGTGGCAAAGCCCGGCTCCTCACGGAAAATGTGCAGCCGCTCCCGATCCATTTCATCGGCAGTATCCGAACGGTCTGCAATATCACTGACAGCGCTGATCTCCGCCCGTATATACCAGGTAATCGCCATTGGAAGGCTTTGCTTGACTCCAATCCCTTTCTCGTTGCACAGCCCCATCATGAATCGTGCTTTGGCATATCCGTGTGTTGCAGAACTCTTGTATAGCTCGTAGGCCTTCTTCTCGTTCTTTTTGCCCTTCATGCTTGCATATATCTGAGCCATCTGATACAATGCTCTGGCATCACGCTCTTTGAGTGCCTTTTCTCGCAGTTCCAGATGATCGATCAATTTTGGATCAAAAGCTACGTTCATATCTGACCTCTTTCCGTATGGTGTTTTGCAATCAATATAGCGCCTTTTTTATTTTGACCTTATCCATTGACCAATAGATAGATAAAAGTTTTTGAAGGAGTTCTCAAAATGAATGAAAAACATGAATGTCCGAAATGTCAATCGACAGATACCGTAAAAAATGGTACGGTGCGAGGAGTACAACGGTTTAAGTGCAAAAACTGCAAGTATAATTTCGTGCTGACAGACAAGCGCACCACGAAAGAACTTACAATTTTGAAAGCATTGTCTACACTTATCAATGCTTTGGGGGACATCCCTTACGATGAATTGGAGGAATTGCTGAACCGTGACCGTTCCCAGCTCCACCGCTGGAATAAGGCCAGTGAGATGCGAGAGCATCGCCCCAAAAGGCTTGACCACTGTAAAATTCCGCACGATGAATTAGGGACATATGTGGCCGCTCATCAAGGGTTGTTTGATTCGAGCCTCCCGATATTTGCGGCAGCAAGCAGCATTATTGAACGGGAGTTTTCCGTCATGCTGATTGTGCAGCGAAAATATGTGGTGGATTACGAATAATAATGGACGAGGAAATCTTTATCAAGGAACCCAAGACCCGCGCAGGTGATCGCTATGTGTACTTCTCCGCTGAGATGGAAAGTCTTCTGTGGGAGTACCGGCAGGAATGTGCATACATCACCGAAACCTATGACCAGAGAAAATTGACCACCGATGACTTCCTGTTCCGCCGTCAGGGAGCGCAGCTCCCCATGACGCCCACCACCTTCACCTACCGCTTCAAGCTGATCCTCAAGAAGAACGGCCTGCCGCAGGAGCTGAACGTCCATTCCCTCCGGCACACCGCCGCCAGTCTGATGATCGCGGGCGGCACGGATGTGGCCACGGTGGCGGGCATCCTCGGCCACAGCCAGCCCTCCACCACGCTGGACATCTACACCCACGCCTTCGATAAGAACAAAAAGGCGGCCAGCGCAAAGCTACAAGAAGGGTTGGATATTTGATTTTAATGAAAAGCGAGGATACTTTCTGTACCCTCGTTTTTTCATCACGATTTATTTTCAATACCGTTCTATCAATCGCTGTATATTTTCACGGACTACCGGATTCATCGTGTGCAAACGAATAGGCTCGAATATCCCGCGAGTTGATAAATTCAAAAAGATCCATATCTCATAGTTTCTTTGCATGGTGTTGCTCGTTGAGGCCGTGCCGGGTCAGCGCGTCCATGATCTTGTGATACACCACCTGATTGGGGTAATAGCGGTAGTCGGCAAAGATAGAGATGCCGGTGCTGTCGAAATGCTCCAAAAT
>ERZ773195.2676-NODE-2676-length-10911-cov-9.902266_pt1 | contig 10911 bp, 9 predicted proteins | sample MGYA00580530_ERZ773195 | MGnify/ENA primary metagenome ERZ773195 (study PRJEB29015, sample SAMEA2737751) | human gut metagenome | biome: human gut; feature: human-associated habitat; material: faeces | place: China | collected 2012 ...
AGGCGCGGTAGTCATACGGCTCAATGGCGTCCATGTGGCCGTTGGGCATCTTGGTTGAGCCATCCACAGGTACGCCCATAAACTGCGTGGTGCCCGCGCGGCGGACATCGTAGTGGCGGGTCGTGGTGATGACGTAATCGCCGTTGCGGTGGGACGAGGAGTTGGACGCTTCATAATGTCCCGAACCGGACGCGTTGGCATCGAACAGCCAGAAGGGGACATACACGCCCTTGATCTCCTCAATGTGGTTTTGTGCCGAGAAGGCGCTGGGCAAAAACCGTTTGCCGCGGTAGTATTTTTTCAGTGCGGCCTTGGCGGCATTTTTGTCCAGCACAAACGGCAGGACAAGCTCAGGCCGCTGCATACCGCTGAACTGCCCCGCGATGACTGTGGGGTTGCCGCAGTAGGGGCAGCTGGTCGCGGCAGTGGTTTCGTCGCAGATCAGCTCCGCCCCGCAGGACGGGCAGGAATAGCTGCGCAGCCCGGCGGCCTCGTTTTCGCTCCAGACGGAGTCGGGCGGGGGCGCCTCTTTGTTTTGCGCGGCGGTTTCGGCAGCGGCTTCCTTCTGGGCATACATGGCTTCGATCTCGGCGGTGTCGTAGCTGCTGCCGCAGAAATCGCACACCAGCTTGCCGCTGGCACCGTCAAAGTGAAGCGGACCGGTACAGGCAGGGCATTGGTAGTTGGTAAGCTGCGTTGCCATTATGCGTCACCTCTCTTTCCTTCGGTTTGCAGCTGCCCTGCCAGATCCTCAAAAAAATCACGCAGGGCGCCGCGCGTATTGCCATCGGCATCCAGATAACGGTAGATGGTCTCGTCATCCGGGGCTTTGTAAATCAGGCAAACGCTATTTAACGTTTCATCGGTAATAAATAAGCCGGCAGAATTTTTCTTTTCGTCCGGCAGGCTTTCCAGCCCCAGCTTTTCTGCCAGAGCCAGGGCTTCTTGCCATTGGGTGTCCTCAACAGGGATGTTTTCCAGCTCCACCCATTCATCATCCTTGTAATTACAGCTGAAAAGGCAGCCGTCAGCCGGGTCGTTTCTTATGCTGAACCCATAGGTGTCGTCATAGCACATCCCGGAATAACTGATGCTGATACCGGTCAGTGTGCCGGGCGGTGCCTTTTTACAGCCGGACATTGTCAGAAAAGCGGCTGCGGCGCAAAGCACCGCAGCACTTTTTTTGCGCATCACTGGCCAAAGGGCTTACCGCACTCCGGGCAGAACTTGGGCGGATGGGCCGGGTCAACCGGGGTCCAACCACACTGGCTGCACTTGGCGGGGGCCGGTGCTGGCTTGGGGTTGCCGCAGTTGCAGCAGAACTTACCGGTGTTGGAGGTGCCGCAGCTGCATACCCAGCTGGCGGCTGCGGGTGCCGGGGCAGGCTTGGGGCTGCCGCAGTTTGCGCAGAATTTGCCGGTGTTGCCGGTCTGGCCGCAGCTGCAGGTCCAGCCTGCGGGGGCAGAGGCCGGGGCCGGGGCGGGCTGTGCGGCGGCCTGCTGCTGGGCACCCATCTGGTACAGGTTCTGGGCGTTCATACCGCCCGCCGCACCGGCCATATTCATGCCCATAAAGGCCATGGCGGGGCCTGCGCCCTGATTACCGGCCGCGGTCTGCATGGCACTGGCCTGTGCGCCGACAAGATGCGCAGCGGCGCGGGTCGGGTCCATAAAAGCTGCGTTGCGCTGCATTTCCTTGAGCATCTGCTCGTCTTCCTCGCTGGCCTTCACGCTGGAAACGCCGAAGGATACGATCTCGATGCCGCGCAGCTTGCCCCACTTGGCGCTCAGCACATCGTTGAGGGCCTCGGCAAGCTCCATCGTGTGGCCAGGCAGTGCGGAATAGCGGATGCCCATATCGCTGATCTTGGCAAAGGCGGGCTGCAGGGCGGTCATCAGCTCGGATTTCAGCTGCCCGTCGATCTCATCGCGGGTGTAGCCTTCCTCCACATTGCCGCAGACATTGGTGTAGAACAAAATGGGGTTGGTGATGCGGTAGCTGTACTCGCCGAAGCAGCGGATGGCAATGTCGATGTCGATGCCGGCGCGCTGGTCGACCACGCGGAAGGGAACCGGGCTGGGCGTGCCGTATTTGTTGCCCACCAGCTCCTTGGTGTTGAAGTAATAGATGCGCTGATCCATCGGGGCCTCGCCGCCGAAGGTAAAGCGCTTGCCGATGTTCTGGAACACTGCGCCGATGGACTCGGACAAATCGCCGCTGAACAGCGTCGGCGCGCTGCCGGTATCGTAGGTGTACTCGCCCGGCTCGGCGCACATATCCACGACCTTGCCCTGCTCCACGATCATGGCACACTGGCCGTCGGCAACGGCCACGATGGAGCCGTTGGAGATAATGTTGTCGCTGCCCTTTGTGTTGGCGCTGCGTCCGCTCTGGCGTTTCCAGCCGCGGGTAGCCAACAGGTCAGCCGGCATGGCTTCACAATAAAAGTATTCCTTCCACTGGTCGGCCATAACGCCGCCAGCAGCGCCCATTGCAGCTCTGATAAGTCCCATAATGATCCTCCTATGTCAGGGGCGGGCAGGACCCGCCCCATTTTGTACAGATAAATCAGGTCGTTATTTGTTGGCCAAGGCGGCCTTGTACTCCTCATAGCGGGGCGGCAGCTCTTCGAGCTCCTCGTTCCACTCGGTGCCGTCCAGCCTCATGTAGAAGCTGACCGCACAGGCCGTACCGTCGTCGCCCTCGTAGTCATACATGAACAGCGAGATATTGTCGTTATACGGGTACAGGTTGAACTTATACGCATCGCTCTCGGTTATGTTCTGGTCAAGCACCCAGTCGCTGCCGTCCAGGATAGGCTCGATATGGTCATCATAGACGTTGACCCACATCGTGATAACGGGGTCGTCGGGCATGCCGTCACGGTAAACCTCAAAGTAGTGGCTGCCGTCGGAGGTCTCACCGATGTAGCCCCAGCAGTCGTAGGTGTCGGTGTCGAAATAGTCGCGGTTGGGCACGTTCTTGTAGTTTTCCATGCGGAACCAGCCGTACCAGTTGGTGTTGCCCAAATCGTCGTAGGTGTTGCCGTCGTCGTAGCTATAGGGCGGGTCCGGCTCATTGGGACCGTCGGTGCCGTCCGGGTCAAGGTCATCGCCGCCGTTCAGCTGGGCGGGGTCGATTTCAGGCTTGGTGTCGCTGCGCTTAAAGACCATGGTCATACCGTCAAACTCAATGGTCAGCAGGTCACCCTCGCGGGTGTAGGTCATGGCCGGGGTATCGGGGTCGGTCAGCGCGTAGAAGCTGCCGTCCTTCCATTGGAAGGTGACAAAATCCTCCATGTAGGTTTCGCCGGTGCCGTCCGCACGCAGCTCAATGTAGAAGTCCTCCATATCGACAAGGGCAAGCTCCTCCTTGGAGAGGGTGTACTCGCTGTCGGAGGCGGATTCCAGCACATAGATGCCCACATCGGTATCGCTGCCTGCGGTGGTGCCCTGGGTCATGCTGTCACCGTCCAGAGGCTGCTGCATGGTGCTGCCGGACTTGACGAAGTAGATCGTCACGCCCTGTCCCTGCACATCGTTCAGGGTCAGGATTTCGTCTTGCAGGGTGCCGGTGCAGCTCAGGCCGCCGCAATCCAGCTGGAAGACCCCGCCGTTCAGCGTCCACTTGCCGTAGGACTTGGTGCCGTCCACCGTTACAACGCACTTGCCCTTATCATTCAGGTCCATCAGGAACCCGCTGCCGAAGGCATCCTCGACCTGCGTCACGGAGCCACCAACCTCGGCGTAGGCTGCTTCCCAGGTGCCCTGATTCGGGTCACTGGCGTTCGGCTTGCCGGTGCGGATGGAGCCGCTGATCATTGTTACGATGATCATAAGCAGGAATATCACCGGGATGGCGATCAGGATCATCCGCTTGGGGGTCATCGGTGCGCGGGGGCGCTTGGCCTTGCCGCCGGGGGCTACATTGCCGTAAGGGTTGCCGACCGTGCCGCCCGGTGGGGGCGGTGTGACAGCATGGGGAGCGTCAGGCGGTGTGGATGCAGGCGGGGGTGTGTTTCTGGCGTAAAGCGGTGCGCCTGCGCCGGTCTGCGCCGGTGTGCCGGGCGCATTGCCTGCGTAAGGATTCGCTGCGTTCGTCTGGGGCTGCGGGGCGGCAGGTGCGCCGCCTGCATAGGGATTGCCGCCGCTTGCCTGGGGCTGCGGGGGCGCAGGTGCAGCCTGAGTCGGCTGAACCGGGGGCTGGGGCACAGCTGCGGGCTGTGCGGCGGACTGCGGTACGGATACTTTTGCACCGCAATTCTCGCAGAATTTAGTACCGGGCTTTAACTCGGCACCACATTGCGTACATGTTGCCATAGTGTCTGCCTCCTTTACAAGATAATCGTATCAGATTTTTTTATTCTTCTGTCATTTGGAACCAAACGGATTCATCCTTTGGCAGGTTCAGCAGGGATTCCCCGCCGATATGCCTTACGTAAAAGCCGCCGTAATCGGTGGGCATCATGGCCAGGGTTTCGCGCTGTGCGCGTCCTAAATCCATGCGGTACAGCGAAATGCTGCAAATCCAGCCGCGGTCATCCATGCCAAGGTAGGTGATGCCGCTGTCCCATGTGGCGGGTTCTCGGGTTTCGTTTCGGTATTCGCCGATGTAGAAGTTCGGCTGATCCTCGCAAATTTCAAACCAGGTACCGGTGTAGTCACTTACATACGAGCCGATCAGGCTGGAAAGTTCCATCGGGTCGGCATTGTGCATGGCCTCGACCAGGTTGAATTTTTCATTGTTGCGGGAGACAGCGTACACCGTTGTATACTCGGCCTCGAAATCCGCATCGTAAGCGGTGCCGATCTCAAACTTGACGATCTCGTTGACGCCGTACAGCGGGCCGCCGTTGGCCATGGTGCCGCACTGTGCGCCGCTGATGACGTCGATGTACTCAACGTTGCCGTTCTCGGTCAGTAGGAACACATAGGGGGCGTAATCCTGCCCGACGCTGGTCATAAGCATCTTTACATAATTGCCGTAACAGCCGCTTACCGTAAACTCGGTCTTGTCGCCCAGCTCGTACCATTCCTTCATGGCCTGGTAGGTAACTGCGCCGTCGGTGGATACATAGTCGGTCAGGGCGCGCACCGTTACCTTGCCGGTGGCGGTCACATCGCAGGTAAACCATTCGTCCTGGCCGTGCAGCACCTGGCCGCTGGCCTGCCGCTTGTTGGGGTCAACCTGAACATCTGTCCAGTACATTCCCGACCCGGCGGGGGTGTACATCGGTACGGTCACGACAAAACCGTTTGAAAAATGGGGAAATATGGAGTAGTAGGTAAATACACTGTCAAGCTCGCTCAGGCTTTGCGCGCGCATCTTGTACAGCATGGCGGTATATTCGGGGTCATAGCCGCCGAAATGGACATCGAAATGCTGTGCTGTGGCGCGCTGCAGCGCGTTCAGGGTCTTTGCGCTGTCGGTGTAGCCCATGTATTCGAGCAAATCCAGATTGGTAAGCTCCTGCCCTGTGGCAAAGTTGTAATGGTAGCTGCCCACATCGTGGTTGAACAACGTGTCGGAACTGGTCACCTGCAGGCTCAGCACGGGGCCGTTCCAGTTGCTGACCCAGATGATGAAGCCGGTGTCGATGAAATCATTGCGGGAACGGGCATCCTGGGCACGCTCTACCAGATAGCCGTATCGGTAGTTGATCATCTCGTTGATGTGCTTGGCGTCCTCGGTGTCATCATCGATCTGCGGTACTTCATAAAAATAGGTGTCCTCGATGCCGTTGGGGTCGGTGTAGGTAAAGCGCTCGCTGTACAGCGGGATAATGCGGGAATCATCCAGCCTCCGGCTGCTTTGCGGCTTGACAGCGGCTTCGTCCTTTTGAACGGTCGGGGTCGTATCGTCGGACGACTCGACTGTCGGTTCCGTTATCGGGGCGGAAACCGACGGGGTGCCGGAAGATGCCGAGGCAGGCGGGGCATTGCTGCGCCCGCAGCCCGTTGTGATCAGCAGCAGGGCCGCCGCCGTCAGGGATAGCAGTTTTTTCATGGTCGGTTCACCTGCCTTTTCGTTGCGGGTAGTGTGTGTCAGCGATTGCCTTAGCCAAAGGTGACGCTGTTCAGAATGGTGTCGCCCTCGGTGCCGGGGTCGATGTCTACGCCGGAGATTCTAATGCTCAGCCAGCCGCCGGTGGGCATCTCGCCGTAGTATTCCGTCCACCACATACCGACGTTTTTGTAAGTGCGTCCGGCCATCTCCACGCCGCCGATGGTGCGCGGGGCAAGCTCCTCCACGTTTTCAAAGTCGTCGTAATAATAGTTGATCTTGTCCAGCCCGCTTTTCAGCTCAAAGGTTATGCGCGGGTCGCCGGAGAAGATATGGCTGGGGTCATCGGTCGGGAACAGCTTGATATCCCCGAAACTGGTCGCGGACTTGTACCAGCCCTGGTCGGGGCAGGTCACGTTGAGCACCAGCGTATAGTCCGAACCGAATGCCTCCAGGGTCTGGGTGTTCAGGCCAGCGGCCGATGGATAATCGGGATTTTCTGCAGGAGCGGAAGCAGGGGCCGGTTCGGCGGTAGCTTCCGGCTCCGGCTCTGCAGCAGGCTCCGATGCAGGTTCGGATGCAGGCTCGGATGCCGCGTCGGTCTTGGGCTCTGCCGGGGTCTCCGTCTGGGGTTCAACAGCCGGTTCGGCGGCCTGCGCTTTCAGGTCGGATAAACCGGAATTGACCTCTTTGGTCACATCCCCCTTGGAGCAACCGGCCAAAGCCATAAGCATCATGGCTGCCAATGCGGCAGCGAGCGTTCGTTGTACTTTTTTCATAGCTGTCCTCCTTTTGGTCATAAAGTGTCCATCATAGCGCTCAGATAGGCAGGCGAGACGGAAGCGTAGACGAAATCATCGACAATATGGTCCTTTTTTGCCAGGCACACGGCGGTGGCCAGCTCGGGATATTCGGCCTCATCCACAAGCAGTACCGTTTTGCAGTGCGGGCAGACCTCCCGCAGGTCGTTTGCCAGCAGCAGTCTGTCCTGCAGGGTGCGCGGCGGATGCGGGCAGACCTCCAGCAGCAGGACATCTGCCCTGCAGGAACGGCATAGCTTTACAATATCCTTTGTCTTAGGACCAGCGTTTTGCACCTGGAAGTCCGGCCCGCCCTGTTTCAGTGCCATTGTCAATGCGCTCGTCATCACAGAGTATTGCGCGTCCAAAACGATCCTCCGCACGGCGTAGCCCTCCTTTCCTGCAAAGAACACGATTTGTCAATTTCATCATACAGGAATCGGACGATTTCTGCCCCCACCATTTGGATAGTTTTTTGGACTTTTTTCTGCTTTTTTCAGTCCTATTGCAAAAAAGTGTAGATTGCGTCATAATGATACTGGAAAGAAACAGACGGATGATCTACCCTTTGGAAAGGACAGGCACTATGACAAAGGTACGGCTTGGCAATCTGTGTTTAGCCGCTGCGGTTGCAGGGGTGATTCTCTGCGCTGTCCTGATGCGGGCGTTTTATATGCCGTATTCCGGCTTTTGGCGCACGGTGCTGTATAATATTCTGATCTTTTCCTGGGCGGTATCGGTCTGGTGGCGTATCCTGCACGCACAGACCCGCCGCTGCCTGCTGGGTGCTGCCGCCCTGATGCTGTTCTGGCTGGATATCCGCCTGATCCGCTATGACTTTGCCCAGACGCCGGAGATGCTGCGGCGATTGTGGTATGCGTACTATATCCCGATGCTGCTGATCCCGACCCTTGCACTTTATACGCTTTTCTTTTTGGATCGGGGGCAGTCCTCCCCGCTGTACAAGTACCGGTACGTGATTTTTGTATTTCCTGTGGTACTGTTCAGCCTGGTGCTGACAAACGACTGTCATCAGCTTGCGTTTGCGTTCCCACCCGGGCAGGAGGTACTGGGCAGCCCCGATTACACCTATCGGTTCGTATATTACCTCTGTCTGCTGTGGATATTTTCCTGTGCCGTGTTCACGGTGGTGTACCTTGTACGGCGCTGCCGTATTCCGCATACAAAGCGCATCCTCTGGCTGCCGCTTGTGCCGATTTTTTTGGCCACCCTCTATGCTTTACTGTACAAGCATATTTTAAATGTGCCGTGGATGCATGCGGTCGCCGGTGATATGACCGTGGTGCAATGCCTGACCTTTACAGCGTCCTTTGAGGCGTGCATCCGGTGCGGGCTTATCCAATCCAATATGGGGTATGCCACGCTGTTTGAGGTATCTATGGCCAAGGGTCTGATCACGGACCGGGCGTTTGTGCCTGTGCAATGCTCCATGCAGGCAGCGCCGCTCCATGAGGAGCAGCTGCGTCAGGCGCTCACCGGCAGTGTCCAGTTGGATGCAACGACCCAGCTTCACGGCCACCCGATCCGGAAAGGGTATATTTTCTGGCAGGAGGACATCACCGAACTGGTGGCTCTGCTGGAGGAGTTACGCCTCACGCAGGAGGAATTGCATGACATCGGGGACATCATACAGGCGGAAACAGCCCAGAAGGCACAATGGCTGAAGCTGAGCGAGCAGAACCGGCTGTATGACAAAATCGAGACCGTCACAGCCCGCCAGCTGGCACGGATACAGGAATATCTGATCGCGCTCAAGGCCACGGACGATGTCGATACCGCCCGGCGACTGCTGAAGCACATCGTCATTTTGGGAACCTATATCAAGCGGCGCAGCAACCTTGTTTTTGTCTGCGACAAGGCGGAGGACATCGACACCACGGAGCTGCGGCTGAGCCTGTTTGAATCGGCCGAGAGCCTGCGCCTGAGTGATATACGCTGCGCCGTACAGATTGCCGACACAGCAAAGATTTCCCCTGCATCCGCCGTGGCGATCTATGACGCCTTCGAAGCCATCATAGAAGCGACCCTGCCGGGATTGCAGGAGATCCTTTTCTGCGCCGAGCATACGGCGCAGGGCTGGGGGCTGCGCTGCAGCGTTCAATGCACCGACGCGCCCGCTGCGCTGCCCGGCCTGCCGCAGATGCAGCTTGAACGGGATGATGACGGGCTTTTGTATTTCACGATGTTTCCGGCAGAAGGAGGCGGCCTATGATTTCCCGAATCTCCCGCAATGCTGTCAAGGAAGGCTTTGACACGCTGCCGGCGGCCATCTGCTACTTTGACCGCAATGGCCTGCTGCGCCTGATCAATCACAGGATGCAGGAAATCGCCGCAGTCCTCTGCGGCCGGGATCTGCAGACCCTTACGGACCTGGAGCAGGCACTGCACAGTCCCGGCGGCGGTGTGCGGCTGCGCGATGAGGCCGCCCGCATCTACGCATTCCCGGACGGGACGGTGTACCATTTTGCGGTGCGCCCTGTTCAGGACAAATACGGCATACCGTACACCGAGGTGATGGCCACCGATGTCACCCGGCTGGCTGCATTGCATGCTGCACTGCAGCAGGAAAACGAGCGCCTTGCCGATGCGAACCGCCGCGCAAAGCGCTTATATGACAATATGCCCGACATTGTGCGGGAGGAAGAAATTCTGAAAATGAAGATGCGGGTGCATGACGACATCGGCCATACCCTACTTGCCGCACGGCGCGCACTGCGGCATGAGCATGACCTTGCCCGGATCAAGAGCGAAGCTGCAAAGTGGGAAAGTTCCATCTCCCTGCTATGCCGCACCCGGCAGGAGAATGCTGCTGAGGACCCACTGAGCTATATGCAAAGGCGGGCGGCTGTTCTGGGCGCAGCCGTACAGCTGCGCGGTGCGTACCCTGCGGCACGCGCCACCCGCGAGTTCTACGCACTGATCCTGCGGGAGTGTACCTCCAACGCTGTGCGGCATGCGGGTGCCACGGAATTGTACGCCGATTCCGAGCATCGGCCGCAGGCATGGCACCTTTGCATCACGAACAACGGCACACCGCCCAAGGCGAAGATAAAGGAAGGCGGCGGGCTTTCCTCGCTCCGCCGCCGTATTGAAAAAGCAGGGGGTACAGTAACCGTACATTCCCTGCCTGTATTTGTTCTGGAAGTCACCCTGCCCGATAAGGAGAGCACTAATGATACGCGTTATGATCGTCGAGGACCAAAAGCTGGTACGGAGCCTGCTTGAAAGCTATATTCAGAACGAGGACGGGTATCAGCTTGCTGTGTCTATCCCCGGCGCTGCAGAGGCTCCAATCCTGTGTGATACCGAGGACATCGACCTTGTGCTGATGGATGTGCAGACAGAACACCGCGAAAACGGCCTGGCCGCCGCCAAAAAGATACGAGAAGCGCACCCGGAAATCAAGATCGTGGTGGCGACCTCGCTTATTGACACACAGGTTTTAGCCCGGGCCAAGGCCGTGGGCGCGGACAGCCTGTGGTATAAGGACGGCGATGAAGGGACCCTGATGCAGGTCGTGCGCCGCACGATGGCGGGGGATCATATTTTTCCCGATACGCCGCCCAGCGTGGAGATCGGCACCGCCATGAGTGCAGAGTTCACCAAAGGCGAGATGAAGGTTTTGCGCTGTCTCGTGCGCGGGCTGTCCTATAACGAGATCGCAAAAGAACTCGGCATCGAGCCATCCACCGTGAAGTACCACGTCATCAATATGCTGCAAAAGACAAACTTAGAGAATAAGCTCCAACTTGCCATCGCCGCCACCGAAGCCAAATTGGTGGTGGAGTTGGCAGAGGAGTAATTTGTAGTATATAAAAATAGTTGGCAGACCATGAACCGTTATTCCATAGCAAACGGTGCGTAAAAAGTAAAGTGCCCGCGGGCTAAGGAACGCCGCACTGTGGCGTTCCTTACGGTACTGCGTGCCGCCGCCCTGTTCGAGTATCCCCAATGGTACAACAGATTGTGCCTTCTTGAAAAAGAGCAATAAAAAACGCCCTACACTTTCGTGTAAGGCATTCTTTGGTGCATCATCAGTGGGCGCGTCAAGAATTCAGTCCGGCCCGCTTGTCGGCCTGTAAGGCCT
>ERZ773195.2689-NODE-2689-length-10846-cov-4.107497_pt1 | contig 10846 bp, 13 predicted proteins | sample MGYA00580530_ERZ773195 | MGnify/ENA primary metagenome ERZ773195 (study PRJEB29015, sample SAMEA2737751) | human gut metagenome | biome: human gut; feature: human-associated habitat; material: faeces | place: China | collected 2012 ...
CTGATGATCAAACTTGCCAAGTGCTGTAATCCGGTACCGGGAGACGAGATCGTTGGATTTGTAACCAGAGGCCGAGGTGTTTCCATCCATAGAACAGACTGTATCAACATTATCAATCTGTCTGATATGGAGCGTGAGCGTCTGATCGATGCCGAGTGGCAGCATGATGAAGAGTCCGGCAGCAGTGGACTGTACCGTGCAGAGATCAAGATCTACGGCAATAACCGAACCGGTCTTCTCGTGGATATCACAAAGGTATTTACAGAGCGTGAGATCGATATTGATTCGATTCACTCCAAAACAAGCAAGCAGGGAATTGCAACAATCGATGTATCTTTCAGCACGAAGGGCAGGGAAGAACTTACAAGCGTTGTGGAGAGACTGCGGCAGATCGAGAGTATCATTGATATAGAGAGAACGACGGGCTAAAAGAACTGGTTGTCAGAAGGTTGTGGGAAACATGAACCGCATCCAGATGGGCAGCCAGTTTTTCTGTAAAGAAAAAAATTTTGTCAGACAGGAAAGGGGAAAATATGGCACCACTGAAAGTAGAACAATATGTAGTTGGTCCGGTACAGACAAACTGTTATTTTGCGATCAACGATGACACAAAAGAAGTACTGGTTATCGATCCGGGGGCAAGTGCAGATCAACTTGCCAAGAAGATTCGTCAGGAAAAGCTGACACCAATCGCAATTTTGCTGACACATGGACATTTTGACCATGCGGGTGGAGCGGAGGAACTTGCAAAACATTTTGATATCAAAATATATGCCGAGGAGCATGAAAAAGAGACCTTAGATACGCCGTCTCTCAATTTAAGCGGCTGGGAAGGTGTACAAAAGACCTATCATGCGGATGTATTTTTGAAGAATGAGCAGGAGATCGACCTTGCCGGTTTTCATATCCGTGTATTCCATACACCGGGACATACGGTGGGTGGCTGCTGCTATTATTTCCCGTATCAGAATGTAGTTTTTTCCGGGGACACCCTCTTTTGCACATCGGTGGGACGCACCGATTTCCCAAAGGGCAGTGCAGCACAGATCATCCGCTCCATTAAGGAGAAACTTCTGCCGCTTCCGGATGAAACGACCGTGTACACCGGACACAATGATATTACAACGATTGGGACAGAGCGGATGTATAATCCGTATCTGTAAGTGAGAGGTTTTGGGATGATAGAAGTTTTATTAAATAAACCGGAATTTGAATATGATATTCATTCTCTGATCAAGGCATTTTTCCCGGAACAGTATGTGGGTGTATCGGCAGAAAAAAAAGAATATGATGAAAAAATCGATATCCGCATGCAGGTAAACTACGGGGAAGATACGATTCAGATCACATGGCAGGAGATCGTGCATGCAAATGAGGATGCGCAGGCAAATGAAAAACCGGGTCAGGAAGAAGTAAAAGAGATACCGGGTGAGACAATTCAGGTAGATTTTTCGGATCGCGTGCGGACGAAAAATCAGCTGAAGCAGATGCTGTACCGTATGCTCTGTGATTATACGAAACGAACACTTCCATGGGGAAACCTGACCGGAATCCGTCCAACGAAGATTCCTATGAAATTGCTGGAGGAAGGAAAAAGCCGGGAGGAGATCTACCGGTATATGAAGGATACCTATTTTGCTTCCGATGAGAAGATTGAACTTGCAACCGATATTGCAGAACGAGAAAATGCGATCTTAAAGAAAATTGATTATGACAACGGATACAGTCTTTATATCGGAATCCCGTTCTGTCCGACGACCTGCCTGTACTGCTCGTTTACATCATATCCGCTTGTAAGCTGGAAGAACCGTGTGGATGCTTATTTAGATGCACTGGAAAAGGAGATTGATTATACGGCGGCAAAGTTTTATCACAAGCATTTAAATTCCATTTATATCGGTGGCGGAACGCCGACAACATTAGAGCCTTATCAGTTAGACCGTCTGATCCGTAAAATTAAATGTAGTTTTGATTTGTCAGACTGCCTTGAGTTTACCGTGGAAGCCGGCAGACCGGACAGCATCACAAGAGAAAAATTAGAGGTGCTGCGCAAATGGGGAATCACACGAATTTCCATCAATCCGCAGACCATGCAGCAGAGAACGCTCGACCTGATCGGAAGGCGCCATTCGGTAGAACAGACTGTGGAAAGTTTTAAGATCGCAAGAGAACTTGGATTTGATGATATTAATATGGATCTCATTATGGGACTGCCGGAAGAATCTTTAGAGGACGTACGCGATACATTAGAGCAGATCATGCAGTTAAAACCGGACAATCTGACTGTTCACTCTCTGGCACTAAAACGCGCGGCGCGCTTAAATATGTTCAAGGAAGACTATAAAGATTATAAGATGGTCAACACGCAGGAACATATGGACCTGACCGCTTCCTATGCGAAGAAGATGGACCTGTTCCCTTATTATCTGTACCGCCAGAAGGGAATGGCGGGAAACCTTGAGAATGTCGGTTATGCGAAAGAAGGAAAAGCGGGAGTTTATAATATTCTGATCATGGAGGAAAAACAGACCATCGTGGCGTGCGGAGCAGGAGCTTCGACAAAACGTGTCTGGAATCAGCCAAATCCGGACGGCACTCATCGGATCGAACGATGCGAGAATGTCAAGGATGTCGGGCAGTATATCGAGAGAATTGATGAGATGATTGAGCGGAAGCAGAAACTTTTTGCAGAAGAATAAAAGGGTTTTTCTTCCTGAAATAGTACATCAAATGAGGGTTAGTACATCAAAAAATTACCCAATAATACGGAATAACCTGTGAGATGTATTGAAACAACCTAATAACTGTGCCTTAAAGGACGAATTCATTTTAGAAGATGAGTTCGTCCTTTTCTCATATATTCCAAAATGACGGTAGAACTGTTCACAAGTTTTATGGTAAAATTTGAATACAAATTGAGCAACAAATCTGGGAAAACATAATCATCAATGTGTAAAATGTGATAGTCATGAGGAAAAAACGAGAATCACCGAAAGGATGTGGGAGGCATTGTGCGGGAAGAGAATCAAACAACCAGCAGCCTTGGCTGTATTATTTGTTCTAATGTTTATTGGTGGATGTTTTTTTGTGAAAGCCAATCAGGCAAAGGAATTTGAGAAAAACGATTATGGGGTGTTTTTAAATGCGGACGCCTCATCTTTGGAACGATTTAAAATGTATGAAACGATTGTAATTGATGCACAGTATTTTACAAAAAGGGATATTGAATTGCTCCATCAAAATGGAACAGTCGTATATACATATCTAAATATTGGGTCGATTGAAAACTTCAGGGAGTACTATACAACCTATGCGGAACTGGCAATCGGTGAGTATGAGCATTGGGAGGAAGAAGAATGGGTGGATGTAGCAAACCCAGACTGGCAGAAGTTTATAGGACAGCTTTCTCAGGAACTAAATGAAAAAGGTGTTGACGGATTCTTTATAGATAATTGTGATGTATATGATTACGCTCCGCACGAGAGTATTTTTGAAGGTCTTACAGCAATTCTACAAAACATGATGACGTTTGGAAAAGCGGTCATCATCAACGGTGGAGATACTTATGTGGCGGAATATAGGGAACGCTATGGGGATATTGATCATATTATGACAGGCGTAAATCAGGAATCCGTATGGAGCAGTATTGATTTTGATAGCGGAACTTTTCGTGAGCAAACGAGCGAGACGAGAGATTATTTCTGCAAATATTTGGAAACGTGCAAGGCGGATGGGGTGGAAGTGTATCTGCTGGAATAAGCCAGCTTACTCAGTCCGACTTTCGCTCAAGAATTTCGGGGAGAAAGATGGGCTAAAGTCTGTTCCGCTGTATGCGGCATTTTGTGTGTAGAAGCGGTCGAAAAATAGAAGGCAAGATTACTTGAAAAAAGTAAATCTTGCCTTCTACATTTAGTTTTGAGACCTATCTCAAGTATTCCCGAGAAGATATATCGTGACAACGGCTTGTGCTTGATTTGCGATGCAAATTGCTATTGCTGACGGCCTTTGTCGGCCCAAGGGGATGCGGACAGATTCTTGTCTGTGTGGCCGGACGAGGTTACTATCAGGAATGGGGCAAACCGGCACAGGAGCTACGCCCTGGCGATGCAGTAAATATTCCTGTGGGTGTAAAACACTGGCACGGCGCTGCACCGGATAGCTGGTTCTCTCATCTGGCGGTAGAGGTTCCAGGGGACGAACCATCCAATGAATGGTTGGAAGCCGTGGACAACACAGCATATTTTAGGGCTACTGAATGGCTGGAACATCTGGAAATCTCGGAAAAATGACCAGTTCGCCGAGGTCAAAATCGTAGTCCAGAGCCCAACCGTATTCAGGTGTAAAAAGGAGACGCAGTTTGCGCTCCATATTTGCGGCAAAGAAGCCCATCGCAATTGAGGTCATGGAAGTGTCGGGCAACCGAGTCATGACCCGGTCCAAGCTATATCGGCGCTTGACGACACCAAATGTTCCCTCAATCACGACGCGGTCGCAGCCATCCTGGTAGATCTGTTTGCTTTCCGCCTGCTTCTCCTCTGCCGACTTCCGTCCCAGCCTGGGACCTGAAAGACGGATCCCCAGCGAGGTGCACCAAAGCCGATTTTCTCTGCCGGGATAAGCCCGGTCTGCCAGAATCGTCTTTGGGTAGAAGCCAAAGGTCTCTTTGTATTCCTCAACGACCTGCTTCAGACTTCTGCTCTCAGAGTAGTTGTTCCAGTCAGCCTTCATCAGGAAAGCGTAACCACTCACAAGACCTACTATGACCTTGGCACCAAACTCAGTTGGACATCCCGCTTTACCTCGCACAATAGGACGAACATGCGGCTGATCGATGCTGACGATGCGGTCTTCAATCTGATGACTCTTCCGCACATACAAGTCCCACTGTTGGCGGCAGAGTTCCTGGATCACCAGCAGCTTCCTGTATAGGTCATTCCCCAGCAGCGATAAGGACACGCCGTGGGCCACCATCTTCTCGATGTAGCCGATATCTCGCTGGATATATTGCAAATTCCCACGGAGCACCATCCGCGTTTCTCGTACAGTATGGGTACGCTTCTTGATGTATGCCAAATATCTTTTCCGAGCCTGTCAATCATTTTCTCTACCAGCTCCCGGGCGTGGTTCAGCAGCCCAGCGTCCGTCGGATAATGGATATCTGCCGGACAGCAGGTCGCGTCAAGAATCAGTGTTCCACGGTTCTCAGATTTTTCTGTCGGCTGTGCTGAGAGAGGGTCCTCACTGTCTTCCTGATTTACGGAATCATCTTCCTCGGGATTATCCGTGCTGGCAACTGCTTCTGGCGCAAAAACCAGATCGTTGATCCGTTGAATCATCTCAGGAGAAATACGCTTCCTGAAATGTGTCATCATGGATGCGTCGAAAGGCGATTCCATGGTGTAGCACTCAAATCCGCAGAAGTACTGCAGATAGGGGTTCTCCTGGATATTTCGTCTGGTCTGTTCATCTGTGTAGCCTTCCTCGGCCTGGATGTACAGTGCCCCGAAGGCCAGACGAGATGGAATGGCCACTTGGCCCTCACTGCTTTTGAAATGTTCCTGATACTCCCGGTCAATCTCTTCCCAAGGGAACTTCTTGCTGAGGATTACCCACCGGTTATCCTCACGCAATGTGACCCCAAAGGGCATCTCCATCTTAAGCTGGTCATAAACTTCGTGCCGATACATCTTCATCACCTGCAAACTTTTTCTTTAGAACTCCTGAATCCCTTTGCAGATATTATACCATATTACCCTTGCGTTTCCCAGTGTTTTCAATGGTTTCCGAGCTTTTTTGCGCCGTTCAGTAAGCACTAATTATTCATAGTCAATTAATCGTTTGAGTTCATCTGCATATTTTATCATAATATCATTGGTTTTTTTCAAATCATCAACCAACGGCTGATATTCAGGATACGTTCTCTGTATTTCTTGTGGAGTTGCCGTTGCGTCAGATAAGGTGCTGTTGTACCAAGCCCTATACTTTGCTTGCCACGCAGTCAAATGAGGTCTTAGACCATTGTTTAGAACTTTTGTGGTTATATCGATTAAGCCCTTGGCATCACTAATTCTATTCGCAGGAATATTTGCGAGAAGCGTCCTGATAACCTTGAACGCTTCATACCACGAATCGTAAATCTCACTGATAATGTCGTATTTCTCATCAAACTTGAGACCAATTTTTCTTGTGGTCAATTCAATCCAGATTTTGTATGCGATTTCTTTTATGCAGCCATCATATTTAATGGTCACGCTGCTGTTGCCTATTCCAATAGTTGCTTCTTCAATTGTCACAGTCTTAAGGATTGATTTTTTATGTATCCACGTTATCCCTAATGATATGAATAATATGAGCAGAAAAAGAATGATAATAGCTATCCAGTTGAAAGATACAACGATATTTTGCCATCCTTCAAATTTTACAGAGATAATATCCATATAACCCATTCCAATCTTAGTGTACAGTAGAATTCCTGCTCAAAATATTGATTAAGACTGCCAGTAATTCTTTGCAGAAGGCCGTTTCTATGTTGATCTGAATAAAAAGCTGAACCATACTTGCCGTTCTTTAGAATAAACTCAGTGAGTTCAGTGAGATTATTTAGTGCCGTTTTGATTTTCAGAAAAGATGGAAAATCGTCAATATTCTTTGTCTTTATTGACGCAATTTTAATGCCAGCATTATCGGCCATACCGATTTCGTAAGGAATCCACCAAGACAGTCCTGTCTTATCTGAGATAATGCAGAGCAATATTTGACTCAACTTCAGCCCATTTATTACTGATGCTACAATCTTAGCGTCATTTTCAACTGATACTGCTTCTCTTAATTCGGAATCAAAAAGATCAAGATAAATGTCAACGTCCAATTGTTCAGTCAAATATTTACCAAGTTCGATAGCAATATGTTGATTTTCTTTTTTATGCGAAATAAACACGCACACTTTGTCACTTTGTCACTTTGTATCTTTCGAAAGAGCCCAAGACTGGAATCAGCTTTATTCACACACTCTCCTAATGTGTTACGCCATGGCGCCTACATTTTGCGTTGTAATGCATCATTTCATTTGGGTTTTTAATAAGATTTGATCTGGTCGTTCGTGCTGCATAAGCATCTTCTATCCAATCATATAGTTTTTGCTTGGAATCTGGATAGACATAGTATCTTGCATAGCCCACTTCGTTCCCATTGGCATCTCTCTTGACATTTTCAGAAACACGTTCAGGTAATGCACCTTCGCTCCCCATATAGGGAAGATTGATTGCGATAAGCCCATTGGGTAGTGTGGCACCTTGCTGAAGGGATGCTTTAACTTCCCAGTCAACATATCTTCTGCTATGTGTGCATGAGCCTACAAGCACAATAGTAACAGTGGAATCCTGCAGCTTGTTTTCTCGAATTTTTCTCATAATATATTGAGGATTGGTGCTATCAAAGGCAAAGTCCCCATCCTTTACTCCAACAGTCTTTGCAATAAATACATCCGAAAAATCTTGGACAAATTTATTAACCGCAGTTTGATCACCGTGGTAGTATGAAATAAAGACTTTTCTATTTGGATAAAACGTCATTGTTCTCCTCCTCGAAAAACTCGATTTGTATGTTGTGAATTAGGAGGCTACTACCGTTTTAAATGGATTTATATAAACTAAATCGAAGAGTGTATTAACTCGGCAACTTCACTTGCAATCTCTTCTACTGTTTCTTGACTCGTATTCCTTGCAACCTTATCTGCCAGCGAAGGGCTATAATCAATTACCTCTTGTTTGGTAATATCATGCCAAATTGGAAGTAATATCTGTTGTCCAGAAATAGCTTTTGTCATCAAACCGTCCAATTCATAGTTTGTCCATCCTTTTTTTATAAAGGATCGAGAAATAACGACTATACCAAACTTACTCTTTGACAGACCTTGGTCAATTTTCCTTCTCAGGCTATCTCCAATTTTCAGTTCAAACTCGTCATACCAAACATTGACACCCTTTTCTTTCAAAGCAAGTGCCAATGGACGAACAACACTATCTTTATCTTCTGATGCATGAGAAATAAAAACGTCATATTCCTTATTTGTATCGCTGATATCGATATATAGGTTTTTCTCTTGAACAAGCGGAAGTTGTTCTCTTGCAATGGGTAACATACCAGACAAAACTCTGGCATTGTGTCTAACTGTTCCAGAATACCCGCCTAAATCAATAGTAAGATACCAGTGGCCTGCTGAGGGAACTGTGATTCTGTATGGACTTCTCGTGACATAGCCACCGTAATATCTGTGCTTTCTACCATTTTTGTAGTTGGAATAATTTGTCGAGTCCATTAGCCGCACATTTGCAGCTGCGGATAATTGAACCTCAACTATTTTACCCTTTTCAAGATACCCAAAGTCGTAGTATGAAAAATTCATTAGCTTCCCCCACTTCCTTCTTTACGGTTGCTTGTTCATGGCGTCTATTATTCCTTCCATATATAGCTACACAGACAAATCCAGCGGCAGATCGGAAATATCCTTCAGCCGCTTGCCCTGCACCAAGGTTTCCAGCGTTTCTACCGCATCCTCAGACCCCGCCTCTTTAACTGCTCGGATCAGTTCATAGAGTGCAAAGTGATATACGCAGTCAATATCGCCAGTGCCGAGCGCAAGAGATGCCAAGCGATTCGGCATAGGCTCAGCCGTCACAACAACGATGTGCGGCAAATGTCCCTTTCGGTTGCGGATCAGGTTCAATGCCTCTGTGCGGCTGTTCTGTGCGCGGTCGCTACGCATCGTGTACTTTGCAGAAACACTCGCATGAAGAATGGGCTTGCCGCCGTTAGACTTCCGAATATCAGCCATCTTGCAGATTTCGTCATCAACAATGGGCTGAGCGGCATTGATCTCACTGTCCTCATAGAGATCGCGGTAAACAACAACGTCAGGTGCAACGAGGTAATCATTCCCGAGTGCAGCAGCCAACTGTGCGTTCTGTGTCGTAAGCGCATTTAAGTAAGCAAGATGCTCGTACTGCGCAAAATCGCTTGTTTTTAGTTTGTTGTTATTGCCGAGCTGAAGAATTGTCCAGTTTCCGGGACGGAGGTTCTGCAAATAGGGAAATGTTTCACGCAGGAACTCCATTGTCAGCGTTTCAAATTGCTTTCCGAGAGTCTGCCCGGAAATTTTGTCAACCGTGGAGACAGCATGATGCTGTTCCTCCACAAGAATGTCAACGATCCTCCGCGCAATCGCCTTTGAGCCGCGGCTGCTGGTGTCTGCATTGGATGCGATACCTGCCGTGGTCAACGTCAGTGTGTTGGTTTCAAACAACTGCTTGTGAAAGTGGAATCTCGCGTTTGCTATCAATGCATCCATGCTCCAAACACTCCTTTATTTTTTCTCCAACTGCCCGGGCAACCGGGGGCGGGAATGCATTTCCAATCATCCTGCAGGCTACAGTTTTCCGATTTCCAAACGTCCATGTATCGGGAAAACCTTGAATCCGTGCCATCATCCGGCTTGTCAACCGGGGCATACCCTCAAATCCGGGAGCCGGTGCTTCGTTTGCAATTCCTCGGCCATCTACGCCAAGCTCTGCCCATGCATTACGGGCGCGTGTGGGACCAAGATCGGGACCACCATGCTTCTTGGAGCCGCCTACAAGGGTCGGAGCGATCCGGTTTGCATTAGATGCCCACCGCTTTGCACCTTCCCATCCGTTCTGTGCCATCAAATCACGGAGCGTATCGCCAACAGTCGTGGCGCTGTCTGGCCGTTCATCAGGATAGGCAAATGCTCCAATCTGATCCTTCCGAATGCCGATGATAACCACTCTGGGACGTAGCTGTGGAACACCATAATCAGAGGCGTTCAAGAGCTTGATATGGGTTACATAACCGAGCTTTTGAATCGACGTGAAAATGTGGTTGCGGTATTCATCAAAGCCCGGATCAAGAAAGCCACGGACATTTTCAAGCATGACAGCACGCGGTTGAATTTCTTTGATAAGCCGAATGGCCTCCGGGAAAAGGTCTCTTTCGTCTTCCTGACCTAGCTGCTTTCCTGCAACGGAGAAAGGCGGGCAAGGAACGCCGCCAGCCAGCAGATCGACACCGTGGTATGGGCGTCCGTCAAAATCGTGAACATCTGCGCAAATGACGTTCCACTCCGGGCGATTCTGCTTTAATACCTTGCAGTAATCTTCTTCATACTCGACAAGCGCAACATGGACAAAGCCCGCCATTGCAAGCCCCAAAGCCTGCCCACCAGCACCAGCGCATATTTCAACACAAGTCAACGGTTGCTGCATTTTCTTTTCACTCCTGTGTAGTTCGATTGAAATCATGACTGTTCTATATCTCCTTCATCAACGAACTCCATGATGTCTCCTACATCACATTTGAGCGTCAAGCAAATCTTATGCAGGCTTTCCATAGAGACAAATTCGTTTTTTCCCATCTTGGCAAGCACATTGAAGCTGATACCGGAGGCGTCTTTCAAATCTGTCCGGTTCATTTTCTTATCAATCAGTAGCTTCCAGAGCTTATCGTAGGAAATAGGCATTGCAATTCTCCGTTCCAAATTTAGACTGATTATATTATAGCACAAAACGACAATGTTCGCAAGATAATCTCCTCAGAACGTGAGATGTCCTCTGCAAAGAAAAAGCCGCCCACAGGAGTTCGGATACTCCTGCGGACGGCTGTGACTGATATGGGCTTATACTATTGCCTGGATAGCAGTGAGTGGAAACCACCAATAGAGAGGTGGGCGATGCGTAGTAAATCATGCTCACCACATAATCAATAGCGCACTCACTGGATCACGCAGCCCAGCGGGGCCGCGACGCCTCGGGACAGCGACGCGCATAAGCGC
>ERZ773195.2691-NODE-2691-length-10846-cov-2.441479_pt1 | contig 10846 bp, 8 predicted proteins | sample MGYA00580530_ERZ773195 | MGnify/ENA primary metagenome ERZ773195 (study PRJEB29015, sample SAMEA2737751) | human gut metagenome | biome: human gut; feature: human-associated habitat; material: faeces | place: China | collected 2012 ...
CGCAGCATCGCATACACTGCTTCCATATCCATGGATTTCCGCACACCGTCTGCAAGTTTATCATACTGCATCTGCTTAAACTGCCCGTAACTTATCATCTGTCCGGTATCCAGCACCACACCCTTCCGGGCAGCCAGGATACCAACCAGTGTCTCTGCCAGCGTTCCATCGTCAAAAATGCCGTGAACATATGTTCCGTATACGTTACCGGAAAAGATTCCGTCGTATTTTACACTGCCATCTGCTTCGTTTTGTATTCTGCACATGTAACGCTTCTCATTACCTCTGCTTTCCGGATTTATGACACGCTCACTGTCTACGATGCTTCCACCGTCTACGGTGCTTCTATTGTCCACATTACTTCCACTGTCTACGGTACTGCCCATGTGGATCTCGTATCCGCGCACGCTCTTTCCGGAAAGACCGGAGAGTGCTCCGGAAATTTCTCCAAAAGTTCCCGTTACCTGTGTTCTTGTTTTTTTCTGTTTCAGCTCCGTCGCAGCCGGAAGCAGTCCCATGCCCTTCATGCTTCCACCGTTTTCCACCTGATATGGATCGCTGATTGTCTCACCCAGCATCTGATATCCGCCACAGATTCCAAAAACAATGGTATCCTGCGCTTTCTTTTTGATCAGCGCCTCCAGACCATTTTCCCGCATCCATTTCAGATCGGCCATTGTATTTTTACTGCCCGGAAGCACGATCATGTCCGGGTGGTGTAAGTCTCTCACACTGTCCACATAGCGCACGGAAACCTGCCCGATCTGCTCTAAGACAGACAGATCCGTAAAATTGGAAATTCTTGGATAACGGATGACTGCAATATCGATCAAGCCTTCCTCCCTGCGGTCAAATCTGCTGCTTAAGCTGTCCTCGTCATCAATGGACAGCTCCATATAAGGCACAACGCCCACGACCGGCACATGTCCCCGCTCCTCCAGCATCACAACGCCCGGATCTAATATAGTTTTATCCCCGCGGAATTTATTGATGATGAGCCCTTTTACACGTTCCTTTTCCGTTTTTTCGAGCAGCATCAGTGTTCCGAGAAGCTGTGCAAACACGCCGCCCCGGTCAATGTCTCCCACAAGAAGCACCGGTGCATCCAGAAGCTCTGCCAATCCCATATTGACAATGTCATTCTCCCTCAGATTGATCTCTGCCGGACTACCTGCGCCTTCGATCACGATAATGTCGTTATCTCTTTCTAACTCCCGGAATGCCTTTTTGATTTCCGGGATCAACTGTTTTTTATACGCAAAATAATCTCTGGCGCTCATATTTCCAAGTACTTCACCGTTCACGATCACCTGTGAACCGACATGTGTGGTCGGTTTTAACAGGATCGGATTCATTGCAGCCACCGGCTCCACTCCGGCTGCCTCCGCCTGCATCACCTGTGCGCGTCCCATCTCAAGCCCTTCCTTTGTGATAAAAGAATTCAGTGCCATATTCTGGGATTTAAACGGTGCCACCCGGTATCCGTCCTGTTTGAAAATCCTGCAGAGTCCTGCCACGATCAGGCTCTTTCCTGCGTTTGACATCGTGCCCTGCACCATGATCACTTTTGCCATAATTCTATCTCCATTCCACAGTCTTCTGCCTCCTGCAAAAGCTGTCTGTTAAGCACATTCTGTGATCCAAATACCGTCTGGCAGCAGATCACCTTTCTGCATGCGCACATCACCTGTTTTGCCGCCTCATAATGTTGCCTCTCAAAGTCCTGATACGCCTCCGCAGCGATCACCTGCACCGCAAGCGCTTCTGCCGCCGGATAATCAAGATCATTTTTTCCTAAGATTCCCACTGCAAATGGAATCCCATTTCTCTGAAGCTGCCGGAACAGGAAACTTCCCGTACCATTTCCGGCGATCACAAATACCTCCGGTATGCCACCGCACTTTTTCAGTTCCACGCAACCGCTTTTCTCCTGAAACGTTCCGTCCGTGATCTCATAAAGCTGATCGACAAATCCATCGGTAAAGACTTCCTCCGGCGTGCCGTAATGCTCAATGTTTTCCCCTTTGACGCATACAATTTTGTCCGACACACGCTCTGCAAGATCAAGTTCATGCAGCGACATGAGAACACCAATTTTTTTCTTCCGTGTCATCTCCTGCAGCATGGATAAAAATTCGAGTTTGTACTTTACATCCAGATAAGATGTCGGCTCATCAAGGATCAGAATCTCCGGCTCCTGACACAGCGCCTTTGCAAGCAGTACACGCTGTTTCTGCCCATCACTCAGACTCATAAAATTGCGTTCTTTTAATGGTGAGATGCGGATCTGTTCCATGCACTGCGCCACCACCGCCTCATCTTTTGGTGTCAGGATGCCAAGTCCTCCGGTATACGGATATCTCCCCATCGCCACAACGTCTGCCACTGTCATCAGCTCCGGTGTGATGCGCTCTGTGAAAACAATGGACATTTTCTTCGCCAGTTCTTTTTCCGGCAGTTCACACAGCCTGGTGTTTTCCACATAAACGCTGCCGCAGATCTCCTGCAGCTGCTTTGCGATAGTCTTTAAAATAGTGGATTTTCCTGCCCCGTTTGGTCCGATCAATGTCACGATCTCTCCCCTTTTCAGAGAAATCCCTATCTCCTTTATCAGTTCTTTTCCGTGATATCCAACGGACAGTCCGTCCGTGTGTAAAAGTTCCCGTTCTTCCATTCCGTTCCTCATTTTCCATTGTCAAGATATTTCATTACCTACCGAATGCCTGGATGCATGCTTCTCACAATTTCAATTTTTCTTCCTTAGTACCGCTCCTGTCGCTGCTTCAACATGACTGCAATCATTACCGGTGCGCCAAAAATCGCTGTCACGGTACTGATACTCATCTCCGTCGGTGCGAACACCATCCGCGCCAGAAGATCACAGAACATGCAGAATACTGCCCCACCTAAAAAACATGCCGGTATCATGATGATCGGTTTTGCCGTCCGGAATAACCGCTTTATCATCTGCGGCACCGCGATCCCGACAAACGACACCGGTCCTGCAAACGCTGTTACCACTGCGGATAAGATGCTCGATAAGATCACGAGCAGTATGCGGAACATTTTGATATTGACACCCATATTTTTTGCGTAAGTCTCTCCTAACTGGTACGCTTCCATCGGTTTTGACAAAAAGAATGTCAAAATTCCGGTAACGGCTACAACAAACACGATCGTTTTCACGTTCTCCCATGTGATGCCGGAAAAGCTTCCCATCGACCAGTTATGAAGATACACAATGTCAGAATCCTCTGCAAATGTCACAAGAAAATCTGTGACTGCAGAACAGATATAGCCGATCATCACTCCGATCAGCACTAAAAATGACATATTCTGAACTCTCGGTGACATCAGAAGCACGCAAAACATCGACAGCATAGATCCTGCGAACGCCGCCACGATCAGATCCACAGAAGATAGTGTTCTGGAATATCTTAAGAACACGATCATCACGACCGCCACAAATAATTTTGCCCCGGAAGAAATGCCAAGGACAAACGGTCCTGCGATCGGATTATGAAAAAAAGTCTGCAGCAGATACCCGGACAATGCCAGCGCACCGCCGAGCAGGATTGCCGCAAACGTTCTCGGGATACGGATCTGAAAGAGAATGGCTGCATAAAGTTCATCCTGTTCCCCTCTGAACTGTCTCCAGATATCTGAGAGCGGAATCTGCACACTTCCGGCACACACACTGATTGTGAAAAAAATCACAAGCAGTGCCACAAGCACCACAAAGCAGACCGTATATCTTATTTTTCTATTTGAGCTTATACATGTAGGTAAGTTCATTCGTATCCTCCGAGGTCAGCATCTCATGAAAATCATGGATAATGCTTCCGGTATCCATGGTATCCTGATAAAGGTTTTTCCCGATACACCATACGTTTCCGTCTTTGACTGCCTTAAAATCTGCAAAAAGACTGTTTTTTGCCAGTAAATCATCAACCGTTGTCAGATTGCCGTCAATCGTGCTGTTATAGACAAGATAGTCCGCATCTTTTGCCTGCGCATAAAATTCTTCCATCTGCATATTGACACTGGAAGCTGCGTTATCTTCCCCCTTTAAATTCCGGAACACATACTCACCACCGGCAATGTCTATCATTTTCGGAACATAGTCATTGCTCTTTCGCACACTGACCGTTCCTGCTGTTGTAACATAAAAAAATGCGACTGTCTTTCCGGTAGCTTTCACATCAGAAAGCTCTTTCACATACTGTTTCTGTTCCTCAAATGCTCTCACCGCCGCATCCTCATTTCCGGTCAGCACTCCATAAAGCTTTACCCACTCGGTCCTGCCGAGCGGATCAGACTCATAGCTGGAATGATCGACTAAAACCGGAATGCCAAACGATTCCAGATTCTCCTTTACCTCCGGTGAATGTCCGATCATCGTTGACTCAATGGCAAGCCCGCACTCTTTCGAACAGATCAGTTCATAATCAGGTGCATTATACTTTCCGGCATATACGATCTGTCCGCTCTCCATTGCCGCCTTTGCCTCCGGGATCTCCCATTTTTCCTCAGGCAGTCCGGACAGGCAGATGTGATCCAGTGCACCGATACTGCAAAACATATCCATAGTCGCCGAGGCAACCAGATAAATATTGGACACTGGGGCATTTAAGACTGTGATCCCATTCTCTAAATCCTCCGGTACCTGTTCCCCTTCGGTATTCAGCAAAAATCTGCTTCCATCCGATATGGAAATCAGTGTAAAACCGTTCTCATAATAATCCACTGCAAACTCTGTGGCATAATCTAAATCCATGCTCTTTTCATAAGTCAGCTCACTGCTGATCTCATGATCCCCACTCTTCCAGGAGGTCTGGCTGTCTCCACAGCCCGATATCTGGATGCAGGCAAAAAGCAATACACACCACAGACCGATTTTTTTTATCTGCTTCATTCTTTTTTTCCTTTTCTCTTCCGATGTATCTGCCACGCTGTGATACTTACTGCAATCACGGCTGCGACGTAGATAACTGCGATCACTTCCATCGGTTTTTTCCCGGCGTTTGCAATGGAAGCACTGTCGAGCAGAATCGTATATTCAATCTCATGCGGCACGCTCATGGCTGTCGTATCTGCCGTTACCGGCACTTCTTTGTCAAAAGCAGTCACAGGCAGTTCGAAAACAGAATTGCCCTCTGTATTGACCGGAAGATAAGTCTCTCCGTCCATCGTCATATAGTCATAATTAGGGCTGCTCCACTCGATCTCGATGACGGCCTTCTCATCCTGCACCTGCAGAATTGCCGGTGATGTGACAGACGCCCTGCCGCTTCCCCCTGTCAGCTGCACTTCAATCTCATACTCTCCATCCGGGAGATCAACCTGTATTCCTTTTTCCCATACTTCGGTTCCGTTTCCGTTGCTTTGCATTCTGTTTTTCTCTCTTTCCTGTTCGACGGTCTGTTCCAGATGATGTTCTATGGAGTCCTTCTGCCTGAATATGAAAAAAGCGTCTCTTTTTCACAAAAGAAACGCTGCACTCAAATCACAATATAAAAATTTTCCTGTCCTATCTTACAAAAATGATCTAAAAACAGGTCAAATTTTCTCATCCGTACAGCCAGTTACTCGTGGCGTGGAAACATTTTTGTTTCCCGTACAACAATCAGGCAGGTCTCCTGACTTACAGATCATCATGCATTGCCCTCTTCCCGGCTGCCCAGTGAGTTTTTGGCATGCACTCCCTAAATACAGTGACGAGTTCGCACAGGATTCGCACCTGTTTCCCTTTTCACCAGATCCGGCAGAGTGAGGTCACCCTGCCTATCTGACACCTGTTTGTTTTATTATCAAGTTCGTTTGAACTATAACATATGCTTTTAAAAATATCAATCGTTTTCCAAAAACCTATTCAACACTGGCAAAACCATTCGCAGCGATCATCTTTTTCAATTGTGTGGCAGCCTCCTTAAATGGGTGTTTGCTGTCATAGATCAGACAGATATTCCGGGACGGTATCTTCTCACACAGGGGTATCTCTGACACCTCTCCCCTGTCAATCGCATCCTTTGCCATCGGTTTTGGTATAAAAGCCAGCCCCAGTCCGCTTCTTACCAGTGGAAGGATCTGATCCGCCGTTGCAGTCTCTGTATCCGGCTCAAAGTCCAGACCATAAGAAGCAAATAACTGCCTGTAAAACTGAAAGGTCACCGTCTCCTTTCCAAGACAGATGAGCGGATATTGCGTACAGTGGTCAAATGTTGTTTGCCTTCCTGCCAGAGGCCCGAACTCTGTTCCACCGATCAGTATTTCCTGATATGGATGAAGCATTGTCATGTGGAGCGGTGCATCCGCTTTTACAGGTGTGGAAACGACTGCAAAATCAACCGTTCCCCTTCTCACCGCTTCCACCGCCTGCGGTGTGGAATGATTGTAGATCTTCAGCCGGATTCCCGGGTATGTATTGTGAAACTCTTTTAACTTATCCAGAAGGAACAAATTTAACGCGGTCTCACTGGCTCCGATTGCAATACTCCCATGGGACAGTCCCACACATTCTGCCAGTTCCTCCTCTGCCGTAAAAAGCTGTTCCATGGCCGCTGCTACATGTGTATACAGCTTTTCCCCTTCCGTAGTCAGAAAAACTCCACGGTTCGTCCGCACTAGAAGCGTACAATGAAGCTGCTGTTCCAGACAGTTCATTGCCCTTGTCACATTCGGCTGGCTGTTTCCCAACACCCTTGCAGCCCTCGTAAAATTATTGTATTTCGCAACGTAATAAAAAATTTTATAATACTCAAAATTCACATCCATAGCTCGCCCTCAATCATATCAAATTATTATTTCTGCTATATCAATTATAGCTTTCACATATTTCTATTTCAATAGTATAATTTTAGCGAAAAAAGAAAAGGAAGCGATTCATTTATGGCAGAAAAAACCATTTTTCCACGCGAAGAAAAAGCAGATGTTTTATTCAACAAAATATTAAATGATCCATGGGCATGTGAAAAACTCCAGGGGACTTTCTGCAATTCCCTGTTTTGCAACGAGGATAACAATTTTCCATTATCTCCCGCTGAATTTTCCCAGGCACTTTTTAATGCTTATCACAACAGAGATCTGTCAGCTTTTCTTATGGCAATCTGTCAAAATACATTATTCGATCTGCTCCGGAATTCGTTTCTGATTCCGTACCGTTTTAACGCAGACGGCAGAACGAATCCGATTATCATGACTGACGAATCGGGCAATTTACTGCCCGGATATAAAACAACCGTACATGAAAAAGATTACCAGCATTTTTATGATGTCTACTGTGATCTTGACAATAAGAAAAATATTTATTTTGCACAGGCCTACCGTTACCGCCATGCCTATGCTTCTGAAAAAATGGATATGGAACAGCAGATTCTGGAAAAAAATACCGGTGTACTGATCATCCGCGAGCTGCCCGACACTGTCAAGCTGAAAGAGACAGAGGCAGAAGCTTATTCTGCTGTCTGGGATCTTATGATCAAACTGGAGAAAAGTCTTCCTATGGCGTACATTTTCTATGGGCAGGATTCTCTGGTAGAGGAAAACACCCGCTATGATGAGATTGGTATTTTTCTACCGGATTCGCTGTTTTTGAAGAATCTGGAACGACATGTAAAAAAAGCAGAGGCGATCATTTATGCAGAAGAATAATTATATGGATATCATGGAAAAAAATCATATGGAAATCCCCTGGCACGATTACACGGAAAACGACAGCAATGTTCTGATCAATAAAGCAGGGCTGATCGAGAAGGCTTCTGTTATCGGAAGAGTCGGATTGATCATGCTCTCCTGTGGAACCGGAGCATGGCGTGTCCGCACTTCCATGAACCGTCTTGCAAAGGAATTGGGTGTCACCTGCACCGTGGATGTCGGACTTATGTCCATCGAATTTAACTGTTTTGACGGAAAAGAATGTGTCTCACAATCCTTAAGCATTGCCAATACAGGTGTCAATACCTCAAAGCTTTACCGTATGGAACAGTTTGTTGACAATTTTCCAAAACAGGAAGCCCATCTGACAGGTGAAGAGATTCACAGACGTCTGGATGAAATCGAGTCTATTCACACACTCTACTCCCCTGCCAAACTTGGTCTCGCCGCTGCACTCGCATGTTGTGCTTTCACGTTCCTGCTGGGTGGTGGTCCGATTGAAATGGTTCTCGCCTTTATCGCAGCCGGTATTGGAAATGTGATCCGCACCAAACTGATCAAACACCATTATACGTTATTTTTAAATATTGCAGTATCAATCTCTGCCGCCTGTCTGACTTATACCGTATGTCTGCATCTGGCAGAAATGTTATTCCATATTCCGTCCTTCCACGAGGCAGGATATATCTGTTCCATGCTGTTTATCATACCAGGATTTCCATTCATCACAAGTGGAATCGACCTTGCCAAGCTTGATTTGAGATCCGGACTGGAACGCCTCACTTATTCCGTGATCATCGTGCTGGTCGCTACCATGTTTGCATGGATCATGGCATTGCTCTTAAAATTGCAGCCACAGGATTTTTCCTCATTATCCATCGATCCTGTCCTTCATCTGTTACTGCGGTTGATCACAAGTTTTTGCGGTGTATTCGGATTCTCTATTATGTTCAACAGTTCGATCCCGATGGCAGCCACGGCTGCCTTTATCGGTGCCATCGCAAATACATTGCGTCTGGAACTGGTCAACTTTACGGCTACACCTGCCGCTGTCGCCGCTTTTATAGGCGCATTAACCGCCGGACTTCTGGCTTCCATCATAAAAAAATGGAACGGTTATCCACGTATTTCACTAACCGTTCCATCCATTGTTATTATGGTTCCAGGACTTTACCTTTATCGTGCAATTTATAATTTCGGGATCATGTCACTGACAGAAGCTGTCTCCTGGTTTGCTGCTGCGATCATGATCATCATTGCGCTTCCGCTTGGTCTGATTTTTGCAAGAATCCTGACAGACCGCACGTTCCGCTATTGCACCTAATGTAAATTTTTTCTTTCCATTAACAAACTTTTTCTAAGATTTCATTTAAGGCATTGCCACTGCTGGAATGACTTCTTACCACTTCGGCTTTGCTGCGCTCCGCCTCCGCTACCGCACATTTTACCATCTTGTGGGAAACTGTATTGGTAAACAGGATAATCAGATCCGGTGACCCAATCTGGCTGCTTAACTTTGCCGGCATCTGGGTAAATACTTTTGCCTTACATTTATGCTCTTTACAAATCTTTTTATACTGACACACCATACGGTCATGTCCTCCAATAATGACTACGCTCATAAATTATCCTTTCGTTATAATGCTTACCTTATTATAATGCTGCGATCTGTTTTCCGAGGTCTTTGCATGCATCTAAGGCCGCATCGTCCGGTGCTTCCTGGCAGATCACGCCCTCTCCGTTCACAACGGTTGCTCCGGCTGCTGTCATACGGTCTACCCAGTCACGCATCCACTGTCCATCGCCCCATCCATAAGAGCCAAACAAAGCGATTGTCTTACCTGCTGCAAATCCTTCCACATCGCATACAAATGGTTCCATCTCGCCTTCTTCGAGCACTTCTGCTCCCATTGCAGGACAGCCCATTGCGAAACCTTTTGCAGCTTTTAAATCATCTAAGGATGCACTTGCAACATCAACAACCACTGCTTCTTTTCCTGCTGCCGTTACACCCTCTGCAACTGCGTTTGCCATACTCTCTGTGTTTCCTGACTGTGACCAGAATACGATTGTTACTTTATCCATGATTCTTTCCTCCATACTATCTGCAGTTTTATGTTTTTATTTTTTCACATTCCTGCATTTTCTATTCTTTATCAGTTTATGAAGTTAGTACGCGCTAACCTATAAATAAAAATTAAGCATAACAGGCAGCCATCTCGCTCACACTGCGTCCACTTGCAAGCAGCTGTATCAAAACTTTTCTTGCCTCTTCATATCTGTTAAACAAAGCCTTCTTCTCCTCTACATGTCCGTACACTTTCCAGTAGCCGGCATACAGATAATTGTGACCTTTGTTCTCAATGAATCCCTCCACATCTTCCACAGGATAACCGAGCAATAATCCCATCTCATGTGGAAATTCTGCAATCTGCTCCATACAGTCTGCATAGCGTTTCTGAAAACAGCTTAAAACATCGTTTAAATCCAGGCTTTCGTATCCAAAACTCTTCATCGACTGACAGACTCTATCCTGCATCAGGTACGCTTTCAACCCATCCTCGCGGTACACTAAAAAGGTTGCTTTATCTTCGCTTTCCAACAGCAGATAATAGGAAATACCGGAACGTTCCAACACCTGTTTCATCTGTGGTGCAAGTTTTTTCTCCACATTCAGTAAATTAGAAACCTTCATGCCGGAGATCATCGGTGCACACTGTACGACCAGATGTGTCTCAATTCTTTCTCTGTCTAATCTTGTGATCATCTCGTATACTTCCTGACTCACTTTGCTCTCCTTTGCTTTTCAGTTAGTTATATCTAACTCATAGGTATATATTACACAAAAAAAGAAAACGTGTCAACACTGTTATTGAAACGTTTTCTCGTTAAGCTTCTATCTCAATTCCTTCCTGCACAAAAATGCGCAGATCAAAACAAAAATACAGCAGACCACCCATGTGACCGGTTCGCAAAGGCACACTGCAAAATACCCATATGCCGGCACGACCCAGATAGCAAAAATCACCTTTCCTATCAATTCCAGACTGCTGCACACAAGCGGCATCATCAAATGATTCATTCCCTGCAGCATATTTCTCAAAATAATAATCACTGCCATCGTAGGAATCAATGGGAAACTGATCCTGAGATATAATGCAGTATTATAAATAACATCCGCATTACTGCTTCC
>ERZ773195.2693-NODE-2693-length-10825-cov-5.766295_pt1 | contig 10825 bp, 9 predicted proteins | sample MGYA00580530_ERZ773195 | MGnify/ENA primary metagenome ERZ773195 (study PRJEB29015, sample SAMEA2737751) | human gut metagenome | biome: human gut; feature: human-associated habitat; material: faeces | place: China | collected 2012 ...
ACAAGGAGATGTGCGAGGACGATTTCCGCGGCATCCTGACGCTGGGCGGCACCATCCTCGGCACCAAGCGCACCCCCTTCAAGCTGATGCGCGTGGTGGAAGAAGACAAGATCGACAAGGTCGCGGCCATGAAAAAGACCTACAAGGACGCCAAGCTCGACTGTCTGCTCTGCCTCGGCGGCAACGGCACCCACAAGACGGCCAACCTCCTCTCCCAGGAGGGTCTGAACATCATCGGCCTGCCCAAGACCATCGACAACGACATCTACGGCACCGACGTCACCTTCGGCTTCCACACCGCGGTGGACATCGCCACTGAGGTCATCGACCGCATCCACACCACCGCCGGCAGCCACAGCCGCGTCATGTGCATCGAGATCATGGGCAACAAGGCCGGCTGGCTGACCCTCTACTCCGGCATCGCCGGCGGAGCTGACATCATCCTGCTGCCCGAGCAGCCCTACGACATCGACCGGGTCTGCGACGCTGTGGAGCGCCGCGCCCGCAAAGGCTCCAACTTCTCCATCATCGCCGTGGCCGAGGGTGCCATCAACACCGAAGAGGCCAAGATGAAGCGGAAAGAGTGGATGGCAAAGCGCGCCGAAGCCGGTTACGGCGTCACTGCCACCAACCGCATCGCCGCCGCCGTCCAGAAAAAGACCGGCATGGAGACCCGCGTCTGCATCCCGGGCCATATGCAGCGCGGCGGCAGCCCCAGCGCCTATGACCGCGTACTGGCCACCGAGTTCGGCAGCTACGCCGCGAAGCTGGTGGAAGTGGAGCGCTACGGCGTCACCGTCGCCATGGTCAACAACCGCGTCATCGCCAACCGCCTCGAGGACATCGCCGGTAAGGCCCGCAACATCCCCGAGGGCTGTGAGCTGCTCACCGTCGCCCGCCGGATGGGCGTGAGCCTCGGCTGAGACTGTAAAAGCAAAAACACCCCGCTGTGTCATGCAGCGAGGTGTTTTTGTTTTTATGCTTCAGAACGAGCCGCCCGACGAGCCTCCGAAGCCGTCGGAATCGACGGACGAACCGCCGGAGGAGTTGGACTCCTTCTGGGGCGGGTCATAGGTGCGCTCCCGGGTGGTGTGGGTGTAGCGGTCACGCTTGACCCGCAGGGTGAAGCCGGGCATATACTCGTCGGCCTCCGTTTTCTGCCGGGCTGTCTTCATCCGGTGGTAGAGGATGAGGCAGATGAACGCCGAAATGCCGAGAGGGAAGATCATGGCAATGAGCAGGTCTTCCAGGCCGATGTCGTTATCCACATCGATGGGCTCGCCATAGTCGGCATAGTAGTCCAGTGCATAGTCGCACATATCGATATAGGTATAGGCGGCATCCGCCCATTCCTCATCGGAGAGCTCCGGGACGATCTCGTCCTCCTGCTGCTCGATGCGGTAGTCGGTGAAAGCCGTGACTCCCTCGCCGTAGGTGATGGTGACGTACTTGCGGGATCCGACTGCCAGCAGGAAGAGGATGCCGCTCTGTTCGTCGCCATAGCCGAGGCCGTTGGAGATGTAATAATTTTTCGCGTAGTCGCGCTGGTCGGCATCGCCGATGTCGTCCACCACGAGGAAGTAGACATCCACGTCGTGGCCGTCGGAGGCGCTTTCGGCCTGCTCCTCAAGGTCGGCCAGCGTGTCGGCGTCAAAGACGCCGCACTCGTCCCGCACCAGCGGGGCCGCTGCCCCGGCCGGCAGGGTCAGGGCCATGCAGAGCAGGGCCGCAGCCAGAAGAGCAAACAGTTTTTTGCAGTATTTCATATTCCCGTCTCCCCCTCTCACAGCAGCATGATGAGAGCCGTCAGTATCATCAGCGGGATGCTGATGCCGGCAAACCATGCAGCTACCCTGCCCTTATCCACGGGCAGGTCACCGATGAGCTTGCCGGTCTGGCCGTTCATCGCAAAGAGGAAGTCCTGCTCCTTCCAGCGGGTGTGGAGCATCCAGACCGGCAGCAGGGCGTAGTGGGGTTCCAGCGTCCGCGGGTCGACCTGCTCCGAGAGAGTCTGGACGCCGGTGTAGCCGCCCAGCGTATCGTGGAGGGCCGCAGCGGTGCTGTTCTTCATCCGGGTCAGGACGCGGGCAGCACACTTCTTGTCGTCCTCGTCGTACCGGTCCGCCAGAAAACCGGGCAGGTAGGCCGTGGAGAAGGGCTTGAGGTCGCTGTAGTCGAAGGGCTCGATGGCGTCCATATGGGCGTCCGGCATCTTGCTGGAGCCGTCCACCGGCACCCGGACAAAGTCGGCGTCGCCCACGCGGGCCACGTCGAAGTGTCTGGTGGTGGTGACAATGTAGTCGCCCTCACGGTGGCTCTCGCTGATCTCGGCCTTGTAAGCGCCCCGGGCCTCCATCCGGCCATCGTAGAGCCAGAACGGCACATACACGCCCTGGATCTCCTCGATATGGTTGGACTCTTTGAAGGCTTTGGGGAGGAAGGCTTTGCCCTTATAATACTTCTTCAGATTCTCGATGGCGGTCTTTTTGTCCATCCGGAAGGGGATGATGTACTCCGGCTTGAGCTTGCCGGAAAGCTGTCCGCCCAGCACGGTGGGGTTGCCGCAGTAGGGGCAGGTGGTGGCAGCTGTTTCGGGGCCGCAGACCAGCTCTGCGCCGCAGGAAGTGCAGGTGCGGCTGCTGAGATCTCCCGTCTCCATCTCCCCCCAGACAGGGCCGCTGGACGCTGCCTTTTCGGCGGCTTCGGCGGCCTTATCGGCCTGAGCCTGCTTTTCGCCGTAAAGAGCCTCGACCTGTGCTACATCGTAGGTGGAGCCGCAGTAATCACAGCAGAGCTTTCCGCTGGCACTGTCGAACCGCAGCGGGCCGGTACAGGCCGGGCATTGGTAATTCGTGGTGTTTTCTGCCATATCTCAGCTCCCCTTTCAGGCTCCGAAAGGCTTGCCGCATTCGGGGCAGAACTTGGGCGGGTTTGCCGGGTCGTCAGGGGTCCAGCCGCAGTTCGGACACTTGGCCGCCGGGCGGGGCTTACCGCATTCCGAGCAGAATTTGCCGGTATTGTGTGCGCCGCAGCTGCACACCCAGCCTGCTTCGGGGCGGGGCTTGCCGCAGGCGGTGCAGAACTTGCCGGTGTTGCCGGTCTGGCCGCAGGAGCAGCTCCAGCTGCCAGCCGCCGGGGCGGCTGCGGGGGCAGGAGCAGCGGCAGGCCGCTGCTGTGTACCCATCTGGTAGAGGGCCTGGGCGTTGATGCCGCCGGCAGCAGCGGCCTGATTCATGCCCATAAAGGCCATGGCCGGACCGGCGGATGTATTGGAAGCCGCTGCCTGCATAGCCGAAGCCTGTGCGCCCACCATGTGGGCGGCAGCGCGGGTCGGGTCCATGAAGGCGGCGCTGCGCTGCAGCTCCTTGATCATCTGCTCGTCTTCTTCGCTGGCTTTGACGCCGGACACGCCGAGGGAGACGATCTCGATGCCGCGCAGCTTGCTCCACTTGCCGGACAGCTCCTGATTCAGAGCCTCGGCCAGCTCGGTGGTATGGCCGGGCAGAGCCGAGTAGCGGATGCCCATCTCGCTGATGCGGGCGAAGGCGGGCTGCAATGCGGTCATCATCTCGGTGCGCATCTGGCCTTCCAGCGCGTCACGGGTGTACTCGTTTTCCACATTTCCGCAGACATTGGTGTAAAACAGGATGGGGTTGACGATGCGGTAGCTGTACTCGCCGAAGCAGCGGATGCTGACGTCGATGTCGATGCCGGCACGCTGGTCCACGACGCGGAACGGCACGGGGCTGGGGGTGCCGTACTTGTTGCCCATCAGCTCCTTGGTGTTGATGTAATAGATGCGCTGATCGGTGGCAGCCTGACCGCCGAAGCTGAACCGCTTGCCGATCTCAGCAAAGACTTCGTCGATGTTCTTGGCCAGACCCTCGCTCAGCAGAGAGGGCTGGGTGCCGGTGTTATAAGTGTACTCGCCGGCCTCGGCGCAGAGGTCCACCACCTTGCCCTGCTCCACGATGAGGGCACACTGGCCCTCGGCCACCGCCACGATGGAACCGTCGGTGATGATGTTCTCGGCGCCGTGGCGGTTGGAAGAGCGCCCGGAGACTTTCTTCTGTCCCTTGACAGCCAGCACCTCCGCCGGGAGAGCACTGCAGTAAAAGTATTCTTTCCACTGGTCGCCCATCACGCCGGATGCTGCGCCCAATGCCGCTTTGACAAGACCCATAAGCCATATCTCCTTTATCTGCCCGTTTTTTGCAAATGCGGGCTTTTTTCAGTATACCACAAAACGCGCCGCGAAAAAAGAAAACCCTTGCATTTTATCCCCGATGGGTGTAAAATACTCCCGACAAACAAATACAGGGGAGCTTGTAGAAGCAGGCTGAGAGGGAGTTCTCGAACTTCGACCCTTAGAAATTGTTTTCGGACAGTTTCTGCACCTGATGCGGATAATGCCGCCGTAGGAAGTCATAACACTGTTTATGGATTTTTACAGGAGACACCGCTCGAGGCGTCTCCTGTTTTTTTGTTGCCGACTGAGGGGGAGCGCCCTGAGTCTGGGGTTTTGTATGCGATGGGAAGCCGTGTTCCGGCGTGAGAGGAGGCCAGTGAGCCTCGACCGCTTCTTCCGTTTCCGGCATCTCTGCGCGGGTGCCGGGTCTGTTCGTGTGCGGGAGCGGCGGTCTGCCCCTGCACTTATTTTTTATTGAAAAGGAGCACTCACTATGAAACACTATTCTGCCAAAAAGCTGGCCCTCGCCGGTATGTTCTGCGCTGTCGCTGTCGTGGGCAGCGTCTTCTCCTTCCCGGTCTTCGGCAGCAAATGCGCCCCTGTGCAGCACATGGTCAACATCCTCTGCGCTGTCCTGCTGGGGCCTTACTACGGCGTGGGCGTGGCTTTCGTCGCCTCCCTGCTGCGCAACCTGCTGGGTCTGGGCAGTCTGATGGCTTTCCCCGGCAGCATGTTCGGCGCACTGCTCTGCGGCATCGTCTTCCACAAGACCAATAAGCTGCTGCCCACCCTCGTGGGCGAGGTGTTCGGCACCTCCATCCTCGGCGGTCTGTGCGCCTACCCCGTCGCCATCCTGCTGATGGGCAAGAGCGCCGGTGACATCGCGTTCTACGCCTACATCGTCCCCTTCCTCGTCTCCACCGCCGGCGGTGCCATCATTGCAGGCGCACTGCTGGCCGCACTTTCCCGCGCAGGCGCACTCCGCGCCATGCAGGCCAGCCTGAGCTGATTCGAAGGAGAAGCCATGTTTCGGAACCTCTTTGCCAACGTCCGGGCCAAAAGCCCGCTTGTCCATAACATCACCAACTACGTCACCGTCAACGACTGTGCCAACATCGTCCTCGCCTGCGGGGCGTCCCCCATCATGGCGGATGATGCCGCTGAGGTCGAGGACATCACCTCGCTGTGTGCCGGGCTGAACCTCAACATCGGCACGTTGAACAGCCGCACCATCCCCTCCATGCTGCTGGCGGGACACACCGCCAACCGGCTGGGCCGTCCTGTCGTGCTGGACCCCGTGGGCGCAGGCGCTTCCCATCTGCGCACCGAAACGGCACTGCGCCTCCTGCGGGAAGTGAAGTTCACAGTCATCCGGGGCAACATCTCCGAGATTCGGACGCTGGCGGCAGGCAGCGGCACCACAAAAGGCGTGGACGCCGACACCGCCGACAAGGTGACGGATGAGACGCTGGACAAGACCGTGGCATTCGCCAAAGCGTTTGCGGCCCGCACAGGGGCGGTCGTCGCCGTCACCGGTGCCATCGACATCGTGGCCGACGGAGAGCGGGCCTTCTGCATCCGCAACGGCCACCCCATGATGAGCGCCGTCACCGGCACTGGCTGTCAGCTTTCGGCCCTGACGGCGGCATTCTGTGCGGCCAACCCGGACAAGCCTCTGGAAGCCGCTGCTGCGGCTGTCTGCGCCATGGGCCTTGCGGGCGAAGCAGCTCACAGCCGCCTGTCCAGCCTGGACGGCAACGCCACCTACCGCAACTACATCATCGACGCGATCTTCAACATGACCCCCGAACAGCTCGAGGAAGGAGCACGCTATGAAATGCGATAAACACACCATGCTTCTCTACGCCGTCACAGACCGGGCGTGGACGGGCCGCGAGACCCTCCGCCAGCAGGTGGAAGACGCGCTGAAAGGCGGCGTCACCTGCGTCCAGCTGCGAGAAAAGGAGCTGGACGACGCGGCATTTTTGCAGGAAGCCATGGAGCTTTCCGCCCTCTGCCGCAGCTATGGCGTACCCTTCATCATCAACGATAACGTCGAGATCGCTATAAAATGCCATGCCGACGGCATCCACGTCGGGCAGGAAGATATGGCTGCAGCGGACGTCCGCGCCAAGGTCGGCCCTGACATGATCATCGGTGTGTCGGCCCATTCCGTCGAGGAAGCACAGCTGGCCGTGGCCCACGGCGCGGATTATCTGGGCGTCGGCGCGGCATTTTCCACCCACACCAAAACCGATGTGGATGTCCTGCCGGAGGGCAGACTGAAAGAGATCTGCGACTCCGTGGATGTGCCGGTCGTGGCCATCGGCGGCATCCATAAAGACAATATCCTCAAGCTCAAAGGCTCCGGCGCGGACGGCGTGGCCCTCGTGAGCGCGATCTTCAGCGCCGAGGACATTGAGGCTGAGTGCAAAGAGCTGAAGGCACTGACAGAACAAATCATCTATAGCAATTCAACTTTTTAATGCAACAGCAACAGCGTTGAATTGCATATCGCAAATATGCTGTTTGGATGTTGCACTAATTTCTTGACTTGCGATAGATTCACGGCTGGGTGTATCAGCCATAGAAAGCGTTGAGGATGGCCTGCAGATCCGGGCCGAGCAGCAGGGTGAACGCACTGCCGCAGACACTCAGGAGCAGGACGCAGAGAAAGACCGCGCCGAAGCTGACGCCGCCCTGGGCGCGGAGCACGGCCTGACGCTGCTGGGCATCGGGGAACTCAGACTGGATGCGGCGGATGTGGTCGGCGGCGCTCTTGCGGTAGAGCCACTTGCCGTACATACCGCGCACCAGCATCAGCACGAAGCTGAGGACAGAGCAGACGCGGGCAAATACCGTCAGAGCTGAAGCGCTCATGGCCGGGGCGAGGGCGCTGCCGGAGAGCTGGAGCATCTCGATAAAGGTGGGCGCTGCCAGCAGAAGTTCAGCGGCCAGAAAGCCAAAGGCCGGCTTCCACGCCTTGCGGTAGAAGAAGTAGAAGGGGCCGAACAGCAGAGCCGAAAAGCTCATGGATACCTTGCTCTTCTGGAGCTGCATCCGGCTGTAAGCGGCGAGGTAAGCGGGAGCGGCGGGGCCGATATAGTCCAGCCAGTCCTGACGGGCGATGCCGTCCATCTTGGCCTCTTTGCCGAAGGCGTCCTCAAAAAACTCCTCCTCCGGGTCGGCGGAAGTGCCGAACTGACGGTACATCTGGGAGTAGTCGAAAGTCTCTTCACCGCTGCCGCGGGAAGAAGGAGGCTCCTGCCCCTCGGGGGGAAGCACAGCACCGCAGCAGCGGCACGTTTCCTCATCCCGCAGGGTGCGCTCGCCGCAGGACGGACAGGTGCGGAGCTGGCTCTCCTCGTAGGGGAACTTCCATTCGTAGCCGGCGGCGTGGGCAGGGCGGTGGATGCACTGGCCCAGCTTCTCGTAGCAGACGCGGTGATAAGGCGCGCCGCAGTCGGGGCAGACCACGATGTCATCCTGAAGTGTGAGGGGCTTGCCGCAGCCCTCACACGGACAGCCATAGTATTTTGGCATAACATCCTCCAATGAATATGGTAGTTTATCAGTATTATACACTTAAAATGCGGAAAAGAAAAGGCGAAAATCTTCAAATTTCCAGCACAATGGTATTTTTTCCTCTTTACTTTATCATGGATTCTGGGTATACTAATGAAGTATCTGTGTATAAACTGTATCTTTTAGGAGTAAATCTCTCCGTCATTGGCCGAGTCCTCGGGCAGGCTTTCCTTCGTACAACCTCTCCGTCACGCCTACGGCGTTCCACCTCCCCTGGTAGGGGAGGCTTTGGCAGTCCCCGCAAAGTGAACGGTTTCGCCAGAGGCTCCCCTACTAGGGGAGCTGGCGCGCAGCGCCTGAGAGGTTGTACGAAGGAACACCGGCCCTCTGTGCATCCGGTTTGCGTGAGAAGTACGACTTATGACGAAAATATGAATAAAAACTCGAAAAAGCCCTACCGTTCCCGGTTCCGGTCTGCTATAATTTTCTATGCTTGTTACAAAAACCTGAAGTGAAGTAAAGGAGCCAGGAATATGATAAAAAGCGCTGAACTGGAAAATTCGGCATACGAGTTTGAGGCGAAAATGCCGCTGCGCCACGCTGTCCCGCTGGGATTGCAGCACGTGTTCGCCATGTTCGTGGGCAACCTCACCCCGCTGCTCATCATCACCAGCGCCTGCGGCCTCGCGGGCGGTGAGTTCGCAGACCTGCAGGTGAGCCTGCTGCAGAACGCCATGTTCGTGGCGGGCATCGTCACGCTGGTGCAGCTGTACGGCCTTGGCCCTGTGGGCGGCAAAGTGCCGATCATCATGGGTACCAGCTCGGGCTTCCTGGGCGTGTTCAACAGCGTGGCTGCCACCATGGGCGGCGGCGTCACGGCCTACGGCGCCATGATGGGCGCATCCATTCTGGGCGGCCTGTTCGAGAGCGTGCTGGGCGTCTTTCTGAAGCCCCTGCGCAAGCTGTTCCCGCCGGTGGTCACCGGCACGGTCGTGCTGTCCATCGGTCTGTCCCTCATCTCTGTGGGCGTCAACTCCTTCGGCGGCGGCAACGCAGCCAAGGACTTCGGCTCGGTGGAGAACCTGCTGCTGGCCGTCTTCGTGCTGGTGGTCATCCTCTTCTTCAAGCACTGGACCAATGGCTTCCTCAGCTCTTCCTCCATCCTCGTGGGCATCATCGCGGGCTATCTGGCAGCCATCGTCATGGGCTTCGTCCTGCCCACCACCGGCGTCACCGCCGACGGCGTGGAGTTCACCAAAGCATGGGTGCTGAACTGGAACAAGGTCGCTGAGGCCAGCTGGTTCGCCATCCCGAAGCTGGTGCCGGTCAAGATCGTCTTCGACCTCCGCGCCATCCTGCCCGTCATGATCATGTTCATCGTCACCGCCGTGGAGACGGTGGGCGACATCTCCGGCGTCATGGAGGGCGGCATGGGCCGCGAGGCCACCGATAAGGAGCTGAGCGGCGGCATCATCTGCGACGGCCTCGGCTCTACCGTCGCCGCCTGCTTCGGCGTCCTGCCCAACACCTCCTTCAGCCAGAACGTGGGCCTCGTGGCCATGACCAAGGTGGTCAACCGGGGCGCACTGGCCACTGGTGCCATCTTCCTGATGCTCTGCGGCCTCATCCCCAAGCTGGGCGCACTCATCTCCATCATGCCGCAGGCCGTTCTGGGCGGCGCTGCCGTCATGATGTTCTCCTCCATCGTGGTGTCGGGCATCCAGCTCATCACCAAGGAGAAGATGACTCCCCGCACCCTGACCATCGTCTCTGTGGCGCTGGGCGTGGGCTACGGCATGGGTGCAAACGCCAAAATCCTCGCCAACACCCCCCAGTTCGTCCAGCTCATCTGCGGTGAGAGCGGCATCGTGCCTGCTGCCTTCGTGGCCATCCTGCTCAACTGCCTGCTGCCCCGCGACGAGAAGTAAGCTTTGAACCACTGCGGCCTCCCTGTCTTTGCAGGGAGGTCTTTTTGTGCTATAATTTCCCTAGTCTTATCAGGAAGAGGGAAGGAGGACTCTATGGAACCGCAAACTGCCGCCCGCTATCGTCTTCTGGACGAGCTGCGGGGACTCGACCTCATCAGCATGATGCTCTACCACGGGATGTGGGACGTGGTGTTCCTCTTCGGCGTGGCCCAGAAGTGGTACACCGGACGCCCGGGCTTTGTGTGGCAGCAGAGCATCTGCTGGGTCTTCATCCTGCTTTCAGGCTTCTGCCTGCCGCTGGGGCATCATCCGTTCCGGCGGGGAGCCGTCGTCTTCGGGGCAGGGGCGCTGGTCACAGCCGTCACCCTGCTCTTCCTGCCCGAGGACGTGGTGTGGTTCGGGGTGCTGACCCTGCTTGGCTCGTCCATGCTCCTCACCGCCGCGCTGGACCCGCTGTTTCGCCATGTCCCGCCCGCCGTGGGCGTGGCCGTCAGCGCCCTGCTGTTCTGGGTGACCTACCCCACGATGAACGGCTTCTGGAACCTGCCGGGCGGGCGGCTGGCCCTGCCGCAGGCCCTCTACGCCAGCTACACCACGGCCTATCTGGGCTTCATGCCGAAGAGCTTTTTCTCCACCGACTATTTCCCGCTGCTGCCCTGGCTGTTTCTGTTCTGGGCGGGGTACTTCCTCCACCACCTCGTGGGCCGGGGACGCCTCGCGCCGCTGCGCCGGTCGGTCTGTCCGCCGCTGGGCTGGCTGGGCCGTCACTCGCTGGTGCTCTATCTGCTCCATCAGCCGGTCATCCTGGGGGTGCTGACGGTGGCGTTCCGGCTGGTGAGAGCGGGGTAAAATTTCTGGAAAAGTTAGCCTCTGTGACTGCTTGACAAAGCAGCGGCGCTGTGGTATCCTATGGACAGTTAGAGAAATCTAACTAAGAGATGCGTCTGAGCCTGCTTCCGACGCATTTTTATGGAGCAAAAAGTTAGAAGAAGCTAACCAAATAAATCAAAAGTGAGGTTGAATATTATGAGCAAAGTAGCAATCGTATTCTGGAGCGCGACCGGCAACACCGAGACCATGGCAAACTGCATCGCGGAGGGTGCAGGCGCTGCCGCCACCATCGTCCCCTGCGCCGAGATGGACGCAGCAAAGCTGGGCGGGTATGACGTGGTGGCCTTCGGCT
>ERZ773195.2696-NODE-2696-length-10818-cov-2.923627_pt1 | contig 10818 bp, 7 predicted proteins | sample MGYA00580530_ERZ773195 | MGnify/ENA primary metagenome ERZ773195 (study PRJEB29015, sample SAMEA2737751) | human gut metagenome | biome: human gut; feature: human-associated habitat; material: faeces | place: China | collected 2012 ...
GGCATAGCTACCCGCACCCACCCCGTTATTATTGGCATTTCCTCTAAAAGTAGCCGTATATCCTTCAAATCCGCTACCCACCGTAACAATATTCAGAATACCTCCAATCCCCTCCGCATCATATTTAGCGCCCGGTGAAGTAATGACCTCAATATACTTGATTGTATTTGCCGGCATACTTTTCAACACCTCTTTCGGATTGTTACTCATCATATTGTTAGGTTTCCCATTCACGTGTATCTTGAAACTGCTGCTACCGTTTACCTGCACATTATCCTCTCCATCCACCGTTACCAGAGGAACTTTCCGAAGCATTTCCAATATACTGTTCGATTTTGAATCCGGATCATCTTCAATGTTGTATTCAATCTTATCCACATCCACTTTAACCAAAGGCTTTTGTGCGACGATTTCCACACCTTTCAACACATTGTTAGCCTCCGAAGAGTATAAAGTCCCCAAGTCAACCACTCTCACCGATGGTTTTAAAGCAAATTCTTTCACGATAGGAGATTTGCCAATAGAGGAAATCGTAATAACATACTCACCCGAAGCCACATTCAGTTTTTCCTGAAAGTGTCCGTTAGCTCCGGTCACCGCCATTTTCACGGTCTTATTCGGGGCACTCTTCTTTGTAATCCTGATTGTTGCATACGGTTCTCCTTCCTGAGTTAAGGAATCTAATAGTATCCCTTTAACAGTAAAAGAAAGAGGAGCGGATTTCTGTGCCCATCCCACCGCAGATGTAACGAACATGAATAGTAATAGTAGCAATAGTCTGTGTTTCATGACTAGAATTATTTAGTTTTTTATTAATCTTCCATAGCTCTCCATTCTCCGATTGTCCCTGTTGCACTATCAAAATTAACTCCTACCTTCATCACTTTCCTGTGATCCGGTTGATATGGGATAGCATACCCTTTACTGTTTATTTGTTTTAAAGCCTCTTCCGGAGTACCGTCCACCTTGAATTCAAAAACATAAATAGCATCTTGCATCTTTAATTCCGTCTTATCTACATAAACGTTATTATTATTGCGTAACTGTTCAAAGTTTTGTATTCCTATCGGATATATTCTGAAAGTATTATCCATGCCTGTCTTTATTAAAGTGAATCACAGGCAAATATAGGTATTTACAGACAGACCGCAAACAGTAGATAAAAAATAAATGCACAGATTCGAAATAACATCAAGTTATTCAAATCAATGCATTTATATTGCAATATACGACAATAAAATTAACGTATCTCTTTCAAAAAATAAATCAATACGGGGAAATGATCACTATATCCGTTAATAAAAGTATTACTGGAGAATGTGCGCCACGGATATCCTTTACGTTTTCCCTCCTGTGTCGTCAAGAAATCACGATTAAATATTTCCGCTTTCCAAAACTTCAAAGTTGAACGGTCTTTACCTAAAAGATTACCTGAAATAATCAGTTGGTCAAACAAATTCCATTTATCCTGATAACACAAAGAACCGATACCACGGTCGAACAAAGGCCACGTAGCATTAAAATAACCGTCAGGCTTCGTATCTGCGGCCTTTCTACAAGCTTTTAAAACTTCCTTCGTGCTTTTATTATTCGGATCATCATTCAAGTCCCCTACAATCAACACTTTCGCATTCGGATCAGCAGCATGAATAGAGTCTGCAATGTGTTTAGTTATAGCAGCAGCAGCTTCTCTATAGATTGAAGAACGATCACCACCATAACGGGAAGGCCAATGGTTAACAATCATATGAAACGATTCACCCGCCAATAGCCCGCTCACCAGCAACTGATCACGTGAACGGAAATTCGGTTGTGAAGGCATCACAAAAGGATATACTTTCGATGAAAGCAAAGTAAGACATCCCACATCAATTCCACGACGGTCCGGTGAATCGTAATGCACAATTTCATATCCCATAGAAGCTAATGGTTCCGTCTTCACCAAATCTTCCAACACCCGACGATTCTCTATTTCGGAAACACCAAGAATAGCCGGTCCACCCGGACATTTCTCACGGGCTAACTTAGCTATGACTTTCGCCATATTCTTCAGTTTCTGCTGATATTTCTCCGGCGTCCAAGCGTAAGGACCATTCGGCAGAAACTCATCATCGCCCGGATTATTGGGGTCGTCTTCCGTATCGAACAGATTCTCCAGATTATAGAAACCTGCCGCATAGACTCCCAAACGTGTTTGCCCCATCAGTCCGACGGACAGGGCAAACAGTAGCATATTCAATAATACAAGTCTTCTCATTATCTATTACGATTATTTGGTCGGTTCCGGCTTTATAACCTCACCGTCTCCTTCACCAGAGCCGGGAGCGATTAGCTTCACATCATACAGACGTATACCTTTTACATTGGTAGCACCGACACAACTGAATGTCAATGTAGCAGTTCCTGATACAGCAATATCGTCTATACGTATCTCTTCGACCACATACGGATTTTTGGTACCAGTCAGTTCTTTATCAGGAACAGGCAAATCCGTATTGTTGCATTTTACACTCAATGTATTGATATTCTGTTTATCTTCAGGCTGATATACATTAACTCCCATCTTGTAAATCAATGATACTTTAGCAGCACCTTTCAGATCTATGTTTCCAATGGAAAGTGAATAATCACCTCCTGACGGAAACCAGATATTACCGTCACCGCTTTGCGTACGAGGCGACAATACACTCAGATCACCACTGAACATGGTATTAGGATTATCGAATGTATTGGAAGCACTAGCATTCCACCATTCTGTTATTGGCACCCATTTTTTATTATCATCTTCACCGGTTTTTTCAGGCGCTTTAAACGTTTCGCTAAACAATACCGTTTCACCGCCTTCATTTCCATCATCTCCTTCTCCCGGTTCAACTCCATCGAAGCCGAAAACATCCGAACGGGAAGGAATCATCAGCTGCCAAGTTCCTTTGAAACGTCCGAGAATACCTACTACAGTTCCCGTTCCTACCGGCAACGTTTCTGCGGCAAAGGAAGCATAACTGCTCGTTCTCACCATAATCACATTTCCATACGCATCTTTCAGGTTTTCCTCTCCGTACTCTTTCGTCTCCACTTTGGCAAATGTATTCTTTCCACCATTCTCGAAATGTACTCCTTCCATTTGCACCAAACGGTAAGTCATTTTAGTTACGTCAAGGTTTACCGTACTCATGTCTGTAATCACTTCCGGCTTCACGTTGTCCACATACGGCCATCCGTTCTTTTGGACACGCGCCTGAAATTCAGTAAACGGCAGACGATAGGTCGTGCCCCCGTCAGGCCATCCCAACTGCTGTTCATCCCCATATACAGACACACACATACCTTTCAGATTCACAAAAACCTCTTGCCCGCGACGGTAGAAATTAGAAACGTTATTCTCGTCCACCTGTATCGGCATTGCTCCGGTTTCATCCTGCACGATTACCTGCTTGTAGATATTGCCCGATTCATCGTTTCCTGTGACGTATGCTTTCAATACCCAATCATTGGTGATTACTACAGGCGTTTCCTGCGTAGCATTCTTACAGTTTTCTTTCAAATCCGCAATCGTTATATTCGCACTGGGTCCTTCATATACAGGTTCATTCAACGGAGGAGCATCATAATCACGTTCACAGCCGGTCAACACAGCGGCAGCCAGCACTAAAAAGGAGAATATTTTCTGAGTTACTTTCATATCTGTTTCAATTTTAATCGTTATAATATTCGTTCCGTTCTCTGTTTAGAAGCGGTAACTGATGTTCGCAAAGCAGTTGATACCCTGCATATAATAATACTTGTTAGGGAACAACGCCGGATTAACCAACGCTCCGTCTGAAGCAAACACACGTGCCTGTTCATAACCACCCGTACGAATGTCCCGCTTATTGAGCACATTATTGACCGAAAGGTTGAAATTAATGGATTGACGGTTGCGCAGGTAGAAAATCTTACCTACCGAAAGGTCGAGCGTACAAGCACTTCCGATACGTTCTTGTGTAGTCATGGCATAATAGGTATCCATCGTTTCCGGAAGCGTCGGGTCTACCGTATTGTAAATCCCCTCCATGCGGCGGGCAGGAGCCACGTCGATATAATTGCGTCCGAAAGCATTCAGGTTGGCACCCAAGAACCAATAATCAATGAAGTAACGTACTCCGAAAGTTCCCGCAAACTGCGGTGTTCCGGACACATACAAATTTTTCATATATACTTTTGAAGTCTTGTCACCTTGTGTAGCTTCATAATTTTCCACTGCCATCGGATTATTGCTATAATAATATTCCGAGATGGTACCGGCAAGGTCGAAACTCCAATGGTTATCCAACTTATAAGTCGTTCCCAATTCAATTCCACGATGTATCCGGTTCACACCATAGAGCACATGATTAAAGAAGTTGGTTCCGTTGAAGTAACTGCTACGCTCCATCTGATCGTAGAAATTAGTCTGATAAAGCGAAACACGTCCCGTGAAGGAAGGCAATGAAAAAATATAATTCACATCGGCAGAGAATACTCTTCCACTCTCCAGCTTCTGTCCGTTCTCTACATCCTCAGGAGTCATATCCGAAATACGGGGTGACAGATAAGCGTTGTTAGGCAACGGAGCTTCAGTACCGTAACTGACATTGGCTGTCAGGAAATGACGGCCATTGAATTTATAAGTCAATCCTGCTTTCAATGCCATATCCACAAACGAATGTGTCCGCCCTTTTCCGTAAGAATTCTCCGGATAACGTCCATTCTTCATTTTACCGTCCCGATAGAACTGAACATAATCGAACTTTGCTCCATAATAGAAGTCTATCTTAGCATATCTATGCTGATTGGTGACCCATGCACCGGCTTTCATGATATTCAGATTGAAGTTATATCCGAACACACCGCCTTCATATACTTTACGGTCGGGACGGTTCAAGTCATTCTGTTTGCTGTTGAGGTCATCGTGTATATCACGTTCGGCATACTTGTCATAATCCATCACGTAGGATGCGCCCAGCAGGTCATCCACTGTTTTGAACTGCCGCGACTGTGTGTATCGGAATTCCGCCCCTGCCGTCAACCAGCTATGGTCGCCCAATTTGGTGTTAAAAGTAGAGTTCAAAGTAGTTTCCAGCAAATCACTACGTCGTTCTTCCACCATATATTGCGCTTTTCCATCCGCCTGCATAGCGTTGGCAAGATACATATTGTCCCAATTAATTTGCGTAACGCTCGTATCGTTGCGTCTCCACAATAATTCTGTAGCTTCGGCAACTTCGGGTGAGACATTGATGTCAATGGCAAATGGCAACTTACGATAATAGTCCGGACGCGGATCCGACGCATTGTACCAGTTCAATGCTGTATTGCCATAGCGTCCGTAATGCATTCCCACTCCTGTAACCAATGACGATTCGTCGTCAATCTTCCACGTATGTGAAAGAATCAATGTAGGGTCGAAAGCCAGAACGACTTTCGCATTTCTTTTTTTCCCGTTCTGATATCGGGTTGTATTGATAATTGTCTAGCAATTCACACGCCTGCTGATAAGTGGCGCTCTGCTGTCCACGCTGCACAGGAGAACCGAAAGTGACGATAGAGAGACTGTGTTCTCCCCCTTTCCATTGCTTTTCAGCCGACAGCGCATAAGAGAAATTACGATAGAAAGTACCGTCTACTGCACCTTCGTGCGAGTAACGACCGCCTAACGATGCGGCAAAAGCCCATCCATTGTCAAGCAATCCTGTGGAATAAGTCACCATTCCGCGCAAATAGTAATTGCGGTTGGCGTAAGAGAGTGTAGCCTTCGTTCCCGGAGAAATGGAAGAAGCCCGCATATTGATATTCTCCGCACCGCCGATAGATCCGTAGGTGAAAGCGGAAGGTCTGTTGTAATTGACCACATCTCCATTCCGGGTCATGTCGTTCAATGCACCGATAGAAGAATAGTTGAAAACGCCCCTCAACTGGTCATTGAAATTCACGCCATTTATATATCTTTGTTCATAGATGTTTTCATATCCTCTGACACGAAAACGCATGGGAGATAACTGATAAGAAGTTTTATTCAAATAAACATCGTTAGAAAGTATGACTTTCGAACTAATCTCTTGTGAACTACTCTCTACGTCGTCATCCACTGCTGCTTCATCCAGCACACCAATTAATGAAAGATTATCAGTAACAGTCAGTTCCACAACCTTAACTTCACCAAGATCTGTTACCATACCTTCAGTCACCTCCACCAATATATTTTTGGGGTTGATGCCTACGGAGTTAAAAACAAGTACATCCTTTCCCGGAGATACTTTGTCGAAAAAGAAAGCTCCTTTTACATCGGTTCGCGTCTGTCGACCCTCTCCGTTCAAAGTGACAATCACTCCGGGAACAGGACGATTACTTTCCGCACCAATCACACAACCTTTTATCCCCGTACCCGATTGCTGAGCCAAGAGAAAGGAAGGAAAAAGGAATGCTAGTAAAAGCACTAAATTTTGTTTCATAATTATCAGTTATTCGTTGTAAAAACGAGACTGTGTTAGAGATACCTCAACACAGTCTCCATTCTGTCAATCAATAAAAGCTATACTCACTTTTTAGTCAAAGAGACATTATCTATAAGCAAATCTGCTCCAACGCCACTTTTTGAATTTACAAAGAAGATGGAAGCTACTGTTTCGTTTTCAACCGTAAATTCATGCGTTATCTGTCTCCACTCTGTTGATAATATTTCCGCGTCAGTTTGAGTATATTTATAAGCATTCATCGCGTCAGTATCTATCATATCAATAATAGCATACCCCATTTTAAACTTCGCTGTACCTGCCACACTCTTGGCATAAACGGAAAGAGAATATGTACCTGCTGCCAACGTAATATCGGAAGAACCAAAACGGGCATTCTTAGTAGAGCCAACCATCAAAACCGCATTACTACCTTGCTGCGCATCACTACTTTTTGAATATGTAACAGAAGTTACCTTATCTCTTCCCCAACCTTCAGGAGCAGAGGCCGTCCAAGTTTCAAAGCTCAAATTTATCAATTCAGTAGAAGGTGTCGGATCTACTTCCCCACTGTTTTCTCCCGCATAAACTTTCAAGTCTTTAATCTCCCAAGTTCCTGCGTTACTTGCTGTACTTGTATATTTAAATGCAATTTGCACCAACTTTCCTGCATATGCACTCAAATCAACATCTCCTCCATCAACATAATTCCAGCTTTCTGATTCCGGAAAATTCATAGTCAATTCTGTCCAATCTGTAGCTTCTTTTTCTTTAGCCCAAAGAGAATAATAACTTTTGAAATTAGTATCTTTAGTCTGATTTATGGCATGTTTAAAAGCCAATTTAGCTTGTGTCACACTTGTAAGATCAAGCATTGGAGATACTAACCAACTTTCAGAAGCACAAGAAGAAGAACCGTTAAAAGCAGAAGCTTTCATTCCATATCTATTATCTTGTACCCAAACCTCCCTAGACAATTCGGCAGGAAGATTCACATTATTAATAGTAAATTTACCTTGTCCAGTAGTAAAAGCTTCCACATAAGCTTCAGAATCTGTAATTTTCACTACATCACCTACCGGCGGCTCCGGTACATCTGTCCCATCACCAAAATCCACATCAATATCACCACCCGGTACTGTAATCCAATCTTCAATGGTAGCAGCATCCATCACAATTACCGGCTGTCCGTTACTATCGCTTAATTTTACATTATGAGTATATTTACGACCTGTAAGCAATTCTTTTTGTGGATAATCAGCGGTAAATGTCTTACCATTCAAGTTGAACACCACTTTTACATCAGCTAATGCAGCAGTCGGCAAAACAATGGTTTTAGCAGTAGCGGCAGTTTCATCTACAACAGCAGCAATTTTAGCAGCAGCTCCTACATTGCTCAATGTGCCATTAGCCAAAGCAAAATCGGCAGTTGTATTCATCCCCTCAAAGGTTACAGTCAGTCCATTCAACGAAGGTACAGTAGCGTCTTTAGTGATATTGAATACAATCTGGCTCAACTGATGCGCAAATTGCAACTGCGGTTTGTTTGCAGTTCCTTTTGCAAATCCTGTTGCATTGTTAGAATAGAGCAAGTCGATATTCTCCGGCTTGCTTTGGTCTGCGACATTAACTTTATATACATTACCCGTCAACGAAGCTGTATATGGATAATAAGCAATAAAATCTACAGAACTTCCGTCTGTTGGATAGTACAAAGCATTATCCGCATCGACAGCAGAAACATTTCCATTTGCGTCTGTAGCGTGTTGCTTATTAACAGCAATAGCAGAGGCTAAATCACCACTGGTTGCTTTCATAAAAACACCAATCTTATCACCGGCAGTCCATTTCGAATCAACAGCTCTGGTGTTAACCCCCTTAATAGAAGAAGTAAAGCTAATAGGCTGACTTCCATCATTCCATTCACTTTTGTCATCATTGTCCACGCATGCGGTGAATGCCAATCCTGACAACACGGTTGCAAAGAATAATTTCTCTAGTTTCATAATCATTAGTGATTAGTTAAAAATATATTGAAGACTATCTATTTCCATTTAGACTTGTCACATTGTCGTTTGATATCAGCACTCAAAGTCGGGAAGAATGTAAATCCTGTTTCTTCCTCCAATTCACTGACAGAAATTGCACAGTCCATATAACCATTAGCATTAGAATACTTTTTTTGCTCTAACTTGAATCCGATAGTTTGGAACACACCGTTCACCTTTCGCGCCAACGCCTTATAATAGAACTTGGGCACAGCCACCTGCTTTCCGTCATTCTTGTTCGTCTTCCATTCTATATTCTTGTCTGTTAGCGTAGTAACAGCCGCTCCTGTCACGATGAATAGCGTATCGGCTCCGCTACTCCAACTGCGAACTTTTCCCTCCAGGTTTGCCCATATAGACTGATTCAACCCCTGGCCTATTTGTGGTGTCATGTTGGTGTAATAGAACGTCGTTTGATTGCTCGCCACATCCCTTTGACGATCTCCACTCGGAATCTGATGCCCACGATCATATCCGGAGATTCCATAAGAATTTTTCAAATTTACTTGAAGAGAGGAGGAAATTTCCGGATCGTAAGCCCACTTTTCATTACGCCCCGCACTACCGTCATAATACGAACAATACGGATACGCCACCCAATACGCCAATTTAAGTTCCGAATCATAAAGCAAGGAATAATTACGTACCTTCTTATCAGAGGGCATATAGTGATTAATATATTTTATATTGCTTTTTTCCAACATACTCTTCGTTATCACCGGAGTCTCTCTCCATTTTGCATACTTAGGTTCCTCTGGGTCCACTTGTGAACCGCCATTCTTTATATTAACAGAGAATATGTGTTTGGAACCTTGCTTTAAAGAAGTGATAGAGCTCGGTAAAGTAATCTCTTTCGTCTTCCCGTTCAATGTCAAAGTAAGTTTTATGCCATTTACAGTATTTACCGGTAATAGAATAGCTTCTGCAGCATTTCCTACACGACGCATAGTGACCGTTGCGTCTGATTTTCCATCTACAACCAATGAACCGTCCACAAGATTAAAATCCGCCTTTGTCTTTACCCCGGAAATGGTAACGGAAAGATTGCTGAAATCTGTATTATCAGAACTACTCAAATTTAGTACTAATTGAGAAAGCTGATGATAGAACTGCAAATTACCCGTTGCGGAAGTTACAGTACGGTTTGTCAAATTATCTGCATAAAGCAAGTCTATTTCTTCAGGCTTGCTCTGATTAGTAACATCTACCTTATATATATAATTATCCAAAATAGGTTGAAACGGATAATAGGCTATAAAATCAACAGCACTTTCATCTGACGGATATTCTATCACTTTCCCGTCTGACAGAAAATTACCATTACCCTGTTTGGTTATAAAAGGAACATTATCTCCTTCACCAACAATAGTACTACCTCCCAACGTTTCTCCAGCCTGTTTCATAAACACTCCAATTCTATCGTTGGCAGTCCATGAACTTCCCGTAGTTCTGGTGACAGCATCGCCTTCCACAACAGAGGTAAACTGCACCACCGTCTGTTTTCCATTGTCCGCCACCTGCTGAACCGCCGTATCACACGCTCCTAAAACCAGTAGCAGAAGTGCACTCCACAAAAGTTTTTTCTTCTTCATCTGTTTCAAATTAAATCATCTATTAGAGTGGCAAAATAAAAGATTAGCAATTACATTCTCATGACAAAACAAATACAAGAACAAAACATTTAATCCGACTTTCCCTCTCTATTAATTTATTTTTATTCTTTTTTAGAAACAACAAATATAAATACATTTTTTTTGAAAAGCAACCAAATTAAAAAAAAAGATTCAATAAAGAACCATAATTAGCCAGCCCGTCAGAACCATTTCCATTACCATTTCTCAACAAAATATTCAATAAGCCCTTTGAAAATTTTATATTTTCATATTTATACAGCTATAAACCTACAAATTATTATGAATTTTATCATATTTGCAACATAGTATAAAACGGCATTTATCCTGTCAACATTATAATCCTGTATACAAAATGTCATGATAAGAAAGTGTTATATACTCACCATTCTTCATTAATTATAGCAGCCTTCATCTTTTCATTGCAATACTCTATCCATAGGAAATAGCGGGTGAAGAGGAGATCTTTCATTCACTTCTTCACATTTTTACTTATCATATCTACAGGGCAGACGCATTAAAAATTATTTTCCTGTAAAAGTTGTGATAAATATTTTTCATCCCATCCGGCTTTTAGTCTTTTCAGATTCATGCTTCCTTTTGTTGTTTTCTCATTCTTTAGTATGGTAAGTGCCATCTTTGTTGCCACCGAAAAGTTTCTGGCTGCAT
>ERZ773195.2700-NODE-2700-length-10804-cov-2.576333_pt1 | contig 10804 bp, 9 predicted proteins | sample MGYA00580530_ERZ773195 | MGnify/ENA primary metagenome ERZ773195 (study PRJEB29015, sample SAMEA2737751) | human gut metagenome | biome: human gut; feature: human-associated habitat; material: faeces | place: China | collected 2012 ...
AACACCCATACCGGCAGCGGCGATTGCAGGGACAAAAAATGTTTTTCGAATTTCCTGATGATATCCACTGTAACGGCGGATTGATCCTGCATTTAAAATACACATGATAAGACCGAATGCTGCATTTGCGATAACGACTGCAAAAATGTTTAAGTCAAACAAGAACATAAGTGCTGCCAGCAGTCCTAAATGCAGTACCAGTGCAATGATCGCATTTTTGATCGGTTCTTTCATGCGGCCGATTCCCTGTAAAAGACCGTTTGAAAGCGTTGACAGTGAAAAAAACAAAATCGTAACAGCTCCTACCTGTAACATATGTGCAGCAGTCTCCGATGAATCACGGAACAAAAGCTGTAAGATCGGTGATGCAAGTATGCCCATGCCAACTGCACATGGAAAAGCAATCACCATGATAAAACGTGTTGCAATCCCGATCTGTCGTTTTGCTTCACCTTTTTTCCCGGCTGCATAGGCAGCAGTCAGTGCAGGAACAGAGGATGCCGCCATCGCTGATGCAATGGAGATCGGAACATTGATCAGAACCGTATATTTTCCAGTATAAATACCATTCCAGGAACCATACTGGTTCGCGGTATATCCCTGATATGCAGCAATGTGTTTATATACAGCCTGATCTATGACGGTATTGCAGTTGTAGATCGTACTGCTCAGTAAAACCGGGATGATCGTTATGATAAGCAGATGAAATATCGAGCCATAGGAATCAACGTTTCTTTTCCGCTCTCTGTGCAGACTGCGTTTGAACGCACACAGATATACAACCAGTACAAAGGTACAGAATAATAATGCAACCAGTGCTCCGATCGCAGTACCAAGCGTTCCTCCTGCTGCTCCGTATGCTGCGGAATAATTATCAGCATCACCAAGCAGTGCTCCAGCCTTTGCACCATAATCAGCCAATACATACGCTGCCCATACACTGACGATTGCATTTGCAATCTGCTCTAAGATCTGGGAAGTTGCACTCGGCATCATTGTTCCAAGTCCCTGAAAAAATCCTCTCATAACACCAAGTACTGCAACAATCAGAAGTACAGGGATCAGTACACGCACAGCGAAGACGCTCATCGGTGTTTTCATCAGCGTGCCTGTGATAAACTCAGCACCAAACAAAAGGATCAGTGCGGCGACCGTACCGGTACATACACCGAAGATCAATGCACATTTTAAAATGCGGTATACATTGTGTCTTCTGCCCTGTGAATAATTTGCAGATACAAGTTTTGATACTGCGAGCGGCAGACTGTAGGATGAAATGATCAATAATATATTATAAATCTGGAAAGCAGTTCCATAGTAGTCATTTCCGGTATCCCCGATAATATTTGTCAGCGGGATACGGTAGATCAGACCGATAATACGGCTGACGATGGATGCGATAGCAAGAATAGAACCCTGCACAAGAAAACTTGTACTGCTTTTTTTATTTTGTTTGCCCATATGACTTAATCCTCGTTATCTTAAAATGTTCATCTCGTTTAAGATCTCAGTTTGTTTTCCCTCCATAATGGCAGCTTCCTCCGGTGTCATATGGTCATATCCAAATAAATGAAGCATACTGTGAAGGATTAAAAATGCATATTCACGTTTTTCACTGTGCCCATAACTTTTTGCCTGTTCCTTTACTTTGTCAACAGAGATAATGATATCACCGAGCATTATTTCGCCTGTGTCCGGGTTGAAATTGTCATCGTAATCATCTTCTAATTTCGAAAAATCTCCTGCGCTCTCATAAGAAAGCATCGGAAATGACAAAACGTCCGTCGGCGCATCAATGTCACGGTATTCTTTATTGATGGCGTGGATTCCATCATTGTCCGTGAGTGTCAGATTGATCTCAGCTTCAAACGGAAATCCCTCATGCTCGATTGCATAGTCTGTCACTTCTTTTGCGAGTGCCTCCTCATCAAATGAAAAATCAGTATCTGTTTCTTTTTCTATAAAAAGACTCATAAATTTCCTCATTTCTGTGCCTTACAGGCAGTTTTTATATCTTTTGTATTTTATACGTTTTTTAAAAGAAGAAGGTTTCTTCATTTACAAGATATTCCCTGATCTTTAAAAACATATTCATGCCGAGCCCGGACTGATCATAAATTCCGCTTGCAGAATATTCGTTTAGTGTCTGGTAGATGACCATATCCTGATTCCATTCGCTTGCCATTGTATAACTGTCAAAAACTTCTATCTTTTTGACCAGGCCATTTACCATATGTACGATCGCGGACTCGATGGATGAAGGCGGTGCTGTTTCGCCATCATATTCACTGATGATACGGATGACATCTTCCGGGAAACAGTGTTCCTGTGCAATGCGGATTCCGCTCTCTGTGAGCGGTTCACCTTCCATGATCCCGATCCGGTAATAAAATCCTGCCGCCGCGCAGGTCTTTTCATCTGCCCCGGCAACTCTCGCACAGCTTGCTGCAAGTCTTGAAACTCTGCGTGCATGCTGATATTCCTGTTTCGAAAAATTTGACAGTTCACGGACAAGAGGATAAGTATCATCTATAATATCCGTCAGGATATCATTTACTTCCTGTTCCCTCAAATGTGAGAAATGCGGATAGCCAAACTGCAGCCACAAAACACTGATGGCACCCTCTCCAATTCCCCATAATAAAAGCACAAAATGTACCTCCTGATAGGTCAGATAATAAAAGGTGACTGGAAGTAAAACGGAGAGGCAGAACAACAGCACTTCATACCAGATAAGTTTTTTTTCCTGTTTTGTGGCTTCCTCCGCCGTCCCGGCAAGGATCACACCAAAGATTGTCAACAGACAGTACAATATCAGTTCCTGTGAATGCAGTCCCATAACCAGACATATCATGGAATCCCAGAAAATACCGGTGATAAGCGCAAGACGTTCGGAAACAAAGGCTGCAATAATGAGCGGTACAAATACCAGCGGTTTTACAAATTCAGGAAAGTATGATGCAAACACAACCACCACCGCTGCTGCCGTATAACTATATAATACTTTTTTGAAATCTGTTTCACGGTTATGGCTGATCAGTCCTTCCGCACGATCGTGTTCTATAAAGAAAAGAAACAATACAAACCATATCATGGCAACACAGACAATCCCTAAAATCTGATCCAGTAAAATCTGTTGTTTTGCACACAGTAAAAGTATGGCTGCAATGGTAACGATAAACATGCAGACCTGATTCCATCCTCTTTTGATTACAAAGCGGTCATTCATCGCTGGCGAGTCTCCTGTCTTCTTTTTGATGCGCTCTTACTGCGGTTTTCATAATCTTCATAAGCCTTCACGATCTTCTGTACAACCGGATGACGGACCACATCTTTGCTGGTCAGTTCACAGATGCCGATCTCATCCACTTTTTTTAATACTTTTAAGGCAACATCAAGACCGGATGCTGTGCCAGGTGTTAAATCCTTCTGGGTTGCATCACCGGTGATCACCGCCTTAGATCCAAAACCGATACGGGTAAGGAACATTTTCATCTGCGCCGGTGTGGTGTTCTGCGCCTCATCTAATATGATAAATGCGTTGTCAAGTGTACGTCCGCGCATGTATGCAAGCGGTGCAACCTCGATCAGCCCCTTTTCCATATTTTTCTGGAAGCTTTCTGCTCCCATGATCTGATATAATGCATCATAAAGCGGTCTTAAATACGGGTCGACCTTACTCTGTAAATCCCCCGGCAAAAATCCTAATTTCTCGCCGGCTTCGATTGCCGGACGTGTCAGGATGATCCTTCCCACTTCTTCATTCTTAAACGCCGTGATCGCCATTGCCATTGCAAGATAAGTTTTACCGGTTCCTGCAGGACCCATGCCAAACACGATCATTTTCTGGCGTATCGCATCCACATATGCTTTCTGTCCAAGTGTCTTTGGTTTGACCGGCTTGCCGTTGATCGTATGGCAGATACAGTCCTTATCGATCTCCACGATTGCGGATTCTTTTTCTTCCTCCGAAAGTGCCAGTGCATAATTGACATTCTGCTCAGTAATGATATTGCCTCTTTTTGATAATTCGATCAGCTGTAAAAATACCTGTTCCGCTTTTTTTAAATTATGTTCCTCTCCAAGGAGCTTCATACTCTCACCGCGTAAAACCACAGTGACGTTTAAGGTGCGTTCAATTTTTTTGATATACACATCAAACTGACCAAATACATTGGCCACATGATCAGTCGGTATATTTAATGATAGTTTAGTCAGACTCATCCGTCGGTTGCCTCTCTTCGCTCGATTGTTCGATGATTTTTGTCGGCTGATAGGAAACAATGGATTTTAAAGTGCCAATCGTTCCTTTCACCACATATTTTTTCTTCGTTCTCTCTATAATAACATTTTTTTCTGTAATTTGAATACCTTTTTCTTCCAAATCGTCAAGATATTTCTTAAGATTCTCAGAAGCCAGTCGTTTTGCCTCCTTTTCTGTGTACGTCTTTTGTTCATTTTTATAGCCCAGACAGGTCTGTCTGACCAGATAAACCGGAAGATAAAAATTATCTGTAAAGTGAAATTGTGACACATCCGACACAACTTCATATGGTTCTTCCACCGGTGAAAAAAAAGGATTTTTGATCAGATAATCCAGAATTCTGACCTGATAAGTTATTTTTTCTGCGCCGGTCGGCACTTTTTTTTCATATTCCATCGGTATCTCGTCATGGTAGGAATATGTAACTTTTGCAATGATATCCGCATCTGCAGTGCGGTAAAGATATTGTGCCGTCTCTCCGTCATCATTTAGAATCTCAACATATCCATTGACTAACACATCTCCCTTTTTCACCGGGGTTCCTACAGTCACTGCCGGTGTACCACTTCTTGTGATCATTTCTGTGATCAAGCCATCATCGGCAGCAACGATATCGTGCGCTGTCTCCTCTTTCTTTTCCTCATAATTTTCTTCCGGGAGCAGATTTTCCTGGATATCAACCGTCATTTTGGTGCCGTAGATTTTGATGGAAGTCCAGATCACTTCGGGATAACGGCTTCTTAACGTTTCCTCTAAAGCCGCACAGTCAATATTTTTTTTCTTTGTGCCAAAAGAGGCATGTTCTTTCGAAAGAAAGCAGAGTACGACTTCCTCAGACAGATAGGAATTGCCGTTGACTTCAATATTCCAGATAAAACCGGAAAGGTAATAGATCAGCCCTGCAAATAACAGCATGCCCATGGCAAACATTTTCCGTTTGCGGTAATGGTACAATTCAAACGGCATGCCATATCTTTTTTGGATGCGGATATGTGTTCTTGTTTTTTTTAAGATCGGACGTAACTGCTTAAAACCTGCTACACTGATGCAGAATTCGTATCCATCTTCCGTGGATTTCAAATTCCAGATCAGAATATCATGGCTTCCGCATAAATTCAGGAAACGTTCCGGCGCATAACCGCTTAAACGGACATACACGTATCCTTTAAAATACTTAATTACCGAGAGCAGCATCTGTTAATTTTCGTACTGGATCGTGTCTAAAAACCCGGTAATTTTCATTTCCTCATTCGTGTAATAGTCGATTGCAAGATGTGAGCCGGAAATCAGGATCCTGCAGTTTTTTGTCTGTATTTTGATAAAGGAATCCTCATATTCCAGGATTCCTTTATAATTAGAAATCAGAACCTCATGCCTTCCGGTTGCAGTCACGATCGCTGCGCCGAGCATCAGATCCTTCGGCAGTTCTAAGCTGTTTATTATTTTTTCTTTCTGATTTTTCTTCATATATGATTGTATGAAGAAAAAAAAGATCTTATTCTTTATTCGTAAATATATTCTCTTACGACCGGCAGCATTTCTTTCGGCACGGCAGCAATTTCATAAGCATGCAGTACTTTTTCGGCAGCCGCATCCATTTTTTCACGATCATTTGCATAAATGACTGCCAGTGTGTTACCGGTATCTACAGCATCTCCATTTTTCTTCTTTAAATAAATGCCAACAGAAAGATCGATCACACTGTCCTTCGTTTCACGTCCACCGCCAAGTGTCATACAGGCAATGCCAATATTTTCCGCCAGAATGCGATGCACGAATCCGCCGCACGCTGCTTTTACTTCGACCGAATATTTTGTTTTTGGGAACTTTGAAGTGTCATATACATAAGATGCATCCCCACCCTGCGCTCTCACAAACTCAGCCATTTTATCAAGCGCAGCTCCACTGTCTATGGAATCCTGCATGAGTTTTACCGCCTCTTCGCATGAATCTGCACGTCCTGCAAAGAGTAACATCTGGGCCCCCAGTGCAAAGACTACCTCTTTAAAATCCGAAGGGCCTTCTCCTTTTAAGGTGTCGACTGCCTCGATCACTTCGATGGCATTTCCAACGGCATTTCCAAGCGGCTGGTCCATATCCGTGATGACTGCCGCCGTCTTTTTGCCTGCCATCGTTCCGATCGACACCATCTCTTTTGCAAGTGCGACAGAGTCCTCATATTTTTTCATAAATGCGCCGTTTCCGGTCTTGACGTCGAGCACGATTGCATCACTGCCGGAAGCTAATTTTTTGCTCATAATCGAGCTGGCAATCAGTGACATCTGATCGACGGTAGCCGTGACATCACGCAGTGCGTACAGCTTTTTATCCGCCGGGGCAAGATTGGCCGTCTGCCCTGCCAGTGCAATACCGATCTCACGGACATTTTTAAAAAAGATTTCCTCCGGAAGCGCAGTCGTAAATCCCGGAAAACTCTCAAGTTTGTCAATGGTTCCTCCGGTATGGCCAAGTCCTCTTCCAGACATCTTTGCAACCGGAACTCCAAGAGAAGCAATGATCGGTGTCAGCGCTAACGATGTCTTATCTCCCACACCGCCGGTACTGTGTTTATCTACTTTCACACCCGGAATTGAAGAGAGATCGAGCACATCCCCGCTGTCACGCATGGCAAGTGTCAGGTCGACCGTTTCCCGTTTACTCATTCCCTGAAAACAGATCGCCATCGTCATGGCAGACATCTGATAATCCGGAATCGAACCGTCCGTAAAACCATCGATCATAAAACGGATCTCATCTGTGGTCAGTTCCATGCCAAGTTTTTTCTTTTCAATCAGGTCATACATTCTCATGTGCATAATCCTCCCTTGTATCGATATCAACAAAAAATTCCGGCATTAAAACCGGATAAGAGAAAACATCATCCGGGTGGGAACGGATCACTATTTTACCGCCGCACTCCCCGGTCAGTGCAAGCAGTTTCCCGCGATAAGTTTCCGAAAAAAGATTGGGGCTGCGCAGACTGCCGTCACACGCTAAAGCCCCGATCCCTTTTTTGCTGCGAAAAAATGCATCCAGAAAGTCATGGAGTAATTCTGCTTTTACATACGGCTGGTCTGCCTGAAAAAACATATCATAGGAGACAGAATCACCCGTTGCTGTCACGGGATAAGTGACAGCTGTCTCTATGCCTTTTCGAATGCTTGAGGCAATTCCGTCGTTTTGCGTACCTTGATTGCGCACGACGATACAGTCGATTGCAGACAATTCTTTACACAACTGCTCAATTTCATCGTATGCAGTCACAACAATGATCTTACACGGATAACTGCACATATTCTGCAGGCGCACTAATTCTGTCAGACCATGCAGGAACAGCGGTTTTCCATGAAATTCCGTAAGCAGTTTATTGCTGCCGAACCGCCTTGCGTATCCGGCAGCAAGATAGATCAGATTTATCTGTTCCGTATCAGATCACCTGCATTCCTTTTAAGATTTTCTCCGGAGTGATCGGCAGCTCATTGATCCAGACGCCGGTCGCATTGTAAACTGCATCTGCGATCGCCGGGGCCGGTGTATTGATGACGATCTCACCGATGGATTTTGCGCCGAAGGGCCCTGCTTCCTCATAGCTGCTCTCAAACTCCACGCGGATATGTCCGATATCGACACGTGTCGGAATCTTGTACTGCATAAATGAATTGTTCAGAAGCTGTCCTTTTTCCGTGTACTGAATATTCTCATAAAGAGTCATACCGATTCCTTGCACGATTCCGCCTTCCGCCTGTACCCTCGCAAGATTCGGGTTAATAACAGTTCCGCAGTCAACCACTGCATAGTAATCCAGGATCTCGACATGTCCTGTCTCCGGATCCAATTCGATTTCAACAGCGCCTGCCATATAAGGTGGCGGAGATACCGGCGAACTGTGGCTTTCTGTTACCTGAAGCGCAATATCACTTCCGCACATTGCCCCTGCTCCGATTGCCGCAAGTGTCACCTCTTCTCCGGTCTTATCGCTTCTTGCAATGTGTCCATCGAAATCAACCTCATCCACTTCACATTTCAGCATCTTCGCTGCCTGTCTGACGATCCGCTTTTTCAGTTCCTCACCGGCTCTTGTCACCGCCATACCGGTCACATAAGTCGTACTTGATGCATAAGAGCCTGAATCATACGGTGAAGTATCGGTATCTGCTCCGGATACTGCAATATCATCCAGATCACAGTCCAGACATTCTGCTGCCATCTGTGCAAGAATCGTATCACACCCGGTTCCCATGTCCGCTGCCGCGATTGACATATTGTAGACACCATCCTCGCCCAGTTTGATCGTTGCAGATCCGACATCTACATTGGAAATGCAGGATCCCTGCATGGCAAGTGCTACTCCGACGCTGCGGATTTTGCCATCCGGCATAACTTTTCTTGGATACTTTTCATCCCATCCGGACATTTCTTTTACTCTCGCAAGGCATTTATCAAGTGCACAGCTATTCGCTGTCTCCCCATAATATGCCGGCATGAACTGTCCTTCTTTGACCATATTCTTCATACGGATCTCCATCGGATCCATGCCAAGTTTTTCTGCCAGTTCGTTAACAGATGTCTCAACCGCAAAGATTCCCTGCGTCGCTCCATATCCACGATAAGCTCCTGCTGCCATCCGGTTGGTATAGACCACATCGTAACGGAACCGGTATGCATCTAATGAACCATAAAGCGGAATCGCCTTATGTCCGGAAAGTCCGACCGTTGTCGGTCCATGTTCCCCGTATGCTCCTGTGTTAGAAAGTGTATACAGATCAATTGCCCGGATATTTCCCTCTTTATCTGCTCCCATGCGAACCGTCACCGCCATATCATGACGCGGTGAGGATGCAATCTGGGATTCCTCTCTTGTAAATACAATTTTCGATGGCTTTCCGGTTTTCCAGGTTACAAACGCCGGATAAACCTCACTTACCGCCGTCTGTTTTGCCCCAAATCCACCACCGATCCTTGGTTTAAACGCACGGATTTTAGATTTTGGAATACCAAGCGCATTGGAAACAATACGGCGCACATGGTAAACGATCTGTGTAGAACTCATAACATTTAACCGGCCATACATATCCAGAAAGCAGGCCGTCTGGAACGGCTCCATCATTGCCTGTTGCGCAGCTTTTACATGATAGGTGTGCTCCACAACCACATCACATTCAGCAAGTACTTTTTCCACATCTCCGTTGCCGTCTTCTGCCTGCGCACAGAGATTCCTCTTATTATCCGCTCCTACCGGGCACAGTGCCTTCCAGCTGTCCTCCGGATGCACCAGAACCGGACCATCCAGTGCTTCCTCAGGATCTAATACTGCCGGAAGAACCTCGTATTTGACCTTGATCATCTTCATCGCACGTTCTACGCAGGCTTCATTTTCTCCGGCAATGATCGCTACCGGATCTCCTACAAAGCGAACATGCTGGTCCAGGATCAACCGGTCATACGGACTAGGCTCCGGCCAGGTCTGTCCTGCAATTGTAAAACGCTGCTGCGGTACATCCTTCCAGGTATAGATTGCTTCAATTCCCGGCACACGCATTGCCACATCTGTCTTGATCTCCTGGATCATCGCATTGGCATGCGGACTTCTTAGAAGCTTAACGATCAGACAATCCTTTGGTGCCAGATCATTTGTATATACCGGCTTTCCAGTCACCAGGGCTTTCGCATCTTTTTTTACAAATGGTACTCCTACTGCTTTCATCTGGCTCCTCCTTTTCTTTTGTACTCCAGAAAATCATGGATTCCTCTGAGCTGTCCCTCGTAGCCTGAACAGCGGCAGAGATTCCCCGCAAGGTATTCCCGGATCTCGTCATCACTTGGATCCGGATTCTCGCGGAAAAGTGCGATTGCATTCATGATCATACCCGGATTACAGAATCCGCACTGCTCCGCCCCCTGTCCTGCGATAAAAGAGCCAAATTCTTCTGCTTCCTCCTGCAGTCCTTCCAGCGTATCTACCTTGTGCCCGTCTGCTCTTGCAGCAAGCACGGAACAGGAAAGTACCGGCTTCTCATCTAAAAATACCGTACAAAGACCGCAGTTGGATGTCTCACAGCCGCGCTTCACGCTGTAGCATCCGTGATCCCGCACAAAATCGATCAAAAGCATGTCCGCGTCGATGTCGGCGGAGATCTTCTTTCCGTTTAATGTCATGGTAATGTTCATGATATAATTCCTCTATAAATTTTTTTCACTTTCATCTGATTGATCCGGCTGGAATTCTTTCTTATTTTCCCGCCAGCTTACAGACAGCTCTCCTTACCAGAACTCCCGCCAGGTGTTTCCGGTACTCCGCGCTTCCTCTCGTGTTGGAGCCGGTCTCGACCTGTTCTTTTACACATTTCGCCGCATTTTCTGCCATGTTTTCCACATCTGCGGCTTGAATATCCGCGTCTGCAAGTTCAAAAAGTACTGCCTTTCCAGGTCTCGCCCCGATGGAAAACCGGTATCCTGCCTCCGTCTTTGCCGCCGCGCAGGTCAGTACCGGAAAGTCTGTCTGGCTGTTGCGGACAGACTGGTAATCGAACGCTGCCTTTT
>ERZ773195.2701-NODE-2701-length-10801-cov-9.331751_pt1 | contig 10801 bp, 11 predicted proteins | sample MGYA00580530_ERZ773195 | MGnify/ENA primary metagenome ERZ773195 (study PRJEB29015, sample SAMEA2737751) | human gut metagenome | biome: human gut; feature: human-associated habitat; material: faeces | place: China | collected 2012 ...
GGGTGCGATATGGTCATCACCAACGGCAGACGGATGGAAGACCTGTATGGCATCGCGGAGGGAAAGGACATTGGAACGCGATTTGTATCGGGGAAAACTAGGAATTGATGGATTGCACCCCCAGCGGAATGATTTGAAATTCGTCCGGATCCGCCGGACCTCTAAATTTCCAACTCCTAATTCCTCTTTCAAGAAAGGTGTGACGATATGACAGCATTACAGCAGCAGGGACAGGCGGCAAAGGCCGCCACCTACGTTCTGGCCACCGCCGGGACGGCCAGGAAAAACGCGGCGCTGAATGCCATTGCGGACGTTTTGACAGAGCGGCAGACAGAGTGGCTCTCCGCCAACGCAGAGGACGTGGCCGCCGCGAAGGAGGCGGGGATGCGCCCCGCCATGCTGGACCGGCTGACCCTGACGCCGGAACGGGTGGCAGGCATCGTGGACGGCGTGCGGCAGGTGGCTGCCCTTCCGGATCCCATCGGCAGAGTGGACAAGATGGAAACCCGGCCCAACGGCCTTATCATCGGCCGGCGGCGGGTGCCCCTGGGGGTCATCGCCATCATCTATGAGAGCCGCCCGAACGTCACGTCGGACGCCGCCGCGCTCGCGCTGAAGTCCGGCAATGTCTGCGTGCTGCGCTCCGGGCGCGAGGCCTACCGCTCCGCCGCCGCCATCACGGCAGCGCTGCGCCGCGGGCTGGAGCGGACCGGTCTGACGCCGGATCTCGTGAACCTTGTGGAGGACACGTCCCACGCAGGGGCCGCCGCTCTCATGACAGCCACGGGCTATGTTGACCTGCTCATCCCGCGCGGCGGGGCAGGCCTTATCCGCGCGTGCGTTGAGCACGCGACCGTGCCGTGCATCCAGACCGGCACGGGCATCTGCCATGTCTATGTCGACGAGAGCGCCGACCTTGATATGGCGCTCGATATCATTGAAAACGCAAAAACGAGCCGCCCGTCCGTCTGCAATGCGGCCGAGGTCCTGCTCGTCCACCGCGCCGCCGCGCCGAGGTTCCTGCCCATGCTGCAAAAGCGCCTGTGCGGCCCCGGTGCAAAGCACCCCGTCCGCCTGCGCTGCGACGGAGAAGCGGCGGCCATCCTCGGCATCGCGCCGGACCCGGAGTTCGACACGGAATTTCTGGACTATGTGCTGGCCGTCGGCGTCGTAGACGACGTGGAGGGCGCCATCCGCCATATTGCGCAGCATTCCACGCACCACAGCGAGGCCATCGTCACGCAAAGTGAGGAAAACGCCGCCCGCTTCACGGCCGGGGTGGACAGCGCGGCCGTCTATGTCAACGCCTCGACGCGCTTCACGGACGGCGGCGAATTCGGCCTCGGCTGCGAGATGGGCATCTCGACGCAGAAGCTCCACGCGCGCGGGCCGATCGGCCTGAACGAGCTGACGACCTATCAGTATGTTATCACCGGAAACGGTCAGATCAGGAGGTAAGCGCATGAAGATCGGATTCATCGGAACCGGAAATATGGGCGGCGCGCTGGCGCGGGCCGCGGCGAAGGGCGGCCACACGCTGCTGCTTGCCAACCGAACCCCGGCCAAGGCCGAGGCGCTGGCGCAGGAGCTGGGCGGGACGGTCTGCCCGAACGCGGAGGCTGCGGAAAAGGCCGAGCTGCTGTTCCTCGGCGTGAAGCCGCAGGGCCTGCCGGGGCTGGCAGGAGAGCTGGCTCCCGTGCTGCAGGCGCGGAAGGGGAATGCACCCGTCGTCGTCAGCATGGCGACGGCCGTGACGCTCCGGGAGCTGGACGCCATGCTCGGCGGGGGACTGCCGCTCATCCGCATCATGCCCAATACCCCGGCAGCCGTCGGCGCGGGCACGATCCTCTATGCCGCGCAGAACGTGACGGACGCACAGCTGAGCGCCTTCCGCGCCGTTCTGGCGCAGGCCGGGCTGCTGCTGCCCCTGCCGGAGGAAAAGATCGACGCTGCAAGCGCCATCTCGGGCTGCGGACCTGCGTTCTGCTTCCAGTTTGCCGATGCGCTGGCCCTCGGCGGCGTGCGCGCGGGCCTGTCGTACCCGGACGCCTGCCGTCTGGCGGCGCAGACCATGCTCGGCGCGGCGGAGATGCTCCTGCAGGGTGGGGAAGCGCCGGACGTGCTGAAAATGCGCGTGTGCAGCCCGGCCGGAACGACCATCGAGGGCGTTCTGGCACTCGAGCAGGGCGGCTTCTCCTATACAGTGCAGAATGCCGTCACGGCCGCCTACCGCAGAACGGTCGACATGACAAAGAAGGGGTGATCCGATGCAACTCCTCCTGACCATCGTCGTCTGCCTGTTCGCAGGTGCGGGGGCCGGCCTCGGCACGGGCTTTGCCGGAATGAGTGCCGCTGCCGTCATCACCCCCATGCTCGTCACATTTCTGCATATCGAGCCGTACACGGCCGTCGGCATCGCACTGGCATCCGATGTGCTGGCAAGCGCCGTCTCGGCCTATACCTACGGCCGCAACAGGAATCTGGACATCCGCAACGGCCTCATCATGATGATCACGGTGCTGGCATTCACCGTTGTCGGAAGCCTTGTCTCGAGTCTTGTGCCATCCGTTGCAATGGGCAATTTCTCCGTGTTCATGACGCTGCTGCTCGGCATCAAGTTCATCGTCCGCCCGGTGATGACCACGAAGGAGGACATGCAGCAGATCCCGAAGCGCACGCGTATCATCAAGTCCATTGTCTGCGGCGCAATCGTCGGCTTTATCTGCGGCTTTATCGGTGCGGGCGGCGGCATGATGATGCTCCTGCTGCTCACGGGCGTCATGGGCTATGAGCTCAAGACCGCCGTCGGCACAAGCGTGTTCATCATGACGTTCACGGCCCTGACCGGCTCCGTTTCGCACTTCGCCATCGGCGGCGCGCCGCAGTGGCTGCCGTTTTTCCTGTGCATCATCTTTACGTTCGGCTTTGCCCGGCTGGCTGCACGCATCGCCAACCGTGCCAGCGCCAAAACACTCAACCGCGCCACGGGCATTATTCTCGTCATTCTCGGCGTCGTGATTCTGGGCTTTTCGCTGCTGGAATAGTGGTTTATAAAAATAACACCGCGATCCGATCGCGGTGTTATTTCCTTATTACGAGGAACGATATCGCAATCTCAGAACGGTTTTCCTCGGGCAGAGGGCGGGCAGGTGACCGGAGAGGCTGCAAATGCCGACATTGACAACACCGCCTCTTTCATTGACCGCAGCAGTAACAGCCAAGGCGAGCACGGCTCGCATGGCCTGCCGCATGAGGCGGGCGGCGCATTCTTCGGCCGCCGAACCACGAGCAGTGTGCTGTACAGCTCAAAATTCGGCACCATATCCGTCAGGCCGTCGCTGCAGATCAGGTACCGGTCGCCCGAGGCGGGCGGCAAGTGCGCCCACTGTGCCCGCACAGCGGTCTGTCAGCCCTGACCGTAGTGTGCGCCAAGCGCACGGCAAGGGCCATCTCGCTCGTGGCGCAGTTCGACGCGGCCTTTTCGCTGCTGCTCATCCCGGTCGCGGGCGTTGTGCTCATGATCGTGTTCTGCAGCAAGCCGAGCGACAGCGATAACGCACGGGGCCCCGCCAGCTGGCATAAACGCGCCCGAGAGGGCAGCCGCAAATTCTATAAACCAAGCCTCCCGGAACGGTTGTCCCGGGAGGCTTGGTTTCTGTATCGGTTTTCCGACAAGGGTCGGCACACTCAGCTGGAATGGCGGAGCAGGCGGATCACATCCTCAGGAAGCGTTGCGATCAGGTGGCAGATCAGCTCGGAAAGCGCAGCGGGTGTCAGATTGCAAAGGCCGCATTCGCAGGGCCGCGGCTCTCCGGCCTCTGCATGGCGGCACACCGGCCGCCCGCCCGACTGGATGCCGAGCCGTGTGCGCGTATCGACAAGGCGGTCCACCTGTTCACACGTCAGTTCATTTGCCTGGCCGATGATATGGCCGGTATACATGGAAACCGTTGCGTAATATTCCAGTGACTCCATGCGCATATAAGCCTGCTCAGGATCTTTTCCCCACGTCAGCGCGCCATGGTTGGCAAGCAGGACGCCGTTGTGACTCCTGCAATAGGGCGCGATGGAATCGGGGACCTCCTGTGTGCCGGGGGTTGCATAGTTGGCGACAGGAACGACGCCGAGCTGCACCACCGCCTCCGGCAGGATGGCGCGGGAAAGTGAGATGCCGGCAATGGCGAAGGAGGTCGCAACAGGCGGATGCGCATGGACAACGCTCTTCACCTGCGGATTTTCCCGGTAGACGCGCAGGTGCATACGAATCTCGCTGGAGGGCTTCCGCTCACCGCTAAGCAGGTTGCCGTTCAGATCGACCTTCACGAGCATTTCCTCGGTCATAAATCCCTTGGAAACGCCGGTCGGGGTCGTCCACAGCTCCGTTTCGCTTACGCGGCAGCTGATGTTGCCGTCATTGGAAGCGACAAAGCCCTTTTCGTACATCCGCCGTCCAACTTCGAGAATTTGATGTTTTGCTTCATAATCGTTCAGATATTCCGCATGGCTCATGAGACTGGTCCTTTCCATGAATAGTATAATGATGCTGTGGCTGATCGAATCAGGACTCTTTCAATAAAATACCACACGAACCAACATAAGTCAACAAAATATCAAATTTTTTCACAGAAATCCGAGCAAAACGGCAGCGAGACTGATTGTTCTTTCCTCGGAAGTATTATCCTGTTAAAAATGATTCATTTGGAATATCGTCTTTTTTATGCAATTTATAGACAGATGATGCAGTCGAAGTGCTCGTCATACACATAATTCCACCACGTGTGTCCGCCCTTCATCGTCATAGGGCGCTTGTAGGCTGTGGATAAAACTCTGTCGTCAGAAAATACCTTCTTGCGAATATGGGGAGTCTTGTATGCGCTGTCTGCCACAAAGGCGTGAACATCCGGAAATTGCTCGACCACATGATCGTATTCATCGTAAAACGCTACACTGTCATGGACAGTGCCGGGGATAACCTCTACTGCAAGAACGACACCGTGGACATCGCAGGCGGTATGCGCTTCATAAGCCAGCTGTTTCTTGTGGTCTCCCTTGACGAACAGACCGCAGTCTGGATCGGTCGTGCTTTTTACTACGGTTTTCATCTTCTTTGCTTCCTTTTTGCGATTTTTCAGTTTTTTCCTGGAAGTATTGTCGCGCTTCTTTTTAGGGCAGCACCGCATAATGCAATTGTGCGGTGTTGCCTTAAATCTCGGGCGAATAACGGATACGCTCCGTCACATACAGGAAAGTATAATACTCGACAGGAATTTTCGTATCCTGCCATACGCCCGTTTTCAGGTCGGTCACCTGAAGCAGTGGAAAGCGGTTTGGCGTGCCAAGTAGGCGGGAAGTCGTCTCGTCCGAGACCACAGCACGCAGCTCGCGGTTGGAGCAGTGAATTTCCAAGTCATACTTTTCTTTCAGCAGCGTGATGATCGACTGATTCTGCAGATTGAAGCTCTCGATTCCAGGAAGCACGGAGGCGTTGAAGTAGCTGCGGCCATAAATGACCGGTGTGCCGTTTGCATAATACACACGCCGGTATTCCAGAACCGAGTCGCCCTCATGCAGCCCAAGGCGCTGCGCAATATCGGCGGTAGCCGGGACGATTCCCTCAAAGAGGATTTTCTTCGTGGGCGTCATGTTCTGCGAGCGGATGAGCGTGGAACAGCTTGTGATGACAGAGAAATTCTGCTTCTGCGGCGTACGCTCCTTGACGAAAGTGCCCTTGCCCTGAATTTTATAGATATAACCCTCGCGTGTCAATTCCTCAAGGGCCTTGCGGACGGTCAGACGGCTGCACCCATACAGGTCACACATTTCTTTTTCCGTTGACAGCTTTGCGCCGACCTCCAGCTCGCCGGATTTGATGCGGTTGGTGAGCGCAATTTTGATATACACATATTTCGGGATGTTCTGCACCAGCGCAGAGATCTGTTCTTCAGAAAACATATGGTTCATTTTTTGTCCCTCAACCTTTGCCTCTCAACGTTCTTGGTGCTTGGGATAGTGTGGGTGATCTATTGTTCATAATATCTATTTTATTGACCAGAGGTCTAGAAGTCAACACTTTTTCAGAAAAAAAGCGGAAAAATTGACAGGAAAAACGCGGTGCGCTGCCGGCGGCCCCTACAATGCAGCTTGCGCGGCGAACTAGGAAAATATATGACATGTTGGCGGCTTTTTGATACTTCCTTGTAGGGAAAACGGAAAATTTGTCTTGTTGAAATTGCGCAAAAAACGACAAATTATTTTGTGAATTCAGATAATTGCAATGCGCAGAGAGTATGATATAATGAAAATACCGGGCGGGGTGCCTGTTTTTTCAGGAAACCTATTATTATGTTGTCATTACATCTACATCATTGAACAATGTCGCACCGGAAAGACTACCGGATTTGGAGGAAAAGAATGGGAAGGTTCCATTTGGTCTACTACATCAGCATGGGCACGCCGAGCATCGAAGCTTCACTGCAAATGGCGGAGACCTATCTCGCGCACGGTGTGAGCGCCTTGCAGTTCGATCTGCCGTCGCGCAATCCCTACCGTGAAACGCTCTTCATCCGCAAGCGTATGGCAAAGGCGTGGGAGACCTACGGCGGCTATGAGCCGTTTCTGACGGCGTTGACGGAATTCCGGCGCAAGCATCCGGATTTCGAGATGCAGATGGTGTCCTATGAGGACGTGATTCTGACCATCGGCACGGCACGGTACATCGAGTTTTGCAAGCAGAACAACATTAAAACATGCCGCATTTCCGGCGACGGCGTGATCGAACTGGCAAGAATGGACATGAACGCGGCCGGTATCGACACGCTGACCTTCATCGACTACAACCTGCCGGAGAAGGACGTGGAATTTGCCGTGCAGACCGGACGAGCTGTGATGCTGCGCAATGTGCGCGACGGCATGGAGCCGCGCGACGGCATGATAAGCTGGGATCGGCGTATTCGTTATCTGCGTAAGCGCGGCGTGAACGCACCGATCTACGCAACGGCGGGCATTACCTGCGGCGCAAGCCTTTTGGAGGCAAAACAGGCTGGCGCTTCGGGCGCGTTTGTCGGAAGTTGCCTGATGAATCTTTGGGACGACGAGCCTGCGATGCTAGCGCTGCTGGCAGACCTTGAGCAGGCTGCAAATTCTTGAAAGGAAGTATGAGCATGAGCATCAAAACCATTTGTTATCTCTCCTTTGGCTACCCGACCATTGAAAAAAGCATTGAAATGGCCGGACGTTACATTGAGGGCGGCTGTGACGCCATCGAGGTCAGCATTCCGCCGAAGGATCCGTACCGCGACAGCGCTTTTTTGCAGGAGCTCTACCGCGTTGCGCTGGCACAGACCGATGACTATTCGAAGTATCTTGAGGGCATTGGCCGCATGACGGAGCAGTATCCGAGCACAGAGTTCTTTTTTGTGCTTTATCATGAGGTCATTATGGCAATCGGCGCGGAGAAGCTGGGCGAGTTCTGCGAGAAGCACCACATCGTCAACGTCATTTCCGGCGACCTGCATGACCCCGAGGCAATTGCGGCACTGCGGAAGCATGGTGTCAAGCTGGCGCGCTCGGTGAACTACAAGATGAACGAGGACGACATTCAGCGCTGCATCAACACCGATGGCTTTACTTATATGCAGGCGTTCCCGAGCGAGGGACAGTATGTCAAGCCCGGCTTTGAAGAGCTGGAAACCTGCATCCGCTATCTGCGCGAGCGTAAAGTCTCCGAGCCGATCTACTGCGGCGCGGGCATTAAGTCTCCGGCGGACGCAGCGCGCGTCAAGGCCGCGGGAGGCCAGGGCTTCTTTGTCGGAAGCTCCATTATTAAACTGTACGACACGCCGGAAAAACTCGTTGAGCTGATCCGCGAATATAAAAAGGCAGCGCAGAACTGACCTGCGCAAAATCAGAATATTTAAGAGGTGTGACATTATGAAAGACTTTTGGTACTATGTTCCGACCCGTGTAAATTTTGGTCCGTCCTGCTTTCAGTATCTGGTGGACACCATCCATCAGTGGGGCACGAAGCCTCTAATCGTTTACGGCGGTGGCTCCATCAAGCGCAACGGCGCTTATGACGCGGTTGTCAGCCGTCTGAAGGAAGCAAACATCCCCTATGCGGAAATGGGCGGCGTCGCGCCGAACCCGCGCTATGAGTCCGTGCTTGAGGGCAACCGCATCTGCCGCGAGGAGCAGTGCGACATCCTGCTGCCCATCGGCGGCGCTTCTGCCATTGACTGCGCAAAGTCCATTGCCGCCACCGTGAACTATGACGGCGAGCCTTGGGACATCATCAGTAAAAAGGTTCCCGTAGGCAAGGTTCTGCCCGTCATTGCCGTCCCGACATTGGCTGCGGCAGGCTCCGAAATGTCCACAAGCTCTGTGATTTCCCGTATGGACATCAATGAGAAGGCCGGCTATTCCAGCCCCGATATGCGTCCGCGCGCGTCCTTCTCCAATCCAGAATTTACCTTCACCATGCCGAAGAAGCAGACCGCAGCTGGCGTCGCCGATGCCATCAGCCATGTGATGGAGTCCTATTTTTCCAATGTTCCCGAAGCGTACTTGCAGACAAAGTTCGGCGAGGCAATGTTCAATACGCTGTTCCACTATGGCAAGATCGCTTATGATGATCCGACCAACTATGAGGCGCGTTCGAACATCATGTGGACCTGCTGCTGGGCGATTAATGGTCTTACCGTCAAGGGCAACCCCGTTGGCTGGTCAATGCATAAGCTTGAGCATGAGCTGTCCGCCTTCTACGATGTCACGCACGGCGAAGGACTTGCCGTTATTATGCCCGCATGGCTGACATGGATGCTCACCGAGGACAACGCTTATCGTTACCTTGGCTATTTGCAGGCTTCCTTCGGCATCGACCCGACAGGCATGGACAAGATGGAGGCTGCAAAGCTCGCCATTGAGAAGACCCGCGAGTACTTCGCTTCTCTGAACCTGCCGCAGCACCTGCGCGACTTCGGCATTGAGGAGAGCATGCTGCCCAAGATGGCCCATGAGGCTGCAATCATTGGCAAGGATTACTTTGCCAAGGCGTTCCGTCCGCTGGACGAGCAGTCCGCACTGGAAATTTACAAGCTGGCTTACTGATATTTCTGTTTCATTTTTATTTGGCCTCCTATCGAGGGTGCGTCCGATTCCGGCGGACGCACCCAAACCTCCTACAGCACGCGCACAATTTGTCATTACAACTATACGATATGGATTGTGGCATGCAAAGGAGAGATGCTGGGATTATCAGAACTATCCATTAGGTTTTTGTTAAAATTGACGAAATTTCTGGATTATTTCGGTTGTTTTGCGAATTGAAAATTAGAGATCGCGATGATATTATTATTATAACATCAATACAACTTTAACCGTTGATGTAAATAAAGAGGAGGATGTATCCATGAAAAAGCTACTCGCAGTTCTGCTTGCACTGGTCATGCTTGTTTCTCTTGCAGCCTGTGCCGGCAACACGGACAAAGACAACCCCAGCAGCGACGCTCCCGCAAACTCCGACAATCCCAGTATGAAGGCCAACATCAACAAGAAGATCGCTATGATCATGCAGCAGGGCGGCTTGGGCGACCAGGGCTTTAACGACACTGCCTATGCCGGTTTGATGACCTGCAAAGAAAAGTACGATCTGGATGTTAACGCCGTGGAATGCACCGACACCACGCAGGGCGAGACCCTGATTCGTGAGCTGTGCGAAGCGGGTTACGGCCTGATCATCAACCTCGAAGCCGGAATCAGCGGCAATATGTACACCGTTGCACGCGACTACCCCGACATTTACTTCGTCGTTGTCGGCCGTCAGCTCCGCATCAACGCGGTTGATGGTTTCACTGAAACCCCGAAGAACGTCATTGAATCCTACATCACGCTCAACGAGCACTCCTTCCTCGCAGGCGTCGTCGCTGCCTTTGCCGCAACTGATGGCAACACTCTTGTTGAGGGTGTCGGCCAGCACGAAGGCTGCAACATCGGCATTCTGTTCGGTGCCGAGTCTGTCGGCTTCTATCAGTATGGCGACGGCTTCCGTCAGGGCGCACTGTTCTACAACCCCGATGCAAAGGTCTACATTGACTACACTGTTGGCTTCTCCGATACTGCAAACGCGCAAAGCATCGCGCAGAACATGATTAACAACATGGGCTGCGACGTCATCTGGACCTGCTGCGGCACTGCCGGCCTTGGTGGCCTGGAGGCCTGCCGTCTGAACAATGCCTTCGGCATCGGCGTCGACTCCAACCAGGACGAGGTTGAGCCGGGCAACATCCTGACCTCTGCAATCCGCGACAACACCTCTCTGTTGGAATTCTACATCGGCAAGTACCTCGAAGGCAACATCGAGCAGACCGAGCCGGACACCTTCAACCTTTCCAACGGCGGCGTTGACATCACCGACATGAGCGTCATCGAGCAGTACGTCACGGATAAGGACAAGCTGGAAGAACTCAAGGGCATTCTCGACCAGTGCCGTAAGTGGATTGCTGACGGAACCATCACCGTGTTCGACGCTCGTATGGCGAGCATCGAGTCCGACGGCCAGCGCTTGGACGATTGGCTCCAGATCGACGGCAACAACGTAACCTATGCAGAGCTGAACAAGAAATAACCGACTGTGTATGCCCCGTTGAAGGTAGCTCCAGCGGGGCATGCACCATCAATAGGATGCTTTGGTGATGAATATGGATACCATTATTGAAACTAAGAACTTAACGAAGAAATTTGGAAACTTTACTGCCAACGATCACATTGATCTGGCAGTGAAGGAAGGGGAGATCCGCGCCATCAT
>ERZ773195.2710-NODE-2710-length-10767-cov-12.389937_pt1 | contig 10767 bp, 9 predicted proteins | sample MGYA00580530_ERZ773195 | MGnify/ENA primary metagenome ERZ773195 (study PRJEB29015, sample SAMEA2737751) | human gut metagenome | biome: human gut; feature: human-associated habitat; material: faeces | place: China | collected 2012 ...
CGAGCTGGTACAGGTCGTCCGGCTCGACGCCGCGGCCGAAAAACCGCCGCGCCACGCTCCAGATCAGGCCGGTGTTTTCCGTGACCATCTGCTCTGCCGCTGCGGCGTCCCCAGCCTGGGCGCGCCGGAGCAGGTCGCGCGTCTCCTCGGCGATCATGCGCGGCGGCGGATGCGGCGGCACATCGTCACGGTCGTGCCGCGGCCGGGCACAGACTTGACCCGCAGCGTGTCCATGAAGCTCTCCATGATCGTAAAGCCCATGCCGCTGCGTTCTTCCCCGCCGGTGGTATACAGCGGCGTGCGCGCCTGCGCCACGTCGGCGATGCCGATGCCGTGATCCTTGACGGCGATCTCCAGCCGCTCGTCCGGCAGGATGCGCACGCGCACCTGCACCGTGCCGAGCTTGTCCGGATAGGCGTGCACGACCGCATTCGTTACGGCCTCGGACACGGCGGTCTTGATGTCCCCGATCTCGGCAAGCGTCGGGTCGAGCTGCGCGGCGAAGGCCGCCACCGCCGCGCGCGCAAAGCCCTCGTTCACGCTGCGCGCCGGAAACTCCAGCTTCATGTAATTTTTCTGCGTCAACACTGTTCACACTCCTTTGCCCGGTCCTCGAGCACCGGGACGATATTGGTCAGGCCGGCCACGTCCAGCACCCGGCGCACCTGCCGCGGCACGCCGCACAGCGCCAGTGCGCCCCCCGTCTGCCGCAGGAGGCGGTCAGTCTTGAGAATGACCGCGATTCCGGAGCTGTCCATAAAGCTCAGGCCGGACAGGTCGAGCACGCAGCGGCGCGGCAGGTACTCCTCCACGGCGTCCTCAATGCCGGGCATGACTTCCTGCGCCGCCGCGTGATCCAGCTCGCCGAGCAGGCGCAGCGTCAGGCACCGGCCGTCATCATGCGTTATGATCCGCATCTGCTCATACCTCCTAAATCAAAAGAAAAAGCACCGTGTACGAACCTTCGTACACGGTGCTATTGTAGCCCAGAGACGTGGGCCGAATTTGTCGGACGGCGGCGCTCAGCCGAGGTTTTTTAGGCTGGCCTCGAGATTTTCCACCAGCGCCCTGGCCTTCTCGGCGCGCTCGCGCTCCGTCTGCACGACGGCCTCCGGCGCGCGGGAGACGAAGTTCTCGTTCGAGAGCTTGCGCATCTGGCCCTCGTAGTTCTTGCGGGCCTTTTCGAGCTCCTTTTCCAGACGGGCGCGCTCTTTGTCGAGGTCGATCAGCTCGGCCATCGGCATGAAGAGCTTGGCCTCTTCCGTGACGGCGGAGACCATCTTCTCGGCGTCGGCCGGCTGCTCGCTGCTGATAGTGATCTGCTCGGCGTAGGCGAGCTTCGTGATATAGATCTCGCCGGAGCGGAAAGCGTCCTGCCGGTCGGTCGTAATGAACAGGTGCGCCTTTCTGCTCGGCGGCACGTTCATCTCGGCGCGGCGGCTGCGCACGGCGCGGATGGCGTTCATGACCATCTCAAAGTCGCGCTCCTCGGCCGGGAAAGCAAGGGACTCGGTATACTCCGGATAGCGGGCGATCATGAGCGCCTCGCCGTCGTGCGGCAGGGCCTGCCAGATCTCCTCGGTGATGAACGGCATGAACGGGTGCAGGAGCTTGAGAATGTCCGTCAGGACATACAGCAGCACCTGCTGCGCGCTGCGGGCGCGGGCCTCGTCGCCGCTGTTGAGGCGGGGCTTCGTGAGCTCGATATACCAGTCGCAGTACGTGTCCCAGATGAAGTCGTAGATCTTCGCCGCGGCGATGCCGATCTCGTACTTGTCGAGGTTCTCGCACACTTCCTTCGAGAGCGTGTTGAGCTTTGAGAGCACCCACTTGTCCTCGAGCTCCAGCGTCTTGGGCAGCTCGTTTTTGTCGATGGTGAGGTTCATCATCACGAAGCGGGAAGCATTCCAGAGCTTGTTGGCAAAGTTGCGCATGGCGCCGCACTTCTCGACATAGAAGCGCATGTCGTTGCCGGGGCTGTTGCCCGTGATGAGGTTGAAGCGCAGCGCGTCGGCGCCGTAGGTGTCGGCCATCTCGAGCGGGTCGATGCCGTTGCCGAGTGACTTGGACATCTTGCGTCCCTTATCGTCGCGCACCAGACCGTGGATGAACACCGTCGGGAACGGGATGTCCTTCATCTGCTCCAGCCCGGAGAAGATCATGCGCGCGACCCAGAAGAAAATGATGTCGTAGCCCGTGACCATGACGCTCGTCGGATACCAGAACTTCAGATCCTCGGAATCCTTATCCGGCCAGCCGAGCGTGGAAAACGGCCAGAGTGCGGAGCTGAACCAGGTATCGAGCACGTCGGGGTCGCGGTGGATGTTCTTGCTGTGGCAGGCCTCGCACTCGCAGGCGTCGGTGCGCGAGACGGTGACATGGCCGCAGTCGTCGCAGTACCACGCCGGGATCTGGTGGCCCCACCAGAGCTGGCGGGAGATGCACCAGTCGTGGACATTCTCCATCCAGTTATAATAGGTCTTGCTGAAGCGCTCGGGCACGAACTTGATGCGCCCGTCGCGCACGGCCTCGATGGCGGGCTCGGCCAGCGGCTTCATCTTGACGAACCACTGCGGGCTCGTCATCGGCTCGACCGTCGTACCGCAGCGGTAGCACGTGCCGACATTATGATTATAAGGCTCGGTCTTGATGAGGTAGCCCTGCTCCTCGAGATCGGCCAGAATGGCCTTGCGCGCCTCGTAGCGGTCGAGGCCGTTGTACTTGCCGCCGTTGATGACGCGGGCGTCCTCGTCGAAGATGAGGATCTGCTCGAGATTATGGCGCAGGCCGACCTCGTAGTCGTTCGGGTCGTGGCAGGGCGTCATCTTGACGCAGCCGGTGCCGAAATCGAGCTCGACGTAATCGTCGGCCACGATGGGCAACTCACGGCCCACGAGCGGCAGGATCGCCGTCTTGCCGACGAGGTGCTGGTAGCGCTCGTCCGCCGGGTTGACCGCGATACCGGTGTCGCCAAGCATGGTCTCCGGCCGGGTGGTGGCGATGGTGAGGTAATCATCACTGTCCTTGAGTGGGTAGCGGATATACCAGAACGCGCCGGGCATATCCTTATATTCGACCTCAGCGTCGGACAGGGCCGTGCGGCAGTGCGGACACCAGTTGATGATGCGGTTGCCTTTGTAGATCAGGCCCTTTTCATACAGCTCGCAGAACGTCTCGCGCACGGCCTTCGAGCAGCCCTCGTCCATGGTGAAGCGGCTGCGGTCCCAGTCGCAGGACACGCCGAGCGACTTCTGCTGCTCGACGATGCGGTTGCCGTACTGCTTTTTCCACGCCCAGACGCGCTTGAGGAATTCCTCGCGGCCGAGATCGTAGCGGGTCAGGCCCTCTTCCTTGCGCAGCATCTCCTCGACCTTGATCTGCGTGGCGATGCCGGCGTGATCCGTGCCGGGCACCCACAGGGCGGCATAGCCCTGCATGCGCTTATAGCGCGTGAGGATGTCCTGCAGCGTCGCATCGAGCGCGTGGCCCATGTGCAGCTGGCCGGTGACGTTCGGGGGCGGCATGACGATGGAAAACGGCTTTTTGTCCGGATCGGCTTTACCGGCAAAATAGCCGCCGCGCATCCACATGTCATAAATCTTCTTCTCGACCTGTTTGGGATCGTAGACCTTCGGAAGCTCTTTCATGGCTCTCCTCCTTTAAGATTGCCGGGGCGCAAAAAAATCGCCCCGAAACGAACTGTTTCAGGGCGATCGAAACCGCGGTACCACCTGAATTCCACGCAGGCGCGTGACACTCTTGTCTCTGTAACGGGAGAACCCGGCCGCCCTACTCCGTTCAGGCCGGCTGCTCCGGGGCGACCTTCATCTCCGGCATCCGAAAGGCTCGCACCAACCGCCTTCTCTCTGACGTCCGCCGGGAGACTACTCCTCCCCTTCTTCGCAAATGGATGGGAAAATTATAGGCCCTGCCGCGCCGTTTGTCAAGCGTTTCTGAGCCAGCGCACGACCGAAAGCGCCGCGCGGTTGCCCTCGCCGACCGCCGCCGGGATCTGATAGGGCGCGCCGGTGCAGTCCCCGGCCGCGAAAACGCCGGGAATGCTCGCGGCATAGCTTTCATCCACGACGATGTGGCCCTTTTCCGTGGCGATGCCGGGCAGAAGCGTATCGGCCGCAAAGCCCGCGCGCAGGACGAAGATGACGTCCGCCGGCTGTGCCGCGCCGTCGACCACGAGCGTGTCCGCCCGCTCGGCGCCGCGGATCTCAAAGCGGTGCTTTTTTCCGTCGTAATACTGCACGTCGCAGCCGATCTCACGCAGGAAATCCGCCTCCGCTGGGGCGTCCGCCGCCAGGCCGATGACCGCCGCGCGCTTGCCGCGGTAGAGCATGCCGTCGCAGGTAGCGCAGTAGCTCACGCCGCGGCCGAGAAACGCCGTTTCCCCGGGAAACGTGCCGCGCTGGGCAATGCCGGTCGCAAGCAGAAGCGCCCTGCCCTCCACAAATTCCTTGCCCGCCGAGACGCCGAACGTTTTGCCCATCGGCATGGCCGACAGCGCCCGCTCGCGCAGCATGTCCGCGCCAAGATCGCGCGCCTGCTGCGTCATGGTCTCGAGCAGCGCGGGGCCGGAGACATCCGGCACACCGGGGTAATTTGTGACATGGCCGGCTTTATACAGCGCGCTGTCGGCCGCGCCGCCGCAGATCACGCACACGGTCAAATTCCGGTTGCGCGCCGTCATGGCCGCCGACAGCCCAGCCGGGCCGCCGCCGATGATGAGCAGGTCATACATATGTCCGCACCTCCGTTGTCTTACAATCCTGTCTGAATTATATATTTCTTTTTCGATATTGTAAACAGAAAACGAATCGTGTATAATACCTTTACAATTTTCTGCCCATCGCAAATTTATGTGGAGTTGACATGACACTATGGAAGATACCAAAAACTTTATCGAAGCCTTTGTCGAAGAGGATCTTGCGCCCGGCGGCCGCTTCGCCGGTCAGACCGTCCACACCCGTTTCCCGCCCGAGCCGAACGGCTACCTGCACATCGGCCACTGCAAGGCATTGTGCATCGATTTCGGAACGGCCGAAAAATTCGGCGGCATCTGCAACCTGCGCATGGACGACACGAACCCCTCCAAGGAGGACAACGAGTTCGTCGAGGCCATTCAGGAAGATATCCACTGGCTCGGCTTTGACTGGGGCGACCGGTTCTTCTTCGGCTCGGACTACTTCGAGAAGGATTACGAATACGCCGTGGAGCTGATTAAAAAAGGGCTTGCCTATGTGTGCGAGCTGACGCCGGAGCAGTTCCGCGAATACCGCGGCGATGTGAACACCCCCGCCGTCAGCCCCTGGCGCGACCGCCCGATTGAGGAAAGCCTCGATCTGTTTGCGCGCATGCGCGCCGGCGAGTTCCCGGAGGGCAAGTATACCCTGCGTGCGAAGATCGACCTCGCCTCCGGCAACTTCAATATGCGCGACCCCGTGCTCTACCGCATCCGCTACATCGAGCACCACCGTCAGGGCACAAAGTGGTGCATTTTTCCGATGTACGACTTCGCGCACCCGATCCAGGACGCGCTCGAGGGCATCACGCACTCGCTGTGCTCGCTGGAATATGAGGATCACCGCCCGCTGTACGACTGGGTCGTAAACAATGTGTCCGTGCCGTGCAAGCCGCGCCAGATCGAGTTTTCGCGCCTCGGCATCAACTACACCGTCATGTCCAAGCGCAAGCTGCGCCGCCTCGTCGAGGAGGGCTACGTCTCCGGCTGGGACGATCCGCGCATGCCGACGCTGTGCGGCCTGCGCCGCCGCGGCTACACGCCCGCGTCCATCCGCAATTTCTGCGAGCGCATCGGCGTGTCCAAGGTCGCGTCCACGGTTGACTACAGCTTTCTGGAACACTGCCTGCGCGAGGATCTCAACCTCCATGCCCAGCGCGCCATGGCCGTGCTGCACCCGGTGAAGCTGCGCATCACGAACTATCCCGAGGGCCAGAGCGAGACGTTTGCCATCGAGAACAACCCCGAGGACGAAAACGCCGGCACGCGCGACGTGACGTTCTCCAACGAGCTGTGGATCGAAGCCGACGACTTCATGGAGGAGCCGCAGAAAAAGTATAACCGCCTCTACCCCGGCAACGAGGTGCGCATCAAGGGTGCGTACATCGTCCGCTGCACCGGCTGCGTCAAGGACGCGGACGGCAGCGTGACGGAGGTCCTGTGCGAATACGACCCTGAGACCCGCGGCGGCAACACGCCCGACGGCCGCAAGGTGCGCGGCACGATCCACTGGGTCGATGCACACAACTGCGCCGACGCCGAGGTGCGCCTGTATGATAACCTCTTCGCCGACGCTGACCCCGAGGGCGACGGCAAAGACTATCTGGAGTGCCTGAATCCGGACTCGCTGTCCGTGCTCACCGGCTGCAAGGTCGAGCGGATGCTCGCCGGCGCCGAGGCTCCGGCCGCGTTCCAGTTCCTGCGTCTCGGCTACTTTGCCGTGGATAATAAGGACGCGACCCCGGAGCATCTGGTCTTTAACCGGGCCGTCGCGCTCAAGGACAGCTTCAAGAAAGCCTGACCGCAAAATCATGTATCCTGTCCCTCCCGCCGAAACCGGGAGGGACAAGTTTTTGTGACGAAAATGTGAATTTGCTGTTGACAAACACGAGATACGGTAGTATGCTGTGCAAGCTGATATTTTTAAGTCGGTACGAGATACCGGCAAGGTGTCACGGTCAATGGAATCACTGCGGGGTCTCCCTACGCGTTGCCGCCTTGTCTGTATCCGGACAGGGTGTTTTTTTATGCCCGGAGGAGGGATCGCTGTGGAGCTGAAATTCAAGGCAAAGATCATGGACGAGGCCGCCATCGACCGCACGCTCGTGCGCATCGCGCATGAGATCCTCGAGAAAAACGACGGCACGGACGACCTGTGCCTGATCGGCATCCGCACGCGCGGTGTGCCGCTGGCCCGCCGCCTTGCAAAAAACATTGAGAAGATCGACGGCGTGCAGCTGCCGGTCGGCGAGCTGGACATCACGCTCTACCGCGATGATCTGTCCACGGTCGCGGACGCGCCGGTGCTCAACCGGACGGACATTCCCTTCCCCATTGCGGGCAAGACCGTCGTGCTGGTCGACGATGTGATCTACACCTGCCGCACCGCGCGCGCAGCGCTCGAAGCCGTGATGCAGCTCGGCCGTCCGGCGCGCATCCAGCTCTTTTCCCTGATCGACCGCGGCCATTCGGAGCTTCCGATCAAGGCCAATTACGTCGGCAAGAACATCCCGACCTCCAAGAGCGAGGTCGTGGCCGTCCGCCTGCAGGAAACGGACGGAGAGAACAGTGTCTGCATCCTCGAGAGAGGATAAAGAATAGATTAAATTTTCACGGGAGGAAAAAATCTATGAGTAAAAGCTCCATCGGTACCGAGCCGGTGTACGACGCACGTACACTCGGCGCGCCCAGAATGTTCATTCTGGGTCTCCAGCACATGTTCGCCATGTTCGGCGCGACCGTCCTCGTCCCGGCGCTGTCCGGCCTCGACGTCGCAACGACCCTGCTGTTTGCCGGCATCGGCACGCTGCTGTTCCACCTGCTGACCAAGGGTAAGGTCCCGGCCTTCCTCGGCAGCTCGTTCGCCTTCATCGGCGGCTACAACGCCGTGCGCACCATCGGCACGAACGCCGACGGCTCCGCCATTTACAACAACGACCTGCTGGCATACGCCTGCTTCGGCGTCGCCATCGCGGGCCTGATGTACATCATCCTGTCGACACTGTTCAAGATCTTCGGCGTCAAGAAAGTCATGCGCTACTTCCCGCCGATCGTCACCGGCCCGATCATCATCGCCATCGGCCTGACGCTCTCCTCTTCCGCCATCACCAACTGCCGTGCCAACTGGCTCGTCGCCGTCGTTGCGATCCTGATCGTCATCGGCTTCAACATGTGGGGCAAGGGCATGGCCAAGATCATCCCGATCCTGCTCGGCGTGCTCGGCTCTTACATCTTCGCACTCATCGTTGATCCCGCGGAGCGCGCCTCCGTCGCCGCTGCCGTCAGCAGCGCCAAGTGGTTCGGCCTGCCGATCTTCTGGAAAAACAGCGTGTTCCACCTCTTTGCCGGCCCGGTCGACAGCGGCGTCCTCTGGTCCGCCGTGCTGACGGTCGTGCCACTGTCGCTGGCCACCATGGTCGAGCACATCGGCGATATCTGCGCCATCTCCTCCACCTGCGGCAAGAACTTCATGGTCGACCCCGGCTTCCACCGCACCCTGCTGGGCGACGGCCTGGCCACCACCCTCGCTTCCCTCTTCGGCGCTCCGGCCAACACCACCTACGGTGAGAACACCGGCGTGCTCGCCCTGTCCCGCGTCTACGATCCCCGCGTCATCCGCATCGCAGCCTGCTACGCCATCATCTTAAGCTTTATTCCGAAGATGGCTGCTGTGATCGGTTCCATGCCGTCCGCTATCATCGGCGGTGTCAGCTTCATGCTCTACGGTATGATCTCCGCCATCGGCGTCCGCAATGTTGTGGAAAATCATGTGGATTTTACGCAGTCACGCAATCTGATCATCGCAGGCGTGATCTTCGTGTGCGGTCTTGGTTTCTCCGACGGTCTTACCTTTACGATCGCCGGAACCTCCGTCACACTCACCGCGCTGGCAGTCGCAGCGATCGCAGGTATTTTCTTAAATGCCATCCTGCCGGGCAACGACTATCACTTCGGAAAAGACATCACAGGTGACGCGAACCGCGGTATTGACATGAAGCCGAATCTTCACGAAGATACCAGCTACGCAGATACAGAGGAATAAACATACCGCCAAAAGCGGAGGCGGCAGGGAACAGTGCCCGGATGATGTAAAAGTTTTCTGACGTTTCAGGATGCAGCCGGAGACGGTCATTCTGATCGCAAAATCCGGTATTTCTAATCCGCACCGCGTTTGACATCCTCGATGATCCGTGTCTTTCCAAGTTTTGAGCACTCCGCGAAATGTGGCCGCACTCCGCAGACAATTTAAGGGCTTTCGTGTGTGCCCCTTGTCGACACCGCTAAACAAAACATAACCGCGCGAAGCCGATGTCTGAGTTGGCATCTGCCCTATTTTCAATAGCAGATGCCAGCGAGTTTCGGTTCGCGCGGTTTTATATTGTCTGTGAAGCGGTGCCGCTAGGGGCACCAGGAAGTCCGCTCATTGTCTGCGGCGTGACGGACACATCCCGCGGATTGTCAAAACGTGGCCAAGACACAGAATCCGATGTCAAACGCAGTGTGGAAGAAATACAGGGATTTTGCTCAAAAGAATGACCGTCTCCGGTTGCACTCTGAAACGCTGTAAACCTTTTTACATGATGCCCGCGATCCCTGCTGCTTCCACTTTCCGCGGTATTTCTTAAATGTAGTGCAGATGAATCTCTCCGAAGTTCGCGGAGCCATTCAGATACAGCACCGTGCTGCTCGTTCCGATGCTGCTGCCGGTCTCACGGATGGCGCCGAACGAACGGTCCAGATTATTCTGAATCTTCCATTCTTTCGGGATGTAAAGGTTGGTCTCCCCGAAATTATTCTCCACGCTCACATTCGCAGAGCCTTCCTGCACGATCGCATTGTCGAAGTACACCGAAAGCGATCCGAAATTATTTTCGATGGCGGCGCGTCTGAAGTTGTCGGAGTTGATGTAGCGGATTGCGGAACCGAAGCTGTTCTCGCACCGGATCTCTTCGCCGGTATACTGTTCACTGCTGGATGTTCCCACATTGCCGGTCACCGTCTTCCATTTCCGCTTTTTCCCGCCAAAGATCAATGACAGACCGATGCTCCCAAGGAATGCCGCGCCGAGCACCGTCCACGGCGTGAGTGCTGTAATTCCAAGCGGCTTATCATAGATGATACAGATAAACGCAATCGAGAACAGAATCTCCCAGAAATTCACATTGCGGATTCCCTCGACAAAAAGCCAGAGGAAAAATACGGTCAGAATAATGCTGAACACGCCGATATCCGGCAGAATTCCAAACTTGCTTATAACGACATACACTGCTGCGAGGATAAAAAAGATTCCCCAGAATACTTTGCTACTTTTCATGATGCAACCTCTTTTCTTCTAATTTTTGAGTCAACGGTTTATAGTAATACCGCGATACATAGACCTTCTTGTGCGTGTTTAAAAACGCCACCACACTTGACGCCGTCAGATTGCGGTCAATAGAGTAAATCTGATCCGTGTTTAAGATCGTGGATTTGGATACTCTCATAAAAACGCCCGGAAGCATATCTTCCAGCTCGTATAGTTTGTACCGGGTCTGATACATCTCATCCCGGGTGTGTGCGCTGATCCCGTTCTCGTCTGTCTCGAAAAACAGGATCTTGGACAATGTCACATAGTATTCCGTGTTCCCTTTATAAAGCAGGATCTTCTCGGAAGCGTTGGTGACATCCCGCACGGCGCGCTGCACGGCAGCGACCTGTTTCGTCAGACCGCGGCAGCGGATAATCACTTCTCTCGTCAATCTCAATTTTTATTTTCATCTCTGTAACTCCTTTGATGGTTCCAGTATAAAAAAAGAACCTCCCGGTGTAAACAGTTTTACACCAAGAGGTCATTTTCTCCGGGTAAGTGGTAACACTTTCCCGTTCCTGTCACATTAAAGTGTCTTTAACTTCTCTACGCCCTCATCCAGATAAGCGTTCTCCATCGTTGCAAACGCTCCCTTGTCTGCCTGCTCCGCAAACGCCGGATCAAGCGGAAGCTTTCCAAATACCGGGATCCCGAGCTCTTTTGCGACATC
>ERZ773195.2713-NODE-2713-length-10767-cov-2.663088_pt1 | contig 10767 bp, 5 predicted proteins | sample MGYA00580530_ERZ773195 | MGnify/ENA primary metagenome ERZ773195 (study PRJEB29015, sample SAMEA2737751) | human gut metagenome | biome: human gut; feature: human-associated habitat; material: faeces | place: China | collected 2012 ...
ATGCAGGCTGTCGGTGACAAGGCCATTTATCTGACAGATACCCGTGCCGAGCTTTTGGAACCGACAGAACACACGCCGGGAGAATTATATAGCCTATACAATTACGATGATGACTTGAGCGGCAACTCTTATGCTGATCCGGCTAGATATTATGATGTGATTATTTCATGCAATGATTTCATGCAGAAGGCAAAGGCTTATAAAGATGCCCATGAAACCACTGTGGATATGGATCACTATAGAGGGTTGATTAGTAGTGCGTTAAGAGTGAAAACGTGGATTTACCTCACATTGGGAAAAATTTATGGACAGGCAGCCTGGATTGATGATCCTTTGCAAAGTTTTGTCGATTTTTCCAAGTTTGAGATAAAGGATTTGGATGGAATACTGGATGCGTGCGAAAATCTCTTGTCTACAGGTTTTGACGGTGTAAACGGAACTTATACTATGGACTGGAGAGCCTGGCTGGATCCTACGGGTACAGATAGTGAAGTCATTAGTACTTATGAATATTGGAATATGATGGTGCCGGGCTATTTTGTCCTACAAGCAGAAATCTCTTTATGGAAAGGAAACTATCAGAATACAGTAAGTGTGCTTTTAAGGGAGATGAATCGTGTATTTGCGTTGAATCGTGAAAAACAATCACGAACTAAATACATGCGTAATGGTAGTTATGGCAATGGATATGGAGGCTGGTTTACTAGTGCCAGTCCGGAAATCGAATCTACCGAATCTGTCATTATGTATAATTATCAATATAATCAAAAAAACTCTTTGTTGAGACATTTTGATACTACGGGAGAATATTTGTTGCGTGCATCATTAGCCGGAGTGAACCGGTTTAAAGATCCTGTTTATAATCCGTCTCAAAAACCGGATGATGAGTTTACGACAGATAACCGTTCCAAGACTTTTAAGGAAATTGTAAAGGATGTAGAATATTCAGTCCAGAAATATCGGGGTATGGGTAGTAAACTAGGACATACGGTAGCTCATGATGATGTGCAAATCTATATTTATCACACTGCCGATCTTTATTTTATGCTGGTTGAAGCATTGAATAATTTGGGACGGTATGAGATTGCCGATGTCTTGATGAATCAAGGGTTCTATCTTACATACGGTGCATTGGCGAAAGTTACGGATGCGGATAAAAAGGTGTGGAAAAACACAGGTTTCACTAACGATTGGGGGAAAAATCTGACAGACGAGGGAAGTTACCGTACTTATGAAGATAGAGGGATTCGGGGAATTTTAAATCTTGGTGACCGTGATATGTGGCGTGAGGGCGATGGAGAGACGGATATGGACATAAAGAGGCATAATGACCTTGAAATATTGAAAGAAGCCTTGTTGGAATTTCCTTGTGAGGGAAAGACATATCCGATTATGCTCCGTATAGCAAGACGCTGGAATGATTATAGCATTATCTCCAAGTATGTAGGTGAAAAGTATACAGATCCTGCCAAACGTGCTGAAGTGGAGAGCAAAATAGAAGCGGGAGCTTATTTCGTTCCTTGGGATTTAAGTAAAACGTCTTCTTCCCATTAATATGATAACTTGTTAGGTTTAATAATAAAAAAGATATATATGAGAAAAATATTCATTCTTGTTTGTGGAGCTATACTTCTCTGGACTTCTTGTTCGGATGACGAGGTGGTATCGTCAGAACCGGTAACTCCTGAAGTTCCGGTAGTGGAATATCCCGATATCACTATGTTTGATACCCGGGGGATGATGGTGAGTTATGATCCTGCTCATGGTGAACTGGGAGCATTGGTCAGTTGGAAATGGATGAAGGACGATCCGAATGATGCATCGTATGATATTTATCGGAGTGTGAATGGAGGTGAGTTTAAGAAATTGAATTCCGCGCCGATCTCTAAAAGTACAAATTATAAGGACTTATCTGTAGACGTATCAAAGACAAATACCTATGAATTACGTTTTTCCGGTTCCGGCGAGGCTCTTGGTTCTTATAAATTCACTCCTGAAATGGCTGCGACTTTCTACAAATCCATTCATCTGAATATGAATAACTTGCCGCCTCTTTTGGGGGCGACAGGCGTCCCGGGCGAAAATGAGGATGAAGATGAAAGTGGAAGTGAAGATGTTATGGGATATAAGGTTTCTGATGCGGCAATTGGAGATTTGGACGGAGATGGGCAATATGAGATTGTAGTGAAAAGACAGACCATGTCAATTGATAATGCGAGTCCCGGATTTGCACCGGGCAGTGCCTTGTTGGAAGCTTATCGGTTGGATAATGGTGCGTTTATGTGGAGAGTGGAGCTAGGTCCCAATATCCGTCAGGGGACTCATTATATTTCGTTTATAGTATATGATTTGGATGGCGACGGAAAGGCTGAATTGGCTGTCCGTACATCTGAATTGACAAAATTTGGAGACGGGACCGTGATTGGCGATGTAGATGGTGACGGGATTACTTATTATGTAAATACTAATCCGGAAAGCGGCGCTTATGGAAAGATTTTGGACGGACCGGAATTTTTGTCTATTATTGATGGAACCACAGGAGCCGAATTGGCACGTACAGATTATATTTCACGGGGGGATAAACTACTTTGGACCGGATATTGGGGAGATGGGTATAATTATGGAAACCGTATCGACCGTTTCTTGATGGCAACGGGACATTTTGATTCTCCGAACAGTGCACCCAGTATTGTAATGTGTCGTGGATATTATAAAAATTTCCAGATTGTAGCACTTGATTACGCTAATGGTAAGTTGACTAAACGTTGGCATTTCGATACTTATCCCAACTATCAGGAGTATGTACATCAGGGAAATCATAATTTGGCGGTTGGCGATGTGGATAATGATGGCAAGGACGAGATTATGTATGGAGCATGTGCCATAGACCATGATGGGACCGGACTTTATTCTACAGGACGGGGACATGGTGATGCTTTACATTTGGGAAAATTTGATCCTAGCCGTGAAGGATTACAAGTGGTCACTTGCCATGAAGGTCCTGATATGTATGGTGACTGCGGTACTGAAATGCGGGATGCCGCTACCGGAGAAGTCTTGGTTGTCATCCCGGGTAATGGACAGGACGTCGGCCGATGTATGGTGGCTGATATTGATCCGGAAACGCCGGGATGCGAAATTTGGGCATCAGAACCAGCGGGTAAGCTCTATTCATGTAAAGGGGAAGTGCTGGCAAAAAGAGCCCCCCGTTATAAATGGGGAGATAACTGGACGTATAATATGGGAATCTGGTGGAGCGGCTCTTTGAACCGGCAGTTGTTGGATCGTGGTTTTGTTGTGGATTATGGAACAGGTGGAGAACCGAATGTCCTGTTCTCAAAAGGTGATTATAATGTGACCACCGGTCAGGGAACAAAGAATAATCCGGTGTTCTATGCAGATTTCTGGGGAGACTGGCGTGAAGAAATGATTTATGTGACTCCGGATTATACGGAACTGCGTATTTTCACCACCAACCTTGAAACTAAGTATCGTTTCCGCCCTCTGATGTATGACCATATCTATCGTTTGAGTGCCGTTCATGAGAATGTAGGATATAACCAGCCTACTCATACCGGATTCTATCTTGGTTCAGATTTGTTGAATGGTGAAGGTATGGAAGTCGGTCCCGGTAATATCGGTGACTGGAAACCGGAGGAAGGCGAGCACAACGGCTCTGCTTATGAGGATTGAGGAATGTATTAATAATCACTAAGAGAAAAAAGATATGAATATGAGATATATTATCAGTAAGAAAGGATTCCGGTTATTATGCTTGTTGGGGATAATTGGGCTTTCTTCTTGCACGAATGAGAGCGAAGAGCAAACTCTTGGAAACGATCTTATAATGGAACTGACAGCGCAGGTGAATCAGGTGAAAACACGTGCCAGCTCTGAAAATTCATGGACGGGTGACGGCACCGAGCAGGTTTCTCTGAATATGGGAGAAAAGAAGGTGACTTACAAGGTTACGGATGTAACCGGTACGTTGGAACCCATAAATGAAGAAAACCAGTTGTTTTGGTCCGTGCCTTTAAAACCACAGGTTGTAACGGCTTGGTTTCCTGCAACCGAAGGGAATAATCTGCCTGCATCATGGAGTGTACAGGCGGATCAGGCCGGAACCGGTTTCCAGCAATCGGATTTATTGTACACTGTGGCAGAGGTTTCTTTGCAGGGTAATAAGATACTGCCGTTCGAACATCTGACGGCCAAGGTGATTGTGAACCTGAAAGGAAATGGCAAGAATGAGACTGAATTGGCAAACTCAGTTGTTACAATTGAGAATTCGGTTCTTTCGGGCAGTATATCCGATGGCATCCTGTCTGTTTCCCAAGGGGAAAGCAAGGTGATTACTCCGAAAAAAGTGACCTTATCCGACGGGTATGTTTATTCTTGTCATGCGTTGTTGATTCCTCAGGATATGAAAGGAAAGAAGTTTATTAAGATCCAAATGGGCGGAAGGACATTTTATTATACACCGGAAGAAGGGGATGCCAATCTGACCGGTGGGTTTAAGTCTGTCTACAACATTACGGTAGGCGATCAGAAGATTGTTGTTACTGTGGAAAAGAATTCGACGCAATGGGGGGATGAAGAAGAGGAAATCATAGAAACTATGCCGATTTCGTGAGTCATCCCTGATAGTGATTGATATATAGGAACAATTGGAATAAAGGAATTAATTATGAAGCAATATAAGTTTTTATCTACCGCTTTGTTTTTGGCTGCAATGGTGGCATGGAGTGGTTGCTCGAATGAGGATGAAAGCCTGCCGGTAATGTCCGGCACGGAGGGGCTTGTTATAAATGTGTGTGATAAAGGTATGGAAAATGCGGAATCTTCCGCATCACGGGCTGTAACAGACTTGAATTATAATACGACTTTTGAAATAGGAGACTGTATCGGACTTTTTGCCGTGAAGGATAATGCTATCTTGAGTGATGTAAATAATCTCAAAGTGCAGCTTACGAGAGAAGGTTGGCAGTCGGCTGCGGATCTGCAATATGACGGAGCATTGAGAGAGGCTACTTATTATGCCTATTTCCCGTATCGTGAAAACTTGAGTATCAATTCTGTGGAAACCGATTTCTTTGCTTCAGCGGTGGCGGAATGGAATATCGGAAAAGATCAGTCGACTAGAAAGGATTTTGCGGATTCCGACCTGATGACTTCTTCGGGAAGCACTATATATAGAGGGGATAAAGGGGAATTTTTGATTCAGTTGGACATGTCTCACCGTATGTCTTTAGTTGTGATTTCTTTGCCCGGAACAGAATATAAGTTTACTAACCCGGAGTTACGAGGAACAACTTATGCTGTCAAACCAACCGGTGATGTAGAATTTTATCGGGGGGCTATTGGAAGCAGTAATGTGATAAAGCCATATAGGGCAGAAGACGGAACGTATCGTATGTTAGTCAGACCGGTCGAATCTCCTGATATTATTGGTGTGTTGGGTAATACAAAGTACGAGATTAAAAAGTCTGTAGATGCTGGAAAATATAAGAGATTCTTGGTAGACAGAGGTAGCCGGGTAATAGATTATGAATTGAAAGTAGGTGATTATTATTGTGCGGATGGAAATCTGGTGAGTAGAGATGCGGAAGAAGTTCCTGATGACTGTATTGGTATAGTATATTATGTGGGTAACCCACAACCTTCTGTATTGTATAAAGATGATGAGGCTGTTGGAGAAACAAATGAAAAGGATTGTTTAAGGCGTGATTATTCCAATTGTATACATGGGCTAGTGTATGCTGTAAAATGTGCTAATTCTAAAGCTGCTCGTTTTGCTTCAATAACTTCATGCGATTATACTGCTATTTTTAATGCGAATTCTGCAATGAATACAGCGTATCTTTGGGGGCAGGCAAAGTATAATTATGATTGGGTTTATTATCTGATATTAGGTTATAATAATACTGAGGTATTAAAAATGTTACATGAAAGTGGGGAGTCTGGAGCAGATGAAATGTTGACGAAATATTTAGAACCTTATATAGAGCAGGTGCCTTCTCCTGTTGTAAGTACAAAATGGTATTTGCCGTCTTTAGAGGAATTAAGTATTATATCAGAAAACAAAGAAGTGATAAACGCATCTTTGGAGCACTTGGAGGAAGGAGAACCGTTATGGAATGTTGTTGGTGGTAATTATTGGACTTCCACTTGTAGGGCTAAAGGAACGATGTGGCTAGCTTGTGATAATGGAGAATTTGTAGCCACTACTTTGGACACAAAAAAATCAGGCTACTTTCGTTTCTCATTAGCATTCTAAGATTAGTATATTTGAAAATAACGTGAGTTTGATATAACAGCTATCCGAATGGCTTCCCCTTTTTCCGAAGGAGGAAAATGGAGTTACTAAAACTTATATCGAGCTCGCGTTAAATACTTGAAAGATGAATTTTAAGTTTACATTAATATTAGGTGTCGTTATATCTCATATTAGTTGTACTAATATGCCGGATGGATTTATTACTATGGAGCAAGCATGGAAAGAATTTGCCAATCCTCAAGACTCTACCCGTACGAAAGTGTGGTGGTTTCACGGTGAAACGGAAACCACCAGAGAGGGAATTACCGCCGATTTGGAAGCGTATAAACGTGGTGGAGTAGGCGGAGTGGTTTATTATGACCAGGCACACGGAAAGGGAGAAAATGCCATTCCCGCCATGTCGCAGGAATGGTGGGACATGCTCCGGTTTGCGGCTTCGGAAGCGAAGAGAATCGGCTTGTCCTTTGAGGCCAACATAGCCAACGGCTATGTGGCAGGTGGCCCGTGGATCACTCCCGAATTGGGGATGCAAAGACTTACAGCTACTGAAACAATCATAAAAGGGAAGTCTTCGTTTAAAGGAGTATTACCTAAACCGGACAGCAAGTCCTTTTCGGACGTAGCGGTGCTGGCTTTCCCTATTCATAAAGGATTTTATGAAACAAACCAAACCCGTAACCCGAAGCTGTCGACCAACCTGGCAGGACTGCCCGTTGAATCCCTGTTTGGTAAAAGCAGGAAATTGACGACAATCCCCCCACAGGAACCGGGTCATTCCGTGTTCGTGAATCTTGACTTCGGAGATGATTTCATAGCACGTAGTATTACCTATCGCATAGGTACACGGGGTAAAAGCCGTGGCGGTGCCATGAATGTACCGGGAAAACCGACGGAGAAATTCGTTGCTCAAGGATTCATCGAACAACCGGATTTGGGACAACTGGAAGTGTCAGATGATGGAATAATTTATCAGAAAGTATGTGACTTGAAGCCGGTTTATGCAGCTGCGTCCGGCAACTGGAATCAGAAAACCGTTTCTTTCCCAGCTGTGAAGGGCAGATATTTCCGTCTTAACCTGCATGACTGGTGTCATCCGAAAGATAAGAAACCGCAGATGTATCTGGGGGATGTGGTGCTTTCTTCGCGGGCGAAAGCCGATAAATGGGAAGAAAAGGCCGGACTTTACTCCGAGTATGTTTTGCCGGACGAGACACCCGAATATTCCGGTGAGGAAGTGATAAATCCGGAGCAGGTAATCGACTTGACTGCCCGGATGGGTAAGGATGGAGAGTTGCAATGGGATGTGCCCGAGGGCGAATGGATGGTTTTGAGATTCGGACATGTGCCGACAGGAGGAGTCACCAAACATTCACGTGCCAATATGAAAGGACTGGAATGTGACAAGCTTTCTGCCGTGGCAGCCAAAGCACAGTTTGATAATTATTTCAAATTGATTCTGGATACTTTGAATGCGGCAGGATGTCCGCTGAAAGGCTTGACTATGGATAGCCAGGAAGCCGGATCGCAGAACTGGACTGCCGGTTATGAGAAAGAATTCCTTCAGAGAAGAGGATATGACATACATCGCTATCTTCCGGCTTTGATGGGGTATATTGTCGGCTCTCCCGGAGAGACGGACGGTTTCTTCTATGACATGCGTCGTACGATAGCCGATTTGGTGTCAGAGAAATATTACGGTACGCTGGATAGCTTGTGCCGGCAGGCAGGTGTTGATTTTACAGCGCAGGCTTCCGGTAACGGATTGAATCTGGTGGCTGACAACTTTCAGGCTAAAGGACGGGTGCAGAAACCGCAGGGCGAGTTTTGGGGGCATCATGTACATGGAAGCTATGATATAAAGGAAGCTGCATCTGCTGCACATATCTATGGAAAGCGGATTGCTTCGGCAGAGGCTTTCACGGATGTGAGATATGACGAGTCATTTGCTGAAATGAAGAACCTGGCTGATTATGCCTATGCTTTCGGAGTGAATGAGTTTGTGGTGTGTGCATCCGCTTATCAGCCATGGCTTGATAAGATTCCGGGAAGTACGGGAGGCGGCAGACACTATTGCCTGAACCGTAATAATACGTTTTGGGAATATAGCCGCCCGTTCTGGGATTATCAGGCGCGGTGCGCGGGATTGATGAGAAAGGGAATACCTGTTGTGGACTTGTGTATCTTTGCAGGTGATAACGCTCCGGTGAAATTGCTCACTTACCGTTTGCCGGAAATACCGGAAGGATATGACTTTGATGTCTGTACGGCAGACGCGTTGATAAAACGCATGAAGGCCCGTGACGGACGTATTGTATTGCCGGACGGAATGAGTTATCAGATGCTTGTAGTACAGCGCAACGGAGATGTCACTCTGGAAGCGTTGCGACATATTGCTTCACTAGTGGAACAGGGAGTGCCGCTATATGGGCCGAAACCTCTTCGTTCCGGTTCGCTGAAAGATGCCGGAAATGCGGAAGAATATGCTAAACTGGCAGATAGCTTGTGGGGCGGGGAGATGGCTGCTTCCGGTTCTCATGCTTATGGTAAAGGAACGGTTTATTGGGGTATGTCCCTTGAAGAAGCTTTGGCGCAGGCGGGAATCCGTCCGGATATAGCGTTGAAGAGCGGCAATACTCCTAAGGACAAAGTGTATTTCGCTCACCGGCAGTTGGCTGACGCGGAAGTTTACTTCCTGAATAATCATAGTAAGAATGTATTTAACAGTACAGTGACTTTACGTACTGATGCCCGATATGCCGAATTCTGGGATCCTGCTACCGGAAAGCGTTTCAGCTTGCCTGCGACTCCGGGAAAAGATGGCTTGGCGGTAACGATTACTTTGCAAGCCAATGAATCGGGTTTCATCGTAGCGTCCGACCAGTTGACGGAAGGGATCTCCCGACGGATGATTGGAAGCCCTGAAGCGGTTGTTCCTGTCGAAGGAAGTTGGAATGTATATTTTGATCCCAAATGGGGAGGCCCGGGGGAAGTTGTGTTTGAGGAGCTGACGGATTGGGCGCGTAATGCGGACGATCGGATCCGCTATTATTCGGGAACGGCTGTCTATAAAAAGACAATCACACTAGACAAGTTGGATAAAGATGAAGAGCTCGTGCTTCGTATTCCCCGATTGGGAGCCATGGCACAAGTCTTTATCAACGGCAAGGAAGTTTCGACTATCTGGTGTTCGCCTTGGGAGGCTGATCTGACTCCTTACGTGCAGGAAGGTGATAATGCACTGGAATTGCGTGTCGTCAATTCGTTGACGAACCGTATGATCGGTGATGCTTCCCTGCCACAAGAGGAACGTTACACGTATGCTTATCCCGAAATAGTGAAAGCGGGAGACAGACTGGTTCCTTCGGGCATCATAGGCGAAGTTTTATTGGTAAGGAGATAGTACACAGGAGTTTATGTGTGGAATCATTCATTTATGAACGCTCATAGTCTCTTAGGACTTGACAAAGGCTTTTTTATGTTGTATATTTGTAGACGTGAAACATAAAACAACGAATAAAAAACTAAAAACGAATGAAACGATTCTTATCTTTTGCCGTACTCGCTGTGATGTACTTCCCCGGATGTGCAACCAGTAAAAATGCAGTGCGTTGTCTGAGCCGATGGATTAAAGACTGCAACCCGTTGGTCAAAGAACTTATACCAACAGGGTACTTGCCGTATAATCATCGGTATCTGACTGCAAAACAGTATAAGATCATAACAAAACATCTAGGTGATCCTTATGAGGATTAGGGTATAACTGACCCGCCAATGAGCTTGAGGCTGCAAACTTTTAAGAGGTTTGCAGCCTTTTTTGTTGCATATATTTGATTATTTTCTACGAAAAGAGGAAGATAGAGTTTATAATAAACTTGGATACCGTTTATAATAAACGATGCAAGAATTTATTAGAAACGTTGATGGAGATTTAGAATAAAAGATAAGTTATTTTCGGTGTAAGGGTATGCTTCGAATCAAAATTTCGTTTTATCATACATGTGAAATAATAAAATAGTAGTACATGAATAATGTATAATTTCTTGGTTGGTACACTTTATCTGGCTGGTACAACTATGATATAGAAAAGTGCGTATTGCAGGGGAAATAGTGCTTTTAAAAAGTGCGTATTGTAGGGGATAAATACTGTGTTAAATTTGCGTATTGCAGAATATATTATTAAATTTGTGTATTGATAAGATGATAAACGGTGAATAACATGATATTTAAACGTAAAATGTATAACAGGCTGCTTGCCTGGAAGCGACAGGCGGCAGGCACTAAAGCACTTCTGATAGAAGGTGCCCGGCGGATAGGCAAATCCACTCTTGTGGAAGAGTTCGCAAAGAACGAATACCAAAGCTATCTCTTGATAGATTTCAATAAAGTAAGCGACTCGGTTATTTCGGCCTTTAACAATTATATGAACGATCTTGACACCTTTTTCCTGATTCTTTCTTCGGAATATGGTGTAAAACTTTACCCAAAGGAAT
>ERZ773195.2714-NODE-2714-length-10763-cov-6.484031_pt1 | contig 10763 bp, 8 predicted proteins | sample MGYA00580530_ERZ773195 | MGnify/ENA primary metagenome ERZ773195 (study PRJEB29015, sample SAMEA2737751) | human gut metagenome | biome: human gut; feature: human-associated habitat; material: faeces | place: China | collected 2012 ...
CATAACTTTTCAGTGCATCTGAAGCATAATCATCAAAATACTTATCCAGTGGCTGGATCATATCGTATTTCAGAAGCGCTCTGTACTGTGTTGCATTTACGTTCATCAGCTCCGGAATGTTATTGCTTCCGATACACAGATTCATTTTCTCTTCAAAGTCTGTGGATGACGCAACCCAGTCATATACAACTTTGATGTTAAGATCTTTTTTCAGAAGATCTAAGTATGTATTATCATCATAAGCCATTCCAGCCGGAAGCTTGGCATTCGGGTTCAGAGAACCACCAAGATGAACCGTTACGGTTTCCGGGTATTTGGACAGCGGCAGATCTTCTTTAGCTGTTCCTTTTGCCTCACTTACTGCCTCTTTCTGTGTGCTCTCATCTGATTTTCCGCATCCTGCCAGTGAGGTAACGGCTAACGCCATTGCACTGGCAAATGCGATCAACTGTTTCTTTTTCATTCTTCTTCCTCCTTTTTTTATCCTTTTACTGATCCCAGTGTAATACCCTCTACAAAATATCTTTGCAGGAACGGGTAAACGATCAGTACCGGTATCATAGCTATAAATATTTTTGCAGAGTCCAATGAAAGGTTATTTAATTTCATTGCCTGCGCGATCTGTTCTACGTTCATTGTGGAATAATCCAGAGTTACTACCATCTGCTGAATGTAAGTCTGCAGCGGATAACTGCTCTGTCTTGTACTTAAAACCATTCCCTGGAAGAATTCATTCCAGTACATAACCATGGTGAACAGTGCAATTGTTGCAACCATAGGTTTTGCCAGCGGTATGCATATGGATATCAGATTCCTCCACGGTCCGCCGCCATCAATATAACATGCTTCTTCCAGCTCTGGTGGAAGATTTTTAAAAAAGTTCACTGCAAGGATTACATTAAACACCTGTAGTCCTGTTCCCAGCACCAGTCCCCAGATACTGTCCATCAGATGGTAGCTTTTCATAGTGATATACCATGGAACAGTACCTCCGTTGAATAACATGCAGAATACGAAGATCCACATAAAGATATCTCTCTTCGGGAACTGCTTTTTCGTTCTGGATAACGGAAATGCTGCCATAAGGATACATACCATACTGATTCCTGTTCCCAGTAAAACCCTTTTAATAGATACCAGAAAGGAACCAAAGAATGCGGTCTCTCCCATGATCTTCTTATAGGAGAGCAAGTTGAAGCCAACCGGCCAGAGAGCAACCTGTCCAGCATTGACTGCTTCCCTACTGCTCAGGGATACACAGAGAACGTACCATACAGGTACAATACAGATCAAAGCAACTGCAATGAGAATCACTACATTTAAAATATCAAAAATCTTTGATCCGAGGCTTTTATTCTCAATCATAGTTACAACCTCCTAAAACAGTTTATAACCGGTAAATTTATCTGCCAGCCAGTAACCAACCGTAATCAACACAAGACTGATCACAGATTTGAATAATCCAACAGCTGTTGCCAGTGAATACTGGAGATTCTGCAAACCGGCTCTGTATACCCATGTATCAATGATATCTCCTGTTGAGTAAACCAGCGGGTTATACAGGTTATAAATCTGATCGAATCCTGCATTCAGGATATTTCCAAGAGACAGGATAGCCAGAAGTGCTACTGTTGTTTTGATACCAGGTAAAGTTACGTGCCAGATTCTTTTGAATCGTCCGCAGCCGTCTACTGCCGCAGCTTCGTACAACGATCCATCCACGCCAAGGATCGCCGCAAGATAAACGACTGTGTTATAACCGAATCCTTTCCAGATATCCGTACCGATTACCAGAGGCTGGAAAAGTTTTGCTTCGCCAAAGAAGTTGACCGCATCGCCTCCGAACAATCCTATGATCTGATTCACCGGTCCTGTATACCCGAAAATATTCAGCACGATCTTCGCGAGAATAACCCATGACAGAAAATACGGTAAATATACGATTGTCTGGATCGGACGTTTCAGTTTCTTAAATGCCAGTTCATTCAATAACAAAGCAAAGACCAGCGGGAAAATAATATTTCCGATAATCTTGCCAAGGGCAATGACAACTGTGTTACGTAAAACCTGTGTAATGTCACTCATCTGAAACATATACTTAAAATTAGCCAGACCAACAAATTTTGAATGGAGAATGCCCTGTCCAGGATTGTAATCCTGAAAAGCCATGACAATTCCGAACATTGGAACAATGCTGAAAAAGAACAGCCACAGGAGAGCCGGTACCAGCATTATGTAATAATGTTTCACAAACCTTTTAATGTACATGAGTAAACCTCCTTTCTTTTATAGACAGTTTATCCTGTAATCATATTTTTCACTAGACGATATTGTTTCTGATTTTACAGTCTTTTTTTTAAATTTAAAAAAATGTCCGAATCAAATCGAACATTTTTTAACCCTGTTTGCATATTCTGTTGGTGTGCATCCATATTCTTTTGTAAACACTTTTGTAAAATAATAATAATTGTCATATCCCAGATCTGATGCAATCTGTGTGATATTTTCAGTTCCTTTTTCCATTTTACATGCTGCCGCATTCATTTTTCTGCTGATCACATAGTTATGAAATGTATCACCGGTCATTTCTTTAAATCTCGTGCTGAAATAGCTTCTGCTCATTCCAATCTCCGCCGCAGCATCTTCCGACTTCAGATTTTCTTCTACATGTTCTTCTATGTATAGGATGATCCTTGCAAAGCTATAGATATCATTTGCTTTTTCTGTCTGCAGGCACGTCCGGTACAGCTCATCCTTCCATTTTTTTACCCATGCCAGCATATCATTTACGGAGGATAGCGCCGGAAATTCATACTCTTCCCCTGTGATCTCCTGAATGCGGTGGAGGCTCTTTACAAAAATCCTTTCGGCAGTGCGAAGCTCCACTTCCCCTGTCATTTCACACAACCTGCCAAACTCGTTATCATCATATATCCATCTGGTGTTCATCCATGCATTTTCCAGCTTTTTGCGTAATCCGTGATCCTCCTGCCTTTTTTCCTTTTTTAACAGATTATCCTTATATTTTCTATCCACCCGCTCCAGTATCTGGTCACAGTCATCCCCATCAAAGCTTATCTTAGATATGTAATCCAGTGCTCCCAGCCTCATGGCTTTCTGTGCATAACGGAAATCTTCATGTACTGAAAAAATCACAAATTTCACATCCGGATATTCTGTTCTGCATCTTTCCATCAGCTCAATCCCATCTATCTCCGGCATATCTATGTCCGTGAACACAACATCTACCATGTTATCCTTCAGAAATTCCAGTGCTTTACTCCCATTCTGGACATCGCCCACAACTTCAAATCCATATTTTTCCCAGTTCATTATGGATATCAGACCTTTCCTAGCCAGTTTATCATCATCAACAACTAATACTCTCATTCCCTCATACCCTCTTATTCTATACCGGTATCTGTCACTTTAGCTTTATCCCGTAACTCTTCCTGAACCGGGATCAGAATTGTAATCTTGGTTCCATGTCCTTTTTTGCAATTTACAAACAGATTCGTCTGTCCTTCATAGAATGAATCCAGCATTGCCTTTACATACCGCAGACCAATCCCTCTGTTCCCATTCTGCATTTTCTGCAGATTATAATCAAAAGGTGCATTAATCTGATTAATCTCCTCTATGGTCAGTCCGTTACCGCTGTCTGCTATGGTGATTGCTGCTAATCCCCGTCTATTATCTTCAAAGATCCGCATTGTTATTTTCTCATCCTTTCCAAGTCCATACTGTATCGCATTTTCCACCAGCGGCTGAAGCAGAAAGTTCGGCATACAGCATTCGAGACCGCTCTCATCTATCCGGTATTCCACCTCAAATGGTTCCTCATGCATTTTTTTCTGGATCTCAATATACGCCCGGATATTCTCCAACTCACTGCTCACCGTTGTGATCTGTTGTCCGTTGTTTAATGCTGTGCGGTAGAATTTTGCCAGAAGTCCTGTGATATCGCTGATATCGTCATCCCCTTTTCTGAGCGCCTTCCACTTGATACCTGAGAGGCAGTTGTAGAGGAAATGAGGGTTCATCTGCGCCTGCAGCGCTCTCAATTCAGATTCTTTTTTCTCAATCTCCATCTTGTATACTTCATTAATCATGGAATCTAACTGCACAGTCATTCTTCCGAGACTGTTCGTCACCATGCCAACCTCATCCGTGTCGGTTGTGTGACAGGGATTTTGCAGATCGCCGTTTGCAATACGCTCCGCCTGATCCCTCAACTGCAAAATTCTCTGACCGATCACACGCGACAGCACTCCAATCACCACCAGTGTCAGTCCGACACAAATAAGTACTACTATGATTGTAGAAAATATAATGGAATAAATCTGTTCCGAGATTGTATTCCGGTCAATAAAATAGTAAATTTTCCAGTCGACTTTTTCCATCGACGCTTCTTTTAAAATATATTCTTTATTTAAGACGGATGCATCCTCCGGGTTTTCTCCAATGTACGCTTCAATTTTCTGTTCCATCTGCTCATCAGCAATTTTTTTTGTGTAAATCACCTGACCATTTCCGTCTTTTATCACGATCCCGTTGTCCAGATAATCCATCGTATCAAACGGTTCCAAAATCCGGTTTAAGTAAAATTCCGCACGCAGTACACCGATTCTTCTGCTGGTCGTTGCCGTATCTAAAATTGTCCGCGTTGCATACAGCTTTCCGTCCTCCTCGACCGTCCACTCTGTATTAAAATCTTTTTCGTGCTTTTTGTACCACACCGTATTCTCATATGGCTCCGCCGACTCCAGGAAGGAGCCGATGTCCGTTTCCGTATATGGTGTGACGATCTTGATCATTTTTAAGTTTTCATCGCTCGTTATAAAGTACCAGAATACCGGTTCCACCGTCTTATTCAGACTCTGTGCGATTGCACTACCATTATAGGCATTCCCCTCCAACGTCTGTCGAAATTCCAGATTGTACGCCAGATATTTTGTAAAATCTGTCTCTCTCTGAAAAATAGCGTCTGCCTCCTGACACATACGGTGTAAATTATTGTCCATCGTCACTTCTGTCTGGTCCAGCAGATTTTGATTTGCCGCAGAAAACGAATGAATACCGAGAATACATAACGGAATCGACACCAGAATAATATAACTTATAATAAGCTTTTTCTGCATAGACGCATTATGTATAAACCAGTTACAGATTTTCTTCACTTGACCTTCTCCCCGCTTCTTATGTATTTCTGTCAACATGACCGCACCACTGTATTTCACTTCCAATTTTTCTGTTTATTTCTGCTCACGGTACTGCTTCGGTGTCACACCATAGTAATTTTTAAACAGTTTGTTGAAATAGGGCTGGTTTGTGTAGCCACATGCCTTTCCGATATCCACGATCTTCCAGTTGCTCTCCTCTAACAGTTCTTTCGCTTTCTTCATGCGATAGTCTGTCAAATATTTCACAAGATTGTATCCTGTCTCCTTCTTGAAAATAAAGCTCACATAGGACGCTGTGAGGCAGACTTTTTCTGCGATCTCTTCCAGACCGATATCATGCATATACTCATTCTTGATGACTTTTTTGATTTCGGATACCGTGAGGCTCGTATCCGGCAGACTCTGTTTCTGAGAAACAGTGATCTCCCGTATCACTTTTGACACAACTTCGCCCACTTTCCAAAGATCATGACTGTTCATAATTTCATCTGCTGTCTGCATGATCAGGCTCTCGTTATAGATGCCGTACTTCTGATAAATAGCCTTGACAATATCTAAAATCAGATACTTTGCATAAAATGCACTCGACGCTTTTTCATTTTCCAGACGTTTCAGATATACCAATAACTGTTCTTCCACTGCAGGCATATTTTCATCCTCTATGCTTCGGAAAATACTATCTTTCATCTGCATGGTTTCCTCGAGTGTTCCTGTATCCCGCGCTGCTTTCTGTGCAATGTAAATTACTCCCGAAAAATAGCTGAACGTGTCATTTCGGACATCTTCCATTTCTTTTACCCTGCCTGAAAATTCTTTTATTCCAAAGAATGTTGTTCCGACAATAATCGATGGCATCTCTGCTTTTTCCTCGGTCAGATCGGCATATAATAAACGGATGGAATTTTCCACTTTCCGTTCCTCGATCGGCTCTCTGCTGTAAATGATCACATAAATCTGGTTTGGATAAAAGTCGATCTGTTCATATGGTAATTTCATATTGCGTTTCAGTATTTTTTCAAATTCTTCCTCGCACAGTTCAAAGTAATTGTTCCGTGTCTCAATACTCACGAAACAGATATATTTATTTTCCAGATTAATCTTGTATTCTTTTAATTTTTCCACAATCTCTGTCACAGATTCTTTCGTGTTAAAAAGTCTGTATAACAATAATTTTTTATCTGCGACTAACAGATTTTCTTTCTGTTCTTTCCACTGCTTTTTCTGTCTGCAAAGTGCAATGACATGCTCCATCACCTGTTTGAATTCCTCCACTTCGATCGGTTTTAACAGGTAATTGACCGCACTTACCTCGCATGCCTTTTTCGCATAATCAAACTCGCTGTAAGCACTGAATATAATAATGATCACATCCGGTCTGTTTTCCTTTGCATATTTTGCAAGCTGCAGACCATCCATATATGGCATTTTCACATCAGTCAATAAAATATCTACATCCTGATATTTCTGTAGATACTCCATTGCCAGTTTTCCGTTAGCTGCTTCCGCTACTTCAAGCTCAAACTGAAATTTTTCAATCAAAAACCGGATTCCCTCACGCTCTGTTCTTTCATCATCTACTAATAGTATTTTCATTTTCCCCACAATCCTTTTTTCTTCTGTATCATTTTTATACGCATACTATTTCCAATCTCCGCTTTCCGACATTCTTTCATCTCTTGTCGTTTTGTATACACTGCCTCAATTATATTGTATTAATCCGGTATCATGTTTGAAATAACATATTTTTTTGATTTCTTGCAATTATTTGGTATCTTTCATTTTTACCGCAGATTATTCACCTTCCCAACTGAAATATATCCATCAACAAGTGCCCGGAAATCCGTTCCCTCCGGGGCATTCTCATTATAATTTCCATGCACAGTCAGTCGTATTCTTCCATTTTCAAGCCCCTCTTCCAGATACTCGTCAATGAAAAATCCACTGTCTGCAATTTTTCTGTCATATAAAATTCCCCGTAGCTTCTCAAGTTCACACTGCGGAAAATTTACGTTCCAGATCTGATTGTGCGCCAAAGGCTGTTCCATCAGTTCTTTCAGCATCTGCTCAAGGTAAGCGTCTGTCACCTCATGACACTCCGATGCACCCTCGGAGAACGCAATCGCATGCACACCTGCGCACGCAGCTTCTAACGCAGATCCTACGGTCGCTGAATACTGAATATCTGTTCCGCTGTTATATCCATAATTAATACCGGAAAATACATAGTCCGGCTTTTCTTTCACAATATTTAAAATTCCAAAACGTACACAGTCCGCCGGTGTTCCTGTACTTGCATATGCGTGCACACCCTCCACCGGAAAATCAACCGGAAAAAACTCTATCGTTTCACGTAATGTGATCCTGTGTGACATTGCACTGCGCTGTCCGTCCGGTGCCACCACCCAGACTTTACCATATTTTTTTGCTGCCCGTGCCAAACGAATGATACCGTCTGACTGTATTCCATCATCATTTGTAATTAATATTTTTTGCATTATGTTTTCCTTTTCCACAAATTTTCTGAGACTCTCTTCTCCATCTTTTCTATTTAATTTATCATATCCTTTTTTCCACGAAAATGCAAAACTCCTCAAAATGAGGACTTTTTAGCCTTAAAAGTCCTCATTTTGAGGAGTTTACTTTTTCGTTCATATACACAAATATAAACTGCATTCCCTTATTCTCTGTTTTCATATTGAAACCATCGCCAGTTTTACTGCTTTACTCTTCTCCGAAATAAGCACTTTTTTCATGAGTGATACTGGGCGGATTCGAACCACCAACTTCGGTTTTGCAAACCTATGCCCTACCAGCGGCTACAGCATCGGATACGAAACAACAGAATGCACACTCGGCGAATATCTATTGTCATAAAAATCCCCTCATGGAGTATGTTTATCAAATTTTCCATGAGGGGGGTCTGTTTCAAACTGATTTCACGATCAGCACCTGAAACGCTCTTAGTTGCTGAATAATGCAGTAGACAGATATCTGTCACCGGAATCCGGAAGAAGAACTACAATATTCTTTCCTTTATTTTCCGGTCTCTTTGCTAAAATAGTGGCTGCTTTTAAAGCTGCTCCTGAAGAAATACCAACCAGAACGCCCTCGCTTACTGCAAATGCTCTTCCCTCGTCAAAAGCATCCTCGTTTTCGATAGGAATGATCTCATCATAAACGGAAGTATTCAAAGTATCCGGAACAAATCCTGCACCGATTCCCTGAATCTTGTGTGCGCCTGCTTTTCCTGTAGAAAGAACTGCACTTGTTGCAGGCTCAACTGCTACAACTTTGACATTTGGATTCTGCTCTTTTAAGTACTCACCAACACCTGTTATGGTTCCGCCTGTACCAACGCCGGCTACAAAAATATCTACTTTTCCGCCTGTCTGCTCCCAGATTTCCGGTCCGGTTGTTGCCTTGTGTGCTGCTGGGTTTGCAGGGTTTACGAACTGGCCTAAAATAACGGCTCCCGGAATCTCTTTTGCAAGTTCATCCGCTTTTGCGATCGCACCTTTCATTCCCTTTGCACCCTCTGTTAAAACGATCTCTGCACCGTATGCTTTTAAGATGTTACGACGCTCAACACTCATGGTCTCCGGCATTGTTAAGATGATACGGTATCCTTTTGCTGCTGCGATAGAAGCAAGACCGATACCTGTGTTTCCGGAAGTCGGCTCAATGATCACGGAACCTTCCTTTAAAAGACCTTTCTCCTCTGCATCTTTTACCATGTAATATGCAGCACGGTCTTTTACACTTCCTGATGTGTTAAAATACTCAAGTTTTATAAGAACTTTTGCCTCAAGTCCTTTGCTTTTCTCTAATTTTGTTACCTCTAATAAAGGTGTGTTTCCAATCAAATCTGTTGCACTCTGATAAACTTTTGCCATGATATTCCTCTCCTATTCTGAAATTTTTCATTTCTGAAGTCTGCAATGCTTTTTGCAGACTTCAAAGTAAAAATAAGGAACTTATTTCTACTTTACTGCCTTAAATGCTTCATCAAGATCCTCAATGATGTCCCTGATATTCTCTGTTCCGATGGAAAGACGGATCGTGTTCGGGTAGATTCCCTGCTCTGCCAGCTCTGCCTCATTTAACTGTGCATGTGTGGTAGAAGCCGGATGAATGACAAGTGATTTCACATCTGCCACGTTTGCAAGTAAGGAAAAGATCTCAAGATTATCAATAAAATCTTTTGCCTTCTGCTCATCCCCTTTGATCTCAAAGGTAAAGATTGAACCGCCGCCGTTCGGGAAGTATTTTTTGTATAATTCCTGCTGTTCTTTATCCTCTGTAACGGATGGGTGATGTACTTTTTCCACCTGTGGATGATTGTTTAAATACTCTACAACCTTTAATGCATTTTCCACATGACGTTCTACACGCAGGGACAATGTTTCAAGTCCCTGTAAAAACATAAATGCGTGGAACGGTGAAATCGTTGCTCCGGTGTCACGGAGTAAGATTGCACGGATTCTTGTGACAAATGCTGCAGGACCTGCTGCCTGTGAAAAACTGATTCCGTGATAGCTCGGGTTCGGTTCCGTGATGGCAGGGAACTTACCGGATGCCTCCCAGTCAAATTTTCCACTGTCGACGATGACACCGCCGATTGCGGTTCCATGTCCGCCAATGAATTTTGTTGCAGAATGAACAACAATGTCTGCGCCGTATTCGATCGGCCTGAGCAGATACGGGGTTGCAAATGTATTGTCCACAACAAGTGGAATTTTATGCGCATGGGCGATCTTTGCAATTGCCTCAATGTCGCTGACATCTGAGTTTGGATTTCCAAATGTCTCTATGTAAAGAGCCTTGGTGTTGTCCTGGATCGCTTTTTCAAAATTTGAAACATCCAGCGGATCAACAAAAGTTGTTGTGATTCCATAGTCCGGAAGTGTATGCTCTAACAGGTTATAGGAACCACCGTAAATATTATTTGCTGCAACGATATGATCGCCTGCATGTGCAAGGTTTTCGATCGTGTATGTGATCGCTGCTGCACCGGATGCAACTGCGAGTGCGGCAACACCGCCCTCTAATGCTGCAATTCTTTTTTCAAATACATCCTCGGTCGGATTGGTAAGTCTTCCGTAGATGTTGCCCGCATCTTTCAGGCCAAAACGGTCTGCTGCGTGCTGGCTGTTATGGAATACATAGGAAGAGGTTGCGTAGATCGGCACTGCTCTCGCATCTGTAACCGGATCTGCCTCCTCCTGTCCTACATGTAACTGCAATGTTTCAAAACCCAGATTTCTTTCGCTCAAATGTTTCTTTCCCATAGATCACTTCTCCTTCATTTGATATTTTTCTAGTATTCTTCTTCCTCTTCTTTTTCGCTGATATCATTTACCGGACGCTCTAGTCCTTCGATTTTGATACCGTTTTTCTCTGCATAATCCCAGAGTGCTGCATGGATTGCTTCCTCTGCTAACAGGGAACAGTGTACTTTTACCGGTGGAAGTCCGTCTAATGCTTCCATAACGGCTTTATTGGTAACTTCAAGTGCTTCCTGGATCGTTTTTCCTTTTACAAGTTCGGTTGCCATACTGCTGGTTGCAACGGCTGCACCGC
>ERZ773195.2715-NODE-2715-length-10759-cov-5.617339_pt1 | contig 10759 bp, 10 predicted proteins | sample MGYA00580530_ERZ773195 | MGnify/ENA primary metagenome ERZ773195 (study PRJEB29015, sample SAMEA2737751) | human gut metagenome | biome: human gut; feature: human-associated habitat; material: faeces | place: China | collected 2012 ...
CAGTATGCAGGAAGATCTCTAAATGTGAATGGTCCGCTTTACCGGGATGCTTACAGTAACTAATATCTATGGCTATGAAGGGTATGAAATACCTCTTCCTGGAAACGTTTATGACTGGGGATTCGCCTGGGGAAAATCGGCTCAGGAAGCGCAAGAAAAAGCTAAGAATAAAGCAGTTAATTTACTCAAACGCGTAATACTGGCCACGGTTTTACTGTAAAAATGGTACCTGTTCCCGGACTCTTCCGGCATCAGCCCTCCGTTGTAGTGGTGTGGTCTGACGCTATTGTAGTACTTCAATATGTAATTCATCGGCAATCAGTGACAAATAATCTTCTAGGGTCACATACTACCCCCCTCTGACCGAACTGAAAGTATAGATCCTTCGTCCGTTGCAGAGTCATCAATGCTAATGTATGCGTACATTAGCATTGATACAAGCCCATCATGCCCGCTGGTAGCCTGCATTTTTGTCCTATATAGGCGTTTTCTAGGCGTTAGTTAACGTATAAATTTTTTTTGCCATATTCGGGTTACTTTATCATAACCTGGCTGTTGACCATCATGATCCGGTTCTCCAAATATTCTTCCTGCGACAGCCAGAGAAGCGTCATTATCTATATCAACAATGGTTTCAATATAAAATTCACGATAGCGTCGTGGTAGATCGTTCTTAAAACGTTCGATTACGCTTTCTATAAAAGGAACAGTTAACCCTTTTCCGCGTAACTCCTGATGAGTACCATAAAATAAGCAAAAACAAGGGACTCCATCAATTGGCTCATTCTCGCTTAGAACCACTGTTTGACGTACCTTGTTATTATTAAGAACGGCATATGTGTAACGATCCGCTCCGCCGGCATTGTCTTTTGTAAAATAGACATCCTTCATGAAGGGAACTCTAGACATCCTGAATCCCTGCGAAAATGCTAATTCTAGTGTTCTGAAGCCTGTCATTGGGTCTTGTTCTGGTTTCACTTATGTCTTTTCCATGTGGTTTTTGAGGTGAATATTACTATGGTCTCTTCAAAGTAAAAAATCCACCCGACGAGAATTTTGTCCTATGCCGCGTAAGTGGCATGGAGGCGCCTGCAGCAGTTGAATGGAGTACTGCGGGTAAATGGCGCCGTCGCCCGGCGCAGCCGGCTGCTGTTTTGACAGGTTCCGCCTCATCCACCCCCTTCCCTTAAGGTCAGAAAAGTCGGCACCACTGAACCTTGACACCAGTCTGGTGGATAGTAGGCATAGTAGAAGAATGATATCTGTCGAACATTCTGGCGATATCATGCAGGGAATCACCTTGCTTATATCTGTCCCAGATAATCGCCTTTTGTTCTGGTGTGTAGTAGATGCAAGTTCTTCGTTTCATGGTAACGTCCCCCTTCGATTAAGGATAGCGTTGCATAGACCTGTTGAACTCACAGCACGAAGCGGACTGTTAACTTTGAAATCCACCGCAATTATCGTGCACCCAATGCCAGCGGGCAGACAGGCCTCCCTATGCCAAGGCTCTTTTTTTTGGTATGTTTCTGTATAGGGAAATCCGCTGCGGAGAAACCGATGGACCTGCCTGCTCTGGAAGAATTACTGACTCGCCTCAAATCACTGCCTGTTGCTGAAAAAAGTGAGACCAATATATTTTCGGTTGGTGCCCGTGGACACTATGAAAACCCTGTCAGCGATTTACTCGCTTTCTTTATTGATCCGGATGCGCCCCATGGACTGAATACACTGGTTCTTGGGGCCCTTCTGGAATGCCTGCCAGCCCATGTTGATGCATCACTTCTCTCTCCACCAGCCCGTGAGGTTATGACCCAGAAAGGAACTCGAATCGATTTGCTACTTGAGTCGAAAGAATGGGCCATGGTGTTGGAGAATAAAATCTGGCACCAATTAAACAATCCTTTCAATGATTACAGTGGGTATCTGGAGCAAAAACATCCAGATAAGAAACCGTTCCTGGTGGTTCTGTCGCCAGAAGGACTGGCTCCAGACGGTTGGACAGGAATAAGCTACAGTATGTTTATTTCTGTTCTGTCGCCAGGGCTCGGCATGGCATGCATTACTTCCCCGCTCAATAAATGGCAGGTTTTGCTGCGCGAATTCATTCTACATCTGGAGACACTGATGGGTAAAAATACGATTGCAGCAGAGACAGAAACCTTCGTTCTCGAAAATTTGCGTAATATTCAGGAAGCGGTGTTACTGAAAAATGCTGTGGTGAAATCACTTCAGGAGGAAGGCCTACGGTTTCTGACAGAGCACTTTTCTGAGCGTGGTTATGAAGTCACAACGGCACTTAATCATTGGGAAGGTTATCCGGCACTGCGCTTCGGATTGTCGCACTGGGTGAGTGGATCTGATGTGGTACTTTTTCTAGACAAAACACCTGGAAGACAGTTTGAAGTACGAACGTACATCTGTAGTCTGACGACTCCTGCATTGCAGCATCAAGCAAGAAAGATGTTGATACCTGCACTTTATGACGACTGCTGGCCTGAGAGAAGCGGAAGTGTGTTTACCGTCGTTTCTCGGCTGTCACAGAAGCATGAGGAAAAACATCTGATGTTCCAGAGTGTGGCGAAAGCGTTAGAGCAGTTGAACGAATTTGAACTGAGCCATGAGAGATAGTGGCCATTTTTACTTGTTGCCTTGAATTCGAGTATTTCGAAACCTGAAAATATCTCGGATGCCTGGTATGAGCGAGGAGCAGACGTTGCGTACTATCTTTTATGGTCATAGTAGTGTAGGCATCCTGCTGAATATGGCATATTCATGTGTAGGAAACGTTTGAAAGGAGATAGAGCCAATGTTTCGTGTAGATATAATAAATAAGACACTAATCAAATTGAAACCAACAAACTTCTCGGAACTTGGGCTGAAGGAACGTTTCGATATTCAGGAATGGATCGAAAAAAGCCCGACTATTTTAGGTGAGGAACTACTTGTCATTGGCAAAGAGGTCATTCTTGCCTCTGGTAAGCGCCTTGATTTGCTTTGCGTAAATAAATCGGCAGCACTTGTTGTGGTTGAGTTGAAACGGGATGATTCTGGCTCGTCCGTTGAATGGCAGGCAATAAAGTATGCATCGTATTGCTCAAGTCTCTTGCCCGATGAGATATTTAAGCTATACGCGTCCTATTTAAACAAGTCTGAATTTGATGCGACTAAAAAAATTGAGGAATTTATTGATGCTGACATTGAGTTACTTAATGCGAAACAGTATATTATTTTGGCCTCAAAAGAGTTTAACTCTGAAGTCATCTCCGCAGTATTATGGTTGCGAGAATATGGCATAGATATTCAATGCACTCGGATTGCTCCATTTATCGATTCTGATGGTGAGCTATTTGTCAAGCCGGAAACAATTATTCCGTTGCCGGAGGCTAAAGATTATATTGAACGAAAAGAAGTTAAGCTAAGAACAATTGCTTCTAATCAAGATGAATGGACTGGTAGTTGGTTCGTGAATGTGGGCGAATGCGAATATCGAACTTGGGACGATAACAGACAATTTGGCTTTATTGGAGCAGGTCAAGGGAAGGTGTATTCATCTGCACTTAATCGTCTTGCAGTTGGTGACAAAATTTATGCTTACATGAAGGGATGCGGTTACGTCGGCTTTGGGGAAGTGACCAAACCAGCGGTTATGATTCGCGATTTCATAACTGATTCGAATGTTCCTCTACTCTCCGCAGGATTGAAAGCGGAACACCCAAACGCAAACTCTGACAATGAAGAGCTTTCCGAATGGGTTGTTGGTGTTCGTTGGATCAAGTCTCTTCCGAGAGAACAGGCGAAAACATTTTCTGGCATCTTCGCGAACCAAAATATCGTCTGTAAATTGCGGCATGGGCAGACATTAAAATTTGTGCAATCTGAATTCGGTCAGTAAGCACTGATTTCAGCGAAGTTCGCTGTTGGCATTAAGCGGACTAGTTGGCTGAGCTGAAGATCCGCTGTGAGCGAGGAGCGGAACCGAAAATACATTATTAATATTGCCAAGCATTAATCAACGTGGAGCAGGTTAATCAACCTCGCCAAATGGTGTTGATTAAAAATGGTCAGACGATCGTCTGACCTATTGAATGTATGTGCGGGTTATTTTGTTTTGCTTAATTCTTTAATTAAATCTTGATAATAATCAATTTCATCAAGATTCAACTGACGCCCTTCAATGGAAGTATACCAGAGACGATTTAATTTATAAATATCAGAAATATAATTTGATTGATTATGCCACTCCTGAATTCTTTCAGGGGAACAAATTGGTATTAAATAAGAAAACAATTTTAGCGGCATAATGTTTGGCATTACACGATATGCCATTCTTCCCAGCTTATAAGCTTTGGCAATATCAGTAATTGTGAGTAGATCTGTTTTTTCAAAACACACTGAAACCAAATCTTCATGTACCTTGAATGGGGCGTCTTCCTTAATTTCCGGGAAAATATGATTTATAGGATGAATATTGTTTTCATGCATGATAAAAAGAGTGCTTATTGCAGACCTGACTTCTAACTTTTCTAAACTTCTAAATTCCGGGCAATGGGCAACAAATTGGTTCCAGCACATGGATACATTTTCTGAAATCTCGAGTGTATTCTGTACTATACGCTCCCCATTTTTAACTGAAGCAAAAGCAGACAGAATGAGATGACGACTTTTTTGCAAGGATGTTAATTTGTTGAAATCTGAGCCCGCGAGTTTTTCTGACCAATTACTTTCATTTTGGCTAATCCCTTGTTTTATGCTTGTGTTTAATGACTCAGAGATGCGTTCAAGATTCGACCAGTAGAGTCTGGGCCAGTCTGACCAGTTGATGATACCACTGGTATCTGGCAACGGCTTGATATCAATACCTACTGTACCCGCATGATGAGCAGGTGGAGCTTTTGCCAATCCTGAAAGTGCAATGTAGAGCATCATGTTTTCATTAACCCATTCAAATCGCTGCCAGTGCGTTGAATTGAGTTTGCGGGTATCAGTGGGGAATCCACGACTATGAATCCAGTCTATTTCATCTTGTTTCAGACCACCGGATTGTTTCTCCCAGCTGGCATGTACTATCGCATTACGTATGTATTTTATCGCCAAATAATCATCAAATACGTCTTTATTAACATTGATGCCTTTCGAGGTAAAAGACGAACATAATCCGTTAATGCGAACGGCATTGGTTACTTTCGGCTTAAAATAAACGCTTAGTATTTCAAGGTTATCACGGTCAAGCCATCTTTCCAGCATTGACTCAATGCTGCCAATCATTACAATTGCATATATCCTACTCAGGGACGCATTGCAATAATTAGGCATTTCTGAACGAAGAGGGTGTGTCAGAAGCGCCTTTCTTGCTTCTCTTAAATAAATAATGTCGTCTGAATATGTGTCAGTAAATTCTTCGATTTCCATAAAGCCCGCTTTTTTCTTTAAAAAATGTAAGTTAGTATTATCAACTTTAGAATTGATTGTCCATCGATAAAATATGTGATAAGCAATATTGGCTCATGATCCTGAATCCGAATATATACTAGCCATAATCAGGAACAACCGGCCACATGTTGGCTGCATATCTTGGCGGCAGGCTTTTCAGTAAAATCGGATGAGGTTATCCAGTACTGCTCAGGATGAGGGCGTCTCTGGGTATAGAGTATGCGCCAGGCCTCGATTTTGCACCGTGCATACTTTAGGGACTTAAACCAGTTAGTTTCCAACCCAATTATGTATAATTGCGTTTTTCCGCTACGCAACATTATTTCTAGCATGGCACAAAGCTGACGTTGAGACTTACAGCATCGGGAAGCTTCTGGATGCCGCGTCAGCGGCATGGAGGCGCCAGATGAGGTTACATGTGTCTGTGGAGTCAAATGGCGCCGAAAGCCCGGCGTAGCCGGTTACCGGGCTATAAATTCTGCCACCCTACCCCCTGCCCTGATTAGCCTTAACCCGCTAACAGCAATGAAGAAGTCAAAGTAATCCCTTTTAACCCCGGTGAGCGGGCTTTACGGCGTTTACGACGTAAAGGGCGTGATTTCCGGGGCCTTGGCGGCGGCAGCTTGCTGCTGACGCTTAGGGGGATGTTCTTCAGTTATTTCAGCGACACCAGGGAACTTAACACGGTAGCTTGTATCTAACCGTTTGTGGTGATCAGCCACCACTTCTGAAGCAGTGTGAGCCGCTCCCGTTCAGCAAAGAACGTAAAAAAACCGACTAACGGCGGTTTAGCTGTCTGGTCAGGAAGTTGCGCTTGCGAGCCGAGCTGCAAATCCAATGAAGAACATCCCTACCAGCGCGTTTCCGATGGCCGATAACCTCCGGTTCCCTTTCAGACGGCTTAACAGGTAAGAGCCGCAGAAAACGAGGAAGCCGAAATAAACGAGAGTGATGCCTGGCCTCGCTGGGGTCAGTTTGGATATAGAGAATTATTGTACGGTAAGCCTGTGTTTTGAACAGGCTTACCTCTCGCAATGATGTACTCCCGCGCTATACGCCGTTTCCCGTGAATTTTCCTTAATCGGATAACCTAAATGCGATACAGCAAGAGCGGTGACTTAAAAGCGATCGTAGCTGAGGCAAAATCAATCCCTTACGCATCAATATTGGTTAAATAATGCGCTTAACGTACAAAAGTTTCCGATATCCAAACTGACCCCTCGCTGAGCGTGCGTTGCGGATCATCCGCGAATGTTACGCCAACTCTGGCCCGACATTAACCTGCAAGAAGCTTGTTGAGATTCATGATCTTTAGGAAGATCACACCAAAGGCATTGAGGCTCTGCCCCGGATCTCACCTGGCATCATATTTTGCTGAACGGGCATTACACATCAAGAGAAACAATGAGATTATTGACCTGGATGCGCTGGTACCGGGCTGAAACTGAGATGACGAAAAAATTTGAGGTTCCGTCGTAGAACCCCAAACTGGGCCAAAAAAAAATTTAAGTCAGATGTAATCTGTCAGACACCTGTATAAATAACCGGTAACTGTCAGATCAGGCCTGAGCTAATACAGATAAATTCCGTTTGTCAAGCGATCCCTCCTAAGTCCAATCCTGGTAACCGTTTTCGTGAATCCAGACAATACCCGCTGGGCAGTTTTCACTTAAAAACCAAAATCCTTCAAATGCATCACAATCCATATCATCCTCAGTTTTGGGAAATGCCATTTCAAAAGCTTCGATCTGTTTGTCGATGCTTCCTGAGAGGAACTTTCCATGGCGAGCAAGTTTGATCTCACCATCCTCCAGCAAACGCCTAATAAACCAGATATAAAGCGATTTTTCTTCTTTATAAGTTAGCTTATAGACGCCATCAACACTTTCAGGGTCGATATTTTTCCATAGCATGGTAGTAGAAGCTCCTCGAAGAAACTCTTTCCTTTCCTGGTATTGTTTTTCGGTTAAATACGTCACCTTACATCCTCTCCTATCTAAATTTTACTTCAAATCTGTTTAATGATGTTTTGGAGGCAGCTTTAATATCGGGATTACCAATGATATCAATTGTCCACCTTGCTCCTGTTTTCTCTGCGGAAGCTGAAAACTCTCGAAGATTGATTGTTTGATTATCGTTTATTTTTGCATACATCAGCCTACCGTCTGGAAGAATCTGCTCTTTAAATGGTATTCCACCAGTTAGAGATGTAGCAAAGCTAATAATTTCATCCTCAGTTAATTTTTCTGAAGCAAAAACTTTAGTTTTACCTCTGGTATCACTCCCTCCAGGCCCCAAAACTTGTTGTAACGACTTCCCAAAAACATTTAATTCAGCGTTAGGGTTTTGTTTGTTAAAAATACTTACTAGTTTGGCAGTGTTATCTTTTTGCAGGCTTTTGACATAATCTGCCGTTTTCGTTGACAAACCGGTACCTGCAACCGTTTCGCCTTTAATAAATCCGGCAACAGGCTGAATATTTAGTGTTTTTGTTATATTCAGTTCATCGTAGGCCTTCACCAACTGCTGTGAAAGCTTTTTCAGGCTGTCTTCGGTTTTACCCAGAATCAATGTGCTGCCGGTCGTTACAGCGCCTGTACCAATGATAGCCTCTGGTGCCACAATATCTGCCGCATAAATACCGGCCTGATTCAGGCAGAGCGCAGGATTTGTTTTACAACCGGCGATAACCAGTCTTGCTGCCAGAACCAGCTCGGGTGCCGCACCAACCAGAGTCATGCCACCTGCGGTCAGCGCCATACCTCCACCGCTGGCAGCAGCCACGATAATCGCCGCTTCCCGCCGGGCCTGAACGCGTTTGGCTGCTTCCTTGTCCCCTTTATCTGCCGCAAGAATATCCCGCTGATTATCCAGAGCATATTGTTGTAGCATATGCTCCGTCATATTGTAACGGTAAACATTTTGCGCGCTGTCCGCACCGCTGTATGCGCCTTCGGGCGTATGCGTGGTCAGCGCGCCGGTCAACGCGCCAATCACGCGGGCCGTCTGCTCTTTTGCCTCATTACCGTTTAGCGCTTCCTGCAGACGCCGCAACTGGCGCTCTTGTTCATTTAGATTTGCGGGTTCGAACAACGAGCTTTGCATGATGACCCCGGCCAGTTCCGCTGCCAGTGCGCCGGCGGCCGCGCCTTTACCATCACCTCGTCCGATTTCCGCGCTGATGCCAGCAAGGACCGCATGGCTGACCGATTTTCCGGCCACGCCTAACACTTCACCGTTGTCCCCAATCAGCCCTGCGCCTTCGGCCTGAACCTGATTACCAATATTTGATAACAGCGCATTGACCAGATTGTCCTTAAAGCTGCCGCCATTGATGCCGGTGTTCAGGCTGGAGCTGATAACCGACTGCCCGGCCACACGCTGGTACAACCTTGCTCCACCCCTCATCCTTTGTCAGAGCCGGCAGACGCGCCTTGTCCGGCGACACACTGACGTTCATCACCTCATCGAATCCGGCCAGCGCCCCGCCTATAGCCATGGAGGTGGCCAGCGATTTGACCGAACTGCTGCTTCCCAGTGCAGACAGGGTTTTTGACAGATTTCCCTGATTTTCAACCAGCGCAACCGCCGCCTGGGAAACCAGGGATGTCATACCCGCATAGGCTGAGCCATACACTGCCGCGGAAGCCGTTGCACCCGTGACGCCGGTTGCTGTGATCGCGCCGCTTCCAGCCAAAGCAGCGAGCCCCGTTCCGGCAGTCACTGCAGCGGCCGCTATCGCAATCACCGCGGCAACGGCCGGATTCAGGCTCTGGCTTTTATAGTTCCAGCTGTCGTAGGCATCCTTGACCACGTTCCACTGTACGTCATTGCGGGTGTTCAACCCATTTAGCCATTCGGTACCCGGCTGAACGCCGAGTGCGGTAATGGCTCCCTGCAGCGCCTGACCATTTTTGGTTTTAACATCAGCACTGATGCCGCTTGCCGTATCTACCGTCAGCTTACCGCCGGCGTAAACGGAAGGCAGGACCCATTTCCCTTCGCTGTAGCCCTTATTTGCCTGTTTAATATAAAAGCCTTTCGAGGTGCTGACGGTCTGCTCGAAGGTCGTATTCTTTACTGCCAGGAAATTGACTTTTCCGTTGGTACTGGTCAGCGTCGCATTTTTCCCCGCCTCGATTTTACTGGCTTCATAGGTACTGTCATCGCGACTCAGCAGGTTAAGATTGCCTCCGGCAGTAAACTCCGTCACCCGATTGGTGGTCGTATGCTTTGTCTGCTTAACCGTGGTTTTCTGTCCCCACCATTTCCGTTTGGTGGTTTGTTTCTCATAATGGCTGGACTCTTCCATCGCCTGCGCATAGAGCCAGCCACCTTTCGCCGCCACGTCCATCGTGCCTTTCGCCAGCAGGCGCGATGCCTGGAACAGGATACTGCCGCCAGAAATCACCGTCAGGGCACCGCCCGCATTCAGCGTCACTCCGGTCTGGCTGACGGTTTCCGTCCAGCTGTTACCAGATTCACGATAAACGGTTCCCCGCGCGGACTGAAATTGCATATTTCCGCCGGAGGTCAGCGTGATATTGCCATCCGATGTCAGGGTACTGTCGTTAGCCTGAATACCGCCGTTTGCCGCCAGAGTGATGCCCTTCACGCCCTGAAGACGGGTCAGGACATTCAACTCATCCCGGTTGTTGTCATTGCCGCTGTCCTGGAGGGTCATACATCCTTCCGCCGGTAGCCTTATCAGTTTACGTTGTGCAGATAGCGGGAGAGCCGTGACGTTCTCCAGTTGGATATACCGGAGTTCAAAGCACGGCCCGGCCGCTTCAGGAGGGGGAGTTTCCGGCAGTGAGGGGGCGGGAGTGGAATAGCGGAGCATGTCGCGCTGCTGTTGCGTCTGCTCCAGTAAAGCCTTCTGTTGCTGCTCAATAGCATTCTGGTCAGCAGGGCTCAGTGTGGCTGCCGACAGGCCTGCGGATATCAGACCAGCCAGCAGAAGCCCAAACCTGGCAGAGGATAAACACGACATCAAAAACTCCGTTTTCTGAAATGTTGTGAAATCTAATGTAATTGTTTGTAATTAAATATCCATTAAAATATCACAATTTAATGAGAACTATTGTCATTTCTCGTAGCGCAGGGATGCCGCCAGGCGGCATAAAAGGCGGTGCACCGGATGAAAATAGGCCTCAGAAGTCAGTCCGCCGAAGCCCGGCGTAGCCGGCTACGATTTGATAGGTTCTGCCAATCCCTGTCCCCGCCCTGATAAGCCATACCCACTGATAACGCATCAGGAGCTGCTGTACGCGGTCGGAGTGGTCCCGACAAGGCGACAGCCGCAGTCGGGGCGTATCTCCGCGTT
>ERZ773195.2716-NODE-2716-length-10756-cov-3.682086_pt1 | contig 10756 bp, 10 predicted proteins | sample MGYA00580530_ERZ773195 | MGnify/ENA primary metagenome ERZ773195 (study PRJEB29015, sample SAMEA2737751) | human gut metagenome | biome: human gut; feature: human-associated habitat; material: faeces | place: China | collected 2012 ...
TTTACACAAGATAAATTGAACGATGTTGTCTTAACCCCATCTTATGTTGCAACATTGTTGGTGAGATTGGCTCGGGTTACCAAAGATTCCTATGTCTGGGATTTTGCCACAGGTTCTGCGGGTTTATTGGTTGCGGCAATGAACGAAATGTTAGTTGATGCAAAAAATAGCATACACTCTCCAGAAGAACTTGCAGCGAAAGAAGCGGGAATCAAGGCCAATCAGCTACTTGGATTGGAATTGCTTCCGAGTATCTATATGCTGGCTGTTCTCAACATGATTCTGATGGGGGATGGTAGTTCGAATATCTTAAATAAGGACTCGTTAAAGGATTTCGATGGTAATTATGGTTTTGGTGCGGTTAATGCAAAATTTCCGGCCGATGCTTTTGTCTTGAATCCTCCGTATTCAGCGAATGGCAACGGAATGAATTTCGTTGAAAAGGCCCTTGGAATGATGAACAAAGGTTATGCGGCTATTATTATTCAAAGTTCGGCAGGTTCTGGCAAAGCGAAAGAGTACAACAAAAGAATATTAGAAAAGAATACACTTCTTGCGAGCATCAAGATGCCCATCGACTTGTTTATCGGCAAATCGAGTGTACAGACGAATGTCTATGTATTCAGGGTTGGAGAAGCTCATACAAAAGATGATATAGTGAAGTTTATAGACTTTTCGTATGATGGCTATACGCGCACCAATCGTAAAAAGGCCAGTTGTAATCTGCGTGACACCGACCATGCCAAAGAACGCTATGAGGAAGTCGTAAACTTGGTGCGTTTCGGTAAAAAGAAACTGAAGTATCTCGCAGATACAGATTATTACGAAGGTACTATCGACCCCAATAATGGAGCCGACTGGAATCAATCGGCTCCGATCGATACCAAACCTACCTTGCAGGATTTCAAAAAGACGGTTGCTGATTATCTTGCATGGGAAGTGTCCAATCTTTTGAAACGCCAAAAAGTCGAGGAGGGCGGCCTGGGAAAATAGATGCCCCGCTTAACAAGAAACTATCCGAGGTTAAGTGGGGCGAATACAGATTGGGGGATTTATTCGAGGTCAACTCTTATACAAAAAGATTTGATGCAAATAAAGTAATTGTATTAGAGGACGGGAAATATCCGTATGTAGTACGGATGAGCAATAACAATGGGCAAAAAGGATATATAGACGAAGATGAAATATATCTTAACGAAGGTAATACCATCTCGTTTGGCCAAGACACGGCAACGATGTTCTACCAAGAGCACCCTTATTTTACGGGGGATAAAATCAAAATATTAAAAGCCAAATTCAGAGAATTCGATAAGAGCAATGCTCAATTCTTCCTGACAACTATGGCCAAGTCCTTTGAATCTTTCTCGTGGGGAAGATCCAGTTTTAGTGTAGACATTATCGAAAAACAAATAATTTCATTACCCGTAAAAGATGGAACGATAGATTTTGATTTCATCAGCTCCTTTATAGCGGAGCTGGAAGCGGAGCGTATAAAGGAGCTGGAAGCCCATTTAACTGTTACGGGACTTAAAGATTATATTCTGACAGAGGAAGAGCATAGTGTTCTTGATAGCTATGAAGATTGGGAGTGGAACACATTTAATCTTGAAGACTTATTCGGTAAATCGACACGAGGTAAACGCCTGAAGAGTGCAGACCGAATCCCGGGAGAGTTGCCTTTTGTAACGGCCGGTGAAGCTGACGAAGGCATATCTGATTTTATCGGCAATGATGTGGCTATTTTCTCTGAGAATACTACTACGATAGATATGTTTGGTTCTGCGAAATATAGGAATTACAAATATGGCGGAGATGATCATGTTGCAGTCGTACATACAGAAACTTTACCCAAATTGGCTTCGATTTTCGTCACATCGGCAATCCACAAATCGTCACACAGCGGGCAATTCGATTATTCCAAGAATTTCTATGCAAAAGATGCAGATGCGTTGAATATTCAGTTGCCATCTCGTGGCGGACAGCCCGATTACGAGTGTATGGCAACATTTATTTCTGCCGTACAGAAAATAGTTATAAAAGATGTGGTTCTCTTTGCCGATCGAAAAATCGGAATGGCTAAAGAAATTGTGAATAAATAATTCGGATATGAGTAACAAGAAATATGCTTTCATTGATGAATTCGGAGCCTTCGGGTATGATTTTGAAAATCCGGGATGTACTACCCATTTCTTGATTGGAGCAGTTATCGTAGACGAGAGTAATCTTTCGTTTGTATCAGAACGTGTTGAGAATATTCGGAAAAAATATTTCCAACAAGGAGAAATAAAATCCAGTAAAATTGGAAGGAATCATAAAAGACGTGTTTCTATTTTGACCGAGCTAAAACAACTTCCTTTTCATGTATTTGCATTTGTATGTGATAAACGAAAAATATATGAAAATTCTGGGCTCAGATATAAACAATCATTTTATAAATTCTTGAATAACATCGTGCATCAAGAATTGAGAATTTCGTATAATAACTTAACGATTACTGCAGATGAAGTTGGAGGTAATGATTACCTTCAATCTTTTGCAACATATGTTAGGTCGAAGGAGATCCCTCTTGATTTATTCGACAATAGCTTGTTTAGGTTCGAGAATAGTAAACATAGTATTATTATACAAGTTGCTGATATTGTATGTGGTTCCCTTGCATATAATTATGATATAAGGAAAATATCAGAATCTGATGGCTATAATTACAAATCCGTATTAGGGGATAAGATATTAAGAATAAAAGAGTTTCCTGAAACTTTTGATACATTCAATGTTTCTCAAAATGACTTGAATCCTGAGTATAATCCGCAAATTGCTGATATCTGTTATAGGAAAGCTAAACATTTTATAGAAACACATAATAATACAGACGATGACGAAGTTAAACAGCAAATAGCAGTATTGAATTATCTTCTGTTTAGATTTATGAACAAATCGCCAAGGAAATATATTCCCACACAAGAACTTATTACTCAATTAGTGTACTTAGGATATGATAGATTATCACTTCAGACTTTTCGGAATAAAATCATAGCAAAACTTCGGGATGATGAAGTAATAATATCAAGTAGTTCTGGTGGATATAAAATACCATCAACAGAAAAAGAATTGTATGACTTTGTCAATCATGGCAAAAGTATTATCATGCCAATGTTAGCACGATTAAAAACTTGTAACGATATTATTCGGATGGGAACGAATGGTGAAATAAATTTATTCGAAAAAGCAGAATATCATTCACTTGCAAAAATGTTTGATACAACTGAGCAGTAAATAATATACATGTATGATGGACTTCAACGAATACATACGCCAAGGCGAGCCACAGAAGCGGGAGAAAGGTTACGCATGGCAGACCGCAATAGGGTTGCAGGCCGTCGATGGCTTGAAGCCTTCCGACTACTTGATTGAGACCGCACGTAAAGATATTGAGGGCGAGATTACAATCGACGAAGCCGAACAACTTATTCGTAGCAGGATTCATGGGTTCACCACAGATGAACTTCATCGATGCAGAAGTTGAACAGGAAGGAGCTGACATTAAGCTCCACATTGGACAGGCTAGAACATACATTACAGTACCGGCTGAACAGGCTAGAAGGCTTATTGACGGTGGTTATGTTGGTAAGACAGTTGTTATGGGTATCAGACCGGAAGATATTCATGATGAAGAAAGCTTCATTGAAATGTCACCTGATAGTGCATTTAAGACAACAATCAGAATTTACGAATTACTTGGTGCTGAAGTATACTTATACTTTGACCTTGAAGGATTCGATTGTACAGCAAGAGTTAATGCTCGTACAACAGCTAGACCTGGTGATGAAGTTGTTATGGCAATGGATCTTACAAAACTTCACATCTTTGATAAGGATACAGAAAAAGTTATCACAAACTAATATATATATTTATCAAAAGACTGCCCGATTTGGGCAGTCTTTTTTACTTAATAAGAAATTTCTTTGGAGTTTTTATTAGGCTCTTTGTCAAGAGTGGGGGTAAAAAAATCATACGATATTATAAAGGATTTTTTTGATGCTGTAAAATAGTTGGTTATTTTGACAAAAATTACAAGATAAAAGTACTATTGATTAGCTCTTTTCTCTTGTTTTTTGTCATAAACTGGTTTAAAATATAGTTTGACAGAATGTACGAATTTTTTAGAACAAGGAGTGGCCTATGATATCAAATCAGATTTTACAGAACACAATAGAAGGAATAAAAAGTATTTCAAGGGTAGATTTACATGTGGCAGATACAGACGGAAAGATTATTGCCAGTACTTCCCAGTTAGGAGATGAGTTTGAACATGCTATAATTAGCTTTGTTACTTCTCCGGCAGACAGCCAGTCAGTACAGGAATACCAGTTCTTTAAGGTTTATGATGAAAGCCAGTTAGAACTGATTCTGATAGCTCAGGGAACAAGCGATGACGTGTTTATGGTAGGAAAGATGGCTGCCTTCCAGATTCAGAATCTGCTTGTTGCATATAAAGAAAGATTTGATAAAGACAATTTTATCAAAAACTTATTATTAGACAATCTACTCCTTGTTGATATTTATAATAGATCAAAGAAGTTGTACATTGATGTGGATGCAAGAAGATGTGTCTGTATTATTGAAACAAAGAACGAAAAGGACAGTGTTGCTTTAGAAACAGTTAGAACATTGTTCTCAGGTAATAAGAAAGACTTTATTACAGCAGTAGATGAAAAGAGCATTATTCTTGTTAAGGAGTTAGACGAAAAACAGGGATATGAAGATATTGAAAAGATAGCAAGGACAATTGTGGACATGCTTAACACAGAGGCAATGGTTAAGGCTACTGTAGCATACGGAACTATTGTTAAGGAGATTAAGGAAGTATCACGTTCATACAAGGAAGCAAGAATGGCCCTTGATGTAGGAAAGATTTTCTTTAGCACTAAGAACGTAATTGCTTACAATAATCTTGGAATCGGAAGATTAATTTATCAGTTACCAATTCCACTTTGCAAGATGTTCATTAGCGAGATTTTTGAAGGAAAGTCACCGGATGAATTTGACGAAGAAACATTGACAACAATTAATAAGTTCTTTGAAAACAGCTTGAATGTATCTGAAACATCAAGACAGCTATATATTCACAGAAATACTTTAGTATACAGACTGGACAAGTTGCAGAAGAGTACAGGACTAGATTTAAGAGTATTTGAGGATGCAATTACATTTAAGATTGCCCTTATGGTTGTTAAGTACATGAAATACATGGATAACACAGATTTTTAGAAAATAAATAGTTAAAATGTAGCAATATGAAGGTCCCTGTGGACCTTCATATTGTGCTAGTGGAGCAAATTCAATTCGGAAATATATTAAAATTTTATTACAAGGATTGTTACGTGCTTTGCCCACCCACAAAAAAAACACATTTGTGTTATATATTTCTATTTAGAGCAGAATATTAGGAGGCATATAATGATTAAAATAGAAGGTGTAAGTAAGTCTTATGGCAACGGTGCACCGGCGTTAAGCAATTTAAATCTTGAAATAGAGGAAGGAGAGTTTGTATTTGTTGTTGGAGCCAGTGGTTCAGGAAAGTCAACATTTATCAAACTGCTTCTTAAAGAGTTAAATCCCACAGAGGGAACAATAGTGGTAGATGATGTTAATTTATCAAAACTTAAATCAAGAGGAACAGCTAAGTATAGAAGAAAGGTTGGAGTTGTTTTTCAGGATTTCAGATTGTTACAGGATAGAGATGTTTACTCAAATATTGCTTTTGCACAGAGAGTAATAGGGGCGTCACCAAGAGAGATTAAAAAGAATGTGGCAAGAGTATTATCTTTGGTGGGACTTTCAGAAAAATATCGTTCCAATCCGTCAGAATTGTCAGGTGGTGAGCAGCAGAGAGTTGCCCTTGCAAGAGCACTTGTTAATAAACCACAGTATATTTTGGCTGATGAACCTACAGGAAACCTTGACCCTGAAAATTCATGGGAGATTATGAAACTGCTTGAAAAAATTAATGAGCAGGGAACAACAGTTATTGTTGTTACACATAACATGGAAATAGTTAAGGCTATGAACAAGCGTGTCATAACTATGAAGAAAGGTGTAAAAGTAGAGGACAGCAAAGGGGAGGAACAGACAGATGAATACTAGAACAGCAAACTACTGTTTAAAACAGGGTTTTGTAAACATAAAGAGAAACAAACTGTTTTCCCTTGCATCAATAGGAACTATTGCTGCGTGTATATTTTTAATAGGTGTAATTTTTACAATTATTATTAATGTTAACTTTATGGAAAAGAAAGTTGAGCAACAGGTTGGGGTAACAATATTCTTTAACGAAGGGTTAAGCCAGCAGGGAATAGATGATATTGGAAAAACAATTAAGTCAGATTCCCGTGTAAAGAGCTATGAATATACATCGGCAGAACAGGCATGGGAAAGCTTTAAGAAGAATTATTTTAAAGATAATCCTGATTTGGCAGAAGGATTTTCAAAAGAGAATCCATTGGCTAATTCAGCATCTTACACAGTTTACTTAAATAGTATTAATGACCAGAAAGCTTTTGCCACAGCAATGGAAAAGGTTCAAGGTGTAAGACAGGTTAAGTATTCAAACCCAACAAGAGAGTTTCTTACAAACTTTGGCAAAATGTTAGGATATGCGTCTATTGCATTGATTATTATTTTGCTTGGTGTTGGTATTTTCCTTATAAGCAACACGGTTATGATTGGTATTTCAGTAAGAAGACACGAAATTAAAATTATGAAGCTTATTGGAGCAACTAATAGTTTTGTAAGAGCACCATTTATTATAGAAGGTGTAACAATCGGTTTATTAGGTTCAATAATTCCGCTTGTTATAATAAGACTTGTTTATGACAGATTAATTGATCTTATTATGACTAAATTTGGTGTACTTGGCAACAGTATTCCTTTTGCGTCAGTTCATCAGATTTTTTTGGTGCTTGTTCCATTAGGACTTGGAATTGGAGCAGGTATTGGTTTAATAGGATCAATTGTGTCAATGAGAAAGCACTTAAAGGTATAAAGTTAATTGAGTTAACAGGGAAAGAGATAAGGAGAAAGTAATGAGAAAATCTAAAGTATTAAGTTTTGTTCTCGTGGCAGCATTGGCAGTTACTGCTATTCCAATTAATGCGTTTGGAACAGTTAACGATGAGAAGAATAAACTTTCAGATTTGCAGAATCAGAAGCAACAGGCTCAGGATGAAAATAATAAACTACAGAAATCTAAGTCTGATGCACAGGAGTACATTCAGTCAGTTGATAAGAAGTTAACTAATTTGGCTACAGAGATGTACAAGACTAATCAGAAATTATCAAAAACAGAAGACAAGATATCTAAGACTCAGAAGGAATTGAACAATGCTCAGGTTAGCATAAATGAGCAGTATGAAGATATGAAGCTTAGAATCAAATATATGTATGAGAATGGTGATACTCAGATGATAGATTTGATTTTTAATTCAAAGAGCATAACTGATTTCTTAAATAAGGCAGAGTACATAACAGAGTTATCACAGTATGACAGAGATATGCTTAATAAGATGAAGAAGACTAAAGAGAAAATAGCTTCTGCAAAGAGTACTCTTGTAACTGAGAAAAAGAATCTTCAGACAATACAGGCACAGCAGAAGAGTGACCAGACTAAGCTTACTAATCTTTCTGAATCAAAGCAGCAGGAACTTAAGAATTATGAAGATTTGATAGCACATAATGAGGCCACATCTGATGAATTGGAAGCAGAAATCAGTGCACAGGAAAAGAGAGTTGCATCTGTTGAAGAACAGAGCAAAAACCAGGCAGTTGCTGAGCAGGCAAGTAAGGCCGCAGCTGAAAAAGCAAGACGTGAGGCGGCAGCAAAGAAACAGCAGGCAGCTAGTTCAAATAGTAGTACAAGCAATACATCATCAAATACAGGAAGCAATACAACAGATACTTCAAACAGTGGAAACTCAGGAAGTAGTGGAACAGTTTCAGGCGGTGGATTTACGTGGCCACTTCCGGGACATACAACTATATCTTCAGGATATGGATATAGAGGTTCTGAATTTCATAAGGGTATTGATATTCCGGCATCAGCAGGAACTACTATTGTTGCAGCAGGTTCAGGTACAGTAGAGTGGGCTAATTATAGTACAACAGCAGGCAACTGGATTGGTATTAATCACGGCAATGGTGTATATAGTGTATATATGCATATGTCTGCACTTTTAGTTTCGGCAGGAACAAAGGTAAGCGCAGGACAGAGCATTGGACTTGTAGGAAATACAGGAGCATCACAGGGTAACCATTTACATTTTGCAGTACGTAAGAACGGGGCATATGTTAATCCTTGGGATTATTTAAAATAAACTTGAATTAAGGAGTCATGATGAAAAAGAATAAGAACCGTTTTTTACTTGGATTCTTTTTTGGAATGCTTGCCATGGCAGTTGTGGTAGGTGGTGTTGGAACAGGTTTGTATTTTGCAAACCAGAACACATCCGGAAAAACAATCAGTGAAAAAACATCACAAAAGCTTGATTATATAAATAAACTTATAGATGCTAAGTTCTTAAATAAGGTTAATGAATCTGACTTGGAAGATGGAATTTACAAAGGATTGTTGGAAGGCTTAAATGATCCGTATTCTGTTTATTACACGGCAGAAGAATACCGGAAAATGATGGAACAGACGTCAGGAACTTACAGCGGAATAGGTGCTTTGGTATCTCAGAATGCTGAAACAGGAATAATTACGGTAGTTAAGGCTTTTGCCGATGCACCGGCTGCAAAGGCAGGAGTAAAGAACGGAGATATTATTTATAAAGTAAAGGGCAAAGAAGTAACTGGTGTTGACATTAACAATGTTGTTACTGAAATGAAGGGCGAAAAAGGAACAACAGTTGACATAACTGTTTACAGAGAGTCCGAAAAGAAATACATTGACTTTACAATAACAAGAGATCAGGTTAATGAGCCTACTGTTGAATATAGGATGCTTGATAAGAAGAAAAAGATTGGTTATATACAGATAAGTCAGTTTGAAGAAGTTACTTATGACCAGTTTACGAAAGCATTGGATGACTTGAAGAAGCAGGGAATGAAGGCTGTTATCTTTGATGTTAGAAGCAATCCGGGTGGATTATATGAGACAGTCTGCAAGATGCTTGATGAAATACTTCCTGAAGGAAATTTGGTTTCAACTAAGGATAAATATGGAAATGAGGAAAAGCAGACTTCAGACAGCAAGTGCCTTGAAATGCCAATGGTTGTTTTGCAGAATAAGGACAGCGCCAGTGCATCAGAAATTTTTGCAGGTGCAATTCAGGACTTTAATGCAGGAAAAATCGTAGGCACACAGTCATTTGGTAAAGGAATTGTACAGACAATTCTTCCATTAAGCGACGGCTCAGCGGTAAAACTTACAGTTCAGGATTATTATACTCCAAGTGGCAAAAACATTCACGGAAAGGGAATAACTCCTGATGTTGAAGCAGAATTGGAAGAAAATGCAACAAGCGATACACAGCTTGAAAAGGCAAAAGAAACAATCATGGAATTAATGAAATAATGAACAGAAAGACCATACATATATCTTGCAAACGAAGATATATGTATGGTCTTTTTCTATGCTTTGAATAACTGTATATAATAAGTAAAAGGGTAAATGAAAAATGTTCCTTTTTATTTTGACAAATGCTTATGAAAAAATTAAATTTGTAAAGTGTCAAAATAGACAAAGTTTTTACGAAAGTTTTGGTTATTTATTTGTCTAAAAATCATATTAATAGGCTGGGTTTCACATTGTTATCGTGACGTTAAAATGCTATAATATAACATGCAATTATAGAGACGGATGTATTAAAAAAGGGACAAAAACGGAAGTGTACTTCCTATTTCTGTTAATGTTTCAAGAGTAAATTTCTATAGAACTAATCTGGTATCAAATCTTTTGGAACTGGTTGAAAAATATAATTTGGAACCAAAGGATTTGCAACTTGAAATTACGGAAACAGTATATACTGAGGAAAAGCAGGTAATATATTCAATAATAAGTGAATTGCAGGAAGAAGGCTTTAAGATTTTGATGGATGATTTCGGAAGCGGATATTCATCACTTAATATGTTAAAGGATGCACCTATAGACGTACTTAAATTGGATATGGCGTTTATGCGAAATTTGGATAATGAAAATGAAAGAAACAACATAATTGTTGAGTCTATTGTAGAATTGTCCAAGAAATTAAATATTTCGGTAGTAGTAGAAGGTGTTGAGTCAGAAAAACAGGTTAACTTCTTAAAATCAATTGGAGCAGAAGTGATTCAGGGATATTATTTCTCAAAGCCAATACCTACGGACGAATATGAAAAGTTAATAGAGGAATAATAAAAGAATAACAAAAGTACAGAACAAACATTCGATTTTGTTCTGTACTTTTTTATTTTTGAATGATATACTAGACAGGTAATCATACTAAGAAGATGATAGAGACTTCCTATTTTTACAGATAGAGTTTTACAGATAGAAGCGAAAATCAGGAGAAGGAATATGGATCATTTCAAATTACATTCCGAATATCAGCCTACCGGAGACCAGCCGCAGGCCATTGCGGAGCTGGTGGAAGGCTTTAAACAGGGCAATCAGTTCGAGACGCTGCTCGGTGTCACCGGTTCGGGTAAGACGTTTACGATGGCGAATGTCATTCAGGCACTGAACAAGCCGACGCTGATCATTGCACATAACAAGACGCTGGCA
>ERZ773195.2734-NODE-2734-length-10694-cov-3.303882_pt1 | contig 10694 bp, 9 predicted proteins | sample MGYA00580530_ERZ773195 | MGnify/ENA primary metagenome ERZ773195 (study PRJEB29015, sample SAMEA2737751) | human gut metagenome | biome: human gut; feature: human-associated habitat; material: faeces | place: China | collected 2012 ...
TGTTTGGTAATCCTTGTACGATGCAGATTATATCTAAGCACTGGACCGATGAAAATCTGAAATCTCCGGCAAAACCAGTGAATGCTCCCTTGATAAAGGAATATACAGGGGTGGAGAATTACAAAGGAAGAGCAGACCAGATTCAGAAAGTTATGGAACATATTACTGCGGAGAATTATGTGGATATGTGCCAGCGGGTTAGCAATTTGGAGTCGGATGATTCTGTTACTGGTAGCAGTAATTTTGGTAGATTTATAAAGTTATTTGAGAATAGTGATTGTGAGTGGATAGAGAAGATTGGTAAAGCACTTGAGGAATAGTTGATAAACACAAGGGTGTGCATAAAAAGGAGAGGTGCATAATGAGTAGAGTTATAGACCAAAGATTAATAAGTAGTGCAATGTTGGCTGCTTTGGCTGAGCATGATGGTGCGGATACACTTAAGATATTTGAAATGCCTATTAAGGTTTGTATATCCTATACAAGTAAAGTCGGTGAAGTGATAAATGACAAGGATGTGATTGCTGAATTAGATAATAGATTTACAATTCATAATATGCCATTAGCAGTCTTTCATAAAATATGTGGAAGAATGAGTAGGGGAAAAATAAGGTTTTAGAATCTTTACCCAATAATACTTACCGATTAATAGCTGATTTGACTACTATCGAAGAAGAGTTTCGTAAGCAGGAAAATTTAACGAACGCAGAAATAATGCAAATAATTGAGAAATTAAAAAAATGGCTTGAAGAAAAAGTGCCTAGATTTAACAAAGATGAAAATTATGTATCGGGTATTTTTGATAAATTTATCAAATCTAGAGGAATTGATATTTTATTCGAAACGGAAAATCTTCGGGCGGACGTGGTCAATACAGTTGGTGTAGAAAACTATCAAATAGGTTGCTTCGTTTTACATGCTAAGGAAAATGATACTCTATTGTTTGACAGAATGACTGAAATTATCAAGGGAGTTATGATTGCTTCTATTATCTATTTGGGATCAAATGAGGCTACTAAGTTTGTTAAGAAGAGACGAATGAGGGAAGTTGATGTTTATCTTGATACAACACTATTGTTATATGCTTTGAATTACAAGACAAGAGAGCAAAAGCAAGTAGCTGATACATTACTTAATTTATTACGTGCTAATGGTGCTAGATTGCATGTATTTAGAGAACACTACAATGAAGTGACTGATATTTTAAAAAATTTTCGTGATCGAGATGCATATAGTTTCAATCTTTCACAGACGTTAGAGCGATTAGAGGAAGATAAGATTTCCTCTGTTGAAGTAGATATGGAAATAAATGAATTATCTTATAATCTAAATAAATTGGGGATTGATACTGTTGATACAGAAGAATATCAAGAAAAAAGTAGTTATGGGAATGAGGATGAGTTTATTGATTATAAGGGATTGAAGGAGTGTATTGTAAAGGAAATTCCGAGTTATTCTCGTTCGCAGAGAATGTTGACAAATGACGTTGATGCAATTGCTTCTATATGTTTGAAAAGGCATGGAATTAGAGTTGAAAGTATTGAGTTGTGCAAGGCTATTTTTGTAACAACAAACAATAAATTGGCAAAAAAAAGCAATATGTTTCTAAGATATAATCAATATCAATTATATATACCGCCGACAATGGGAATTACGGATATAACTACATTGTTATGGGTAAAGTATGGTTTTTCTAATCCTGATTTACCTATGAGACAGTTAGTTGCTATTGCTAATGCAGCAGTTTCTCCATCAAAAGCAGTTATGCAAACTTTTTTTGAAGTAATGGGAAGGCTTGTACTTAGGGGAGATATTTCAGAAGATGAAGCGGCAGATATGCGTTATAGTGCTTATGCACGTGCTGAGATAATGCATATTTCTGGTGGAAATCCGAGTAAGTTAGATGATACTACGGTGTTAAATGTTCATAATAGAGTTAAAGAGAACTATGCTCAAGAGGAAAACATAAGGGCAAAAAAAGCCGAGAAACAACTAGAAGAAGCTAACGTTCGAACTAACAAGGCTTTAGAAATGGTAGACACATATAAATCTGGTATTGTTAGTAGTATTGCAGATGCGAGGAAGGAGGCTAAAAAAAATGCTGAACATATTGCGGGAAAGTGCGCTAAATATTTGTCACTAGCTATAAGAGGAATGGTAGTATTATTTATGATTATTTCGACAGTATTAGTTGTTTACTATGGGCTCAATGAGTCAAAAGGATTTGTAGCTTTGGCAGTAGCGATGATATCCGGAGTAAGTACAATTACATTATGGATTCCTGCCTTTAAAACATATTCTAAGATTAACCAATATATTTATGGTTGGATTGAACCGCGAATATATGAAAAAAACCTAAATAAACGACAAGGGGAAATAGATAGGTTACAAAATATGCTTAATAGTAATGGGAGTAATTTATTGTAAAATGAGGAGTGCTTGCAAAATGCTTGCAAAAACTCTCAAAAAGAGAAATAATTCATAGAATATAAAGAATTTTCGTACAAAATAAGGTAGATATAACGCTGCTTAGACACAACATATAGTTGCCGAAATCGAGTTTGAATAGACGTTTTTTTGAATTCAAATTTTAAGAAAGCCTTTAAATAAAGGGCTTAGAACCACATAATTGTATATAATATTACCGAGGTGATACCAATATGATACCATTTCGGCAAATATAGGAGAATAAGGCTCCAATGTGATTAATTAGTCACATTGGAGTCTTTTTTTCTTTATAGGAAAGACCGTAGTTGGCGTTCTGGTAAATTGAAAACAGCCTGCCGGGAGGCGGGCATAGATTCCACCATATCGAATCATTTTAAAGTGCTTTTCAGGGATGTGTCTGATTAACCGTTTTATGAAATCCATAGCAGGGAGAGTTTCTTCGACATACTTTTCGTCTTCGTGACGATTGTAATGGAAGGTAACGAACACGCCGTCATAGCTGTAGCCACCTTCGAAAATCAGGCAGTGAATGTGAGAATTCCATTTGAGATCCCTGCCAAAAGTATGAAGAACCATGATATAACCGAGAGTGAAGTTTTTGGATTTGTTCATTTTAAAGAACATGTGGAAAATAACACTGGCAACAGAATGGAAAAAACAATGAAGCAGAGTTCTGTCCTGAAGGGAAAAATCACGGAGATTTTCATCAATCGTGAAGACGCAGTGTCTGTGCTGAACGTTAACCAGTTTAAAAGACATAGATGTAGTACGTTCCATGGAATACTTGTTACCGCAAGAGGGACAGAAACGGCTGTGGTAGCGAAAAGGAACGGACTTAAGATTTCCACAGTGTGGGTAGCCGTACATAGCACCACCAAAAGAAGGATCACCACAGTTGATCATCTTATCGATATTTTCCATCTCAGTCTTTCTGGGATGAAGAGTATATTTAATTTCTTCATAATAGTCGGTAAAGATTCTTTGTAAGATATTCATATGTCTATTATGCAGAAAAATGAAGCAAAAGAAAAGCCCACCCCTCAAGATTGAGGGGCGAGGGAGTTGAATAGGCAAAGCATGTTTTTTATTAGAGGTATCTGAATTTTAGAAAGTATATGTGGCAAACAACATTTTAGGTATAATTAAAATGTATTTTAATGATTATATGGCATAAGTGATATGGCATTTTTATGTTAGGTACAGTTATGTTGTAGTTGAAAAGGAGGACATTATGACAAAGAAAGGAAAATTAAGAAAGGGTATCGGTATTCTACTTGCAGTATGTATGGCTCTCCCTGTGGGATTTGTTACGAAAAGCGAAACTGTGCATGGAAAAGTGATAGATGCAGATATAACAAAAAGAGAATTATGGTCTACATCCTTTGAATCAGCAGATGGATTTAAAACTTCTACAGTAGATGATAAGAAGGGCACCGCCAATATTGCAGTAACTAAAATTTCAGCCGGGGTAAGCACTGGAATTGGAAGTCACGCTAAAGACATTGAAGATAAGGGCGATGATCAGTTTGAAATTTCTGATGGCGTTCGGTAGATGAAATTTACAATGATCTTCAAAAGATTGGAATGCAACCGGTAATGAGCGATTATATTTACGGTTAGTGACATGATGAAATAAGCTACGTAATGGTAGCATACTAAATGATAACATACAAAATGATAGCATACAAAATGATAGCGTACGAAATGGTAACATGCAAAATAATTTCATATAAAAATATATAAAGGTAAAATTTATGAATACTATATTAAAAAATGAAACAGCGGACATATATGACAAAGTTATATGTGTCACAAACAGATATTTATGCAAAGAATCATTGCCAAAGCAATTGGAGGAATAAAACTTTCAGATGTACAAATGGATGAAATAATCAAATGCGGTGCCAAAGGCGGTTGTATAATGTCTGGTATGATGAGCCTATAATTCTAAAAAATTAGAATACAAAGTTAATCTGGTAAATGCTATAATGAATATATAATTAAGGTGTAAAAGAATAAATGATTAAAAGGAGATTTTATGAAAAAAGGGTTTAGTATAATTATGGCGTTTGTTACGGTTATGACAATGCTTTTTAGTGGCGCAACTTTTGCTGATGATACGAATGAAAATACAGAAAATAAAACAAAAGAAAGTAATTTTACAAATCTTATAGTATTTGCAAGATTTTTAGATGAAGATGAATTTATAGATAATTCTTATAATGGGGAATCTGTTAGAAAAATTACAGACAATGCTTACAACAATGCAGATTTTAATGTTTCAGATTATTATGAAACTGCTTCAAATGGAAAGTTACATATGAATAGTGTGTATTTATTCGACAAGGGTGGTTCTATACAATTGTCACATCCAAGAGGTTACTATGCTGAATACAGCGATGAAAATCCTGAAGGCTATACGGACAATGGCGAAAAATCACAGCGTATGTACGAACTAAAAACAGACTGGTCTGAAGCTATAAACAGAGCTATATTAGCGGGCAATGTGATTACAAATTATGATGGTACAAAAAAGTACAACTTTTCTGAACTTGATAAAAACAATGATGGGGTAATCGATGCAATCACCATTATTTATAAAAATACAACTCAGAGTATCTCTGTGGGTTGGTCCTCACCTTTGTGGAATTATAAGGATTATGCAGATTACGTAAAAATAAATGCAGATGGAAAAACAATTACAAGTAAAAACTATGTACAGGTGACAAATTCTTATAATTATTTATACAAGGATAATCGGGAAAACGTGATTTTGCCTATGGCAGTGGCGACTCATGAAATGGGGCACATTTTAGGATTTAAGGACTTGTACAATAGTTCAAATAGTTCGCCGGTATATTATATGTCTGCAATGGCAAAGCATACGTCACCTGTGCCACAGTTTATATCTGTAAAAGAAAGAGAAGCAAAGGGGTGGCTTACATCTGACAATGTTAAAACAATTTATCAAAATGGACAGTATACCTTAAAGGAAGCATCGACTAGAGAAGATTCACAGATAGTCGGATACAAATTAAATTTAAAAGGAACCAATAAAACACTGTACTTAGAATATAGAAATTTTGGCACAGGTGGTAATAAGTATGATTGTCAGTCAAAAGAATTGTATAAAACAGATGGAACGAAGCTAAAAGGATTGATAATTGGTTCAGGACTTGTTTGTTATTTGGTGGACAAAGACACAAAATTCCCAAACAATATGGGATGCGTTGCAGGAAAGTGGAATTATGAAACATTAGGTGGCACATATGCAACAAAATCTGACGCACCATTAAAACTGAATCAGAGCTTGGAAATAACCGATGATATGTATGTTGAAGTCACAAACATAACTGATAATCAATTAACATTTAAAATAGAAGGTGATTTTGAAGAACAACAGACTGAAATTAAAGAAATCTCAGACAGGGAAAAATATGATGGAAGGGACGATGGCATAGTAACACCAGTAAAAGATCAGGGAGATACCAATTTGTGTTGGGCATATTCAAGCATTGCAGCAGCAGAATCATCCATTTTGAAAAGTGGAATTGATCCTACAGTAACAAAAGATACATTATCATTAAATCCGATGGCGGCAGCTTATAGAGTTTTTAAGAGAGAAAGCGATCCATTGGGAAATACAGATGGAGACTGGCAATCAGTAAATTATTTGACGCAGTCAGGAGACCCACTAAAAATTGCCAAGTTATATTCAATGTGGTGGGCACCGGTATCGGGTAATGTGGTTACGACAAACCCATATGATAATCCGTCATATAGATTTGAAAATGCAATTTATATACCTGAAAACAAATCAAATCCGGAAGAATACATTAGGTCAATAAAAAAAGCCATAGCAAAATATGGGGCAGTAACATTTCAGTACAACAATGCAAGAGAAACATTATACTACAATCCAAAGAATGAACAGGGCAGTACAATTTCTCCCCATGCATGCACAATCATTGGATGGGATGACAATATTCCATCAGACAAATTTGTACCAAATGGTGCTACCAAAAATGGTGGTTGGCTTGTAAAAAACAGTTACAAATCATTGGAGTATTTTTGGCTGTCATATGACAATACAAGCAGTTGTTCTTATGCATTTTCATTTGCACCAAAGGACAAGTATGACTTTAATTATTACTATGATGGAAGCATGGACGATTTCCCATTAAGAAAAGATAAGTCAGTGGCAAATGTGTTTAAAGCAAAAAAATCTGATAATCTAAAAGACGAATATATAAAAGCAGTAAATGTAGCTATTGGTGGTGAAAATGTAACCGCTAAAGTGGAGATATACAAAAATGTAGATTATCCTTATGGCGGACAGGACAATGTACCAGTTTCAGGTGGTTACCTGGCAAATACTACAACGGCGTATTTTGAAAACAGTGGATATGTAACAATAGAACTGAATCAGCCGGTAAAAATCGAAAAAGACCAATGGTTCTCTGCAATAGTAAGTGTTTCAAATGAAAAGGGTGACGCCAAAATAATGACTTCATATAAAAATGGCAGGGAAATGTCATATATAAACAACGGTAGTGGATGGACACAACTTAAAAATTATGTAGGAAGAATAAAGGTATACACAAAATTGGAGAACAAAGTGGAGAATCCAACTATAGAAGTGCCTACAACGGAAGCACCAACCACAGCGGAAGTGACAACAACATCAGAGCCAACAACAGAAGCACCAACCACAGCGGAAGTGCCAACAACACTAAAGCCAACAACGGAAGTGACAACTACATTAGAACCAACAACTGAGAAACAAACTGAGACAACTGTCACAGTAGAACCCACAGCTGAAATATTGACTACAGAAAATACAACATCAGAAACTACTGTAGAAAATCAAACAACTGACGAAACAATATCAGAAAAAGAATCAACTACAACTTTTGGACAAGTTGTAACAAAGGAAAATGAACCAACAACTAACGGAAAAACTACAACTCGTGTTGACGGTGTAAATAAAAAGAGTTTAAAGCAAACAAAAATTCTAAAAGTAAAAAAACTTAAAAACAGAAAAGTGAGAATTGCTTTTAAAAAGGTAAGTAAGGCTAAAATATATTGGATACAGTATTCAACTGACAGAAAATTTAAGAAAAACGTAAGAACAAAACGTACAGGAAAAAATACATATCTGTTAAGAAAATTACGTGTTAGAAAAAGATATTATGTAAGAGTGAGAGCAATAGTTGGAAAAGACAAAGGCAAATGGAGTAGTGTAAAATCTTTTAAAGTGAGTAAGCGGTTTTATAAGTAATTGACAGTTATTCCATATTTGTTATAATACCGTCACTTGGTAGCGCAATGGTAATGTCAATTTACACACTTACAGATGCAATTGCAATTGGACAGGGAGTTGGGGCTAACGCCCTTGCGGCACTTGCATCAGGGCTTATGGGCTGTAATGCCGGTGGTGGAAGCGATTCAGCAGAAGATTATTGAAAATGGAGAAGATGGCAGATCAACATGGCTCTATGTAGATGAAGTGCATGTGCTTCTTAGATCGCCTTTTAGTACAGACTACTTACAGCAGATGTGGAAGAAGGTAAGAAAGCAGGGAGGACTATGTACCGGTATTACTCAGAATATCATTGATGTACTTAGAAGTGAGACTGCTACGACAATGCTTTCAAACAGTGCTTTTGTTTTATTACTTAATCAGTCTAACAAGAATATCGAAAAGATAACAGAGGCTTTGGAGATAAGTCCTGAGCAGCTTAATTATGTGATTGACAGTCCTTCTGGTACTGGATTGTTGAGGTTCGGTAAGAATATTGTACCGTTTGATAATACGGTGGAGAAGGGCAGTGAATTGTATAATCTTTATAATACTAATATGTATGAGAAGATGGAGAAAAATAAGGTGTAAAGTAATGATTGAAATTGCAATAATCGAAATATCGTAATATAATCGATTTAAATAAATTTTGCTTAGGTAAATGCAAAATTTATTCTCCAACCTTGAGGCATGATTAAATGCAGGGATAATCCGTAAGATTTTTCTTATTTGGGTTCAGCTAAGAAGTTGACAAAGTTGTCCGCTATCTTGTGCGTAATCATTTATATGAAAACATATGGAGTCAAGGAGAAAGGAGAAGTGGCTTATGGCAAATAAAAAAGGTGTGTCATCAAAGACACATACAAAGAAACAGCTTGATGATTACGCTAATCAGCATAATCCAAATAATAAAGCGTATAAAGCTAGAGTTGAAAATGACAGAAACACAAAGAAAGTGTCAAGTAAACATGAAGCTAAACGTCAAGCTAAGCAATGGGCTAAATTTGAAGAGGAAAATGGTGTGATGTACCCTCTCGATTGGATGTGTTATAGTGATCCATATGATTTTTGATTAAACACCTAATGGTCGGTAATCAAAGATAAGGGGATATTTTCCTTAAAAGGAATCCTTCTTAACTGTTATGTTAAGGAGGATTCTTTGCTGTGTAACAGTAAAAATAAACCCCTGCTATGCGGGGGGTGGGAAGATCTTTAGATAAAAGTAACTCCTGTGTTAAAATAAATGTAGGTCTGCAAACCACAAATAAAAAACACAGGAGGTCCAAAATGGACAATAATAGTTTAGCCCATACAAAATGGGAATGCAAGTATCATATAGTTTTTGCACTAAAGTATAGAAGACAGGTAATATACAAGAATATTAGAGCAGATGTAGGGCAGATTTTAGCAACATTATGTAAAAGAAAAGGAATAGAAATAATAGAAGTAGAAGCAATGTCGGGTCACATACATATGTTGGTAAGGATACCACCAAAATATTCAGTATCAGAAGTGATGGGATATCTAAAAGGAAAATCAAGTCTAATGATTTTTGAGAAACATGCAAATTTAAAGTATAAGTATGGAAACCGTCATTTCTGGTGCAGGGGATATTATGTAGACACGGTAGGAAAAAATACGGCTGCAATCAAAAAGTATATACAAAATCAAATAAAAGAAGATATGGAATATGATCAAATGTCTTTGGTAGAGTATATAGACCCGTTTACGGGCCAGCCGGTGGGGAAACACAAGAAATAAAACTCTTAAGAGTTAGTAGGGAACCAAAGCAAACCAGCAAGCCTTTTAAGGCTGGGTCGGAATAAGGAAGCACTGATAAAGCCCTTTTAAGGGCAGCTGTGAATGTGGTACAGTAGGCAGACTTCGGTGCGCCTTCCGGGCGCAAGTTGGGGAAAGCCCCTTATAGGGGCAGAGCAAACCACCGGCTCAGCCGGTGGTTATGATTCTATGGAAAAAAGAGAAGCCTTGAGATATAATTATTGTATTAAGTGTATCTATGAAACATTATACAATTCACATGATATTGTATGTTGAGAAATCGCAAATTTATCATTAATAAAAACAAATTTTCACATTAATGAGAAAGGGTTATAAATATGGAAAAAATACAAGTAGTGCTAGCTTCTCCATCGGACTTGGCTGGTGAACGCCAAATGATTAAAGATTTGGTAAATACGTTAAATCCATTATATATGAAAAATGGAATATGTATAGATTTAAGAATGTGGGAAAACAGTACACCAGGAATGAATGCTGATGGACCTCAAGGTTTAATTGATATGGATTTAGAAATTACCAATGCAGATTTATTTATTTGTATGTATTGGAAAAAAATAGGTACGAAGTTAGCAAACGAAGATGTTGCAGGTACAGAACATGAACTTAATTTGGCCTTGGAGAGTTATCATAAACGTAGAAAACCTGATATTAAGGTTTTTTTTAAGGCGATTGATGAAACTGAAAAAAATGATGACACAAGAAAAATTTCTGAAATATCAAAAAAATTGCAACCTTTAGGTTTATATACACCATTCAAAGATATAAATGAACTAAAAGATAATGTAAGTAAAATCTTGCAAGCCGAAGTAATGAATTTGATTCGGAAACAAGGGCAAGTTATGCCTGAAATACATAAATATATTGAAATTTCAGACACAAAAGAATTTATTAGTAATTTTTCATCCAATAATAAACTAGTTTTAAATAAAGGTTATTATGATATGTTGGATTTTGAAGGAGAAAATACGGATAATATTTTTAAAGAAGAGGTATTTGACGGAAATCAACTTGTTATATCAAATATATCAAATGTTACTGTTGTTGGGGACAATTCGACATTGCTTGTTAATCCAAGATATGCAAATGTGATTTGTTTTCGTGAGTGTTCTAATATAAAATTGATTGGATTAACACTGGGACATAC
>ERZ773195.2737-NODE-2737-length-10689-cov-2.937653_pt1 | contig 10689 bp, 5 predicted proteins | sample MGYA00580530_ERZ773195 | MGnify/ENA primary metagenome ERZ773195 (study PRJEB29015, sample SAMEA2737751) | human gut metagenome | biome: human gut; feature: human-associated habitat; material: faeces | place: China | collected 2012 ...
ATGCCCAATTCAGGATATTCCACACATTCGATGCTCTTGATGTTGTTCTGAGCCAAAATAGCATCGGCATCTGCGTGTTTGCGCGCGGCGCCGGCGAGGGCAATACCTACAAGCCGGGCTCTGCGCTCAACTACGCGGGTGAAGCAACCGGCGAAGATCCGCTGAAGCTTTCTGCCGATGAGCTGGCGGTTGTCGAGGCGGCGAAGGAAACCTGCTCCAGGGTCATCGTGCTGCTGAACACCGGCAACAACATGATGATTGCCGACATCGCCGAGGGCGGCTCGCACGAGGTGGACGGCATCTGCTACATCGGCTGCCCGAACGACTACCAGACCATCGGCATCGCGAACGTGCTGACCGGCAAGGTCAACGCGACGGGCGCGCTGGCAAGCGCTTTCGTGCGCGACCACCAGTCCATCCCGGCGGTGCAGAACGTCGGCGGCGACTACTTCGCGGATTACGAAATCGTCTGCCGTAATGACGACCCGCGTTATCCCGGCAAGGAAATCGGCAATATCGGCACGGGCTCCTTCGGCGGTGCGGATACCTACAACGGCGGCATGTACATCGTCGAGGCGGAAGGTATCTACGTCGGCTACAAGTACTACGAAACCCGTTACTTTGACGCCGTCATGGGTCAGGGCAACGCCAACAGCGCGGCCGGCGCAACGCAGGGCAGCGCGTGGAATTACGGCGACGAAATGCTCTACACCTTCGGTCATGGCTTGAGCTACCTGGATTACACCCAAACCATCAAGAGCGTGACGGTTGACCGCAGCGTGAACGGCAACATCACCGCCGTCGTCGAAGTGAAGAACAACTCCAATCAGGACGGCAAATTCCTCACCCAGCTGTATGTGCAGCAGCCCTACACCGACTATGACCGCACGAATCTGGTCGAAAAGTCCGCGGTCATGTTCCTGAACTCTGCCAAGGTGGACGTCGCCGCCGGCAAGAGCAAGGAAGTTACCATTACTATTCCCACCAAGTATCTGGCAAGCTACGATGCGAACAACGCCAAGACCTACATCCTCGATGCGGGCGACTACTACTTCACGGCAGCAGCCGGCGCGCATGAGGCGGTCAACAACATTCTGGCGGCGCAGGGCAAAACCGTTGCTGACGGCATGGACGCGGCGGGCAGCAAGGCTGTCGTGAGCTGGAAGCTCGATCAGCTGGACAACACCACCTTTGCCATTGCCAACAACACGACCGTTACCAACGTGGCGGACGACGCCGACCTGAACTACTGGCTGCCCGGCACGGTCACTTACCTGACCCGTCAGGACTGGAACACCTTCCCGATTAACTACAACAAGCTGAACCTCAAGATTGCTGACAGCCCGAAGAAGGATCAGTGGATTGCCGAAATGCGCGGCGAAACCTACACCATCTCCGACACGGGCGCGGCGGCGGAAGCTGTCCCCGGCCCGAAATTCACGGCATCCGAAATCGGCGCGGAACAGCTGAACAACATCAATGACCCCTACTGGGATAAGCTGGTTCATGCCATCACCATCGACGAAGCGGTCGGCGCAGTTATCCACGGCGGCAGCCGCTCCGATACCCTGACCAACATCGACAACCCCGTCGTCATCCAGAACGAAGGCCCGACCGGCATCAGCGCTGGCTACACCGACGAGGCGACTGGCAAGACCTACAAGTTCAATGTCAACTCTCAGACGCTGCTGGGCTGCTCCTTCAACCCGGAACTGGCGTATCAGTGGGGCTTGGTTGAGGGCAACTCCTGCCTGTGGGTTGAACGCTACGACCTGTGGGGCAGCGGTCTGACGCTGAACCGCACGCCGTACAACGGCCGCAACTACGAGTACATCTCCGAAGACCCGATGCTGACCAACGTCATCGGCCGTGAAGTGATTCAGGGCTGCTCCGACAAGGGCATCATCAACGGCCCGAAGCACATGGGCTTCAACGATCAGGAACACAACCGTGCTGGCATCTCCGCGTACATGACCGAGCAGAAGTTCCGTGAAACCGACCTGCGCGGCTTCGAGGGCGCGCTGAGCGATGCGTTCGGCATGGGCGTCATGATTGCCTTCAACCGCATCGGCGCAACGAACGCTTCCCACCATGTGGGCATGATTCAGAAGATTGTTCGCGGTGAATGGGGCTTCAAGGGTCTGATTTCCACCGACATGATGAACAACTACCTGTACTTCAACGCCGAATCCATGGTCATGGCGGGCATCACGCAGGTTGCTGACTTCGCGGCGGACAACAGCCACATCAACCTCGGCGAAGGCGGCGTGGACGCGGTTTGGCCGCACATCTCCCTCGAAACGGTGTCGAAGGACTCGAACCTCGTCGAGCAGGCGCGTGAAAACCTGAAGTACCAGCTCTACATCTTCGCCAACAGCGCGATTCTGAACATCTCCACCCAGCGCGTGAACACCTGGTGGGATACCGCGCTGACCGTCACCACCTACGCCAGCAGCATTCTGGCTGTCCTGTTCTTCCTCGCGTGGGTTGTGCTGACGCTCCTGCCGGAAAAGAAGCCTGTCGTTGTGCGCGTTGAGAACAAGCGTTGAGGACAAGGAGGAATAAACATGAACGCCACGAAAAAACTCTCTGCCGGCGCTTGGCTCTCCATCGTCACTTGTGTCCTGAGCCTTGCCGCGCTGGTTGCGTATCTGATTAACACGTCCGCTGCCGGCTACTTCCAGAATGCCACGGTGTCGAACCTTGTGCTGATGGTGGTGGGCGCGGCTGTGCTGGAGGCGGCTGCGGTCGTCTTGAGCATGGTCAAGGGCGCGAAGAAGGTTGTAGACCTGCTGACGGGTCTGTGCCAGATTGCGGCTCCCGCGCTGCTGGCGCTTGCCTTCATCAATCTGGTGTCTGCCCGCGTCGAAGGGTTCGCCTTCATTTACTTCTCCAACGCGGATGTGCTGCTTGAAGTGCAGACGGCGGCGAATATGTCCTCCGCCACCTGCGCGATTGTGAATCTGGTGCTGCTGGCCGTTTCCAGCATCGCCGGTATCGTCAGCGCGTTCTTCACCCTGAAGAAGTAATCGAACTTGCGGCGGTCAGGGGAATCTCGACGATTCTCTTGACCGCCGTTTTCAATCTCATTCGGCAGGTGGTAAACATGTTTCAGATTCAATCGTTTACTTGCGAGGGCTTGCGCGACCATCTGGTGACCGACTGCGCCGCCCCGACGTTTGCCTATTTCGTCTCATCCGACCGCGCGGGCGCGTCCGTTCAGTCCGCTGAACTGACGGTGAACGGCTGGACAATCCGCAACCCCGACCAATGCGGAACGCGCTATGCCGGGCAGCCGCTCAAGCCTTTCACAACGTACACCGCGACGCTTACCGTCACGTCGGACAGCGGCGAAACAGATACTGCCCGCCTGACCTTCGAGACGGGACGCATGGATACGCCGTGGCAGGGCAAGTGGATTACCGACGGCGCGTATGTGTTCAAGGAAAAGAAGGTTTCGCCCGTGCCGATGGTGTTCCGCAAGACGCTGCCGCTCCGGGGCGAAATCGCGCAGGCGAAGCTGTACGCCACGGCAATGGGCATCTACGAGCTGAACATCGACGGGCAGAAGGTCGGCGAGCGGTATTTCGCGCCCGGTTTCACGTCCTATGCGCATCAGCTGATGTACCAAACGTATGATGTGACGGACATGCTGCATTCAGGCAGCTGCATCACTGCGACGGTCGCAGGCGGCTGGGCGGTCGGGTCGTTCGTGTTCACGCGCGTCAATCGCGTGACGGCAGACCGTCAGGCGCTGCTGGCGGAACTGCGGATTACCTACCGCGACGGCAGGACGGAGGTCATCGGCACAGACGAAAGCTGGCAGGTGACAGAGGACGGTCCTGTCCGCATGGCGGATTTCTACGACGGCGAAACGTATGACGCAACCATATCACTGGACAAGGCGGCTTGGCGGAGCGCCGTACAGGAGCGTCTGCGCGTGAAGCCGAAGCTGATGGCGGATTACGGCGCAGACGTGAAGGAACACGAGACGTTCGCGCCCGTAAGCTGCAAGAAGCTGGGCAATGCGCTGATTTACGATTTCGGGCAGAATTTCGCGGGTGTGGTGCGCCTGACGGTCACGGGAAAACGCGGGCAGAAGATTACCATCCGCCACAGCGAAGTGCTGAACCCTGACGGTACGCTGAACACGGCGTTCCTGCGCACGGCGAAAGCGACGGCGACGTACATCTGCAAGGAAGGTCGTCAAACTTGGTCGCCGCGGCTGACGTACATGGGCTTCCGCTACATCAGCGTCGAGGGCGTGCGGGAAGAGGACGTGCAGGTGACGGGCGTCATGCTGTACTCCGACATTCAGCAGACGGGTTCGTTCCGCTGCTCGAACGAGATGCTCAACCGCCTGCAGGAGAACATCGTCCGCAGTGCGAAGTCGAACTTCATGGATATCCCCACCGACTGTCCGCAGCGCGACGAGCGCATGGGCTGGACGGGCGATATTGCCGTATTCGCGCCGACGGCGGTGTTCAATTTCGACATGAACCGCTTCTTGGACAAGTGGCTTCTGGACGTGCAGGCGGAGCAGCTGCCGACGGGCGGTCTGCCGAACACGGTGCCCGTGCAGGGTTACGGCTTCCCCGCGACGATGCCGAAAATGGCGGTCGCTTGGTGGGGGGATGCGTGCGTCCTCGTGCCGTGGGCGCAGTATATGGCGCAGGGCGATCTGGGCGTGCTGCGCCGGATGTATCCGACGATGAAGAAGTACGTCAATGCCTGCCGCTTCTGGTGCGGCTTCGGCTTCGGCAAGCACCGTTATCTCTGGGAAATGCCCGGCATACTGGGCTTCGGCGACTGGGTTGCGCCGGACGTGCCGCAAATGAGCCAGTGGCAGGGACGCATCAAGTGGACAGGCACGGCGTCGCTGTGCAACACAAGCGCGCTGCTGGCGAAAATCGCGGATATTCTGGGCGAAACGCAGGACGCGAAGCACTACCGGGCATTGTCCGAAAAGACGGCGGATGCGTACTGTTCGCTGCTCACGGACGGCAACGGTAAGCTGCTGGAGGAGTTCCAGACCGCTTACGTCCTGCCCATCTACCTGAATATGTTCCCCACGCAGCAGATTCGGGAGAAAGCCGCCGCGAATCTCGCCGCGCTGGCGAAGCGTAACGACTGGTGCATCGGCACGGGCTTCCCCGGCACACCGTACATCCTCTTCGCGCTGTGCGACAACGGGCAGGTGGATGCCGCATACCATATGCTGCTGAACACGAAATGCCCCTCGTGGCTCTACGAAGTCAAGGCGGGCGCGACGACGATTTGGGAACGCTGGGACGGCTTGGACGAGAACGGCGTCTGCCCGATTGGTGACGACGGCACGGACAAGATGATTTCCTACAACCACTACGCATCCGGCGCGGTCGGCGACTTCCTGTACCGCCGCGTTGCGGGCATTGAGCCGACGGAGGCGGGCTACAAGGCTTTCCGGGTCAAGCCAATTCTGGGCGGCGGGCTGACGAGCGCCTTCGCGAAGGTACGCACCCCCTACGGCGACGCAAGCGTGCAGTGGGAAACGGCGGCGGACACCTTCACCGTGACGGTATGCGTCCCGGTCGGCACGCGCTGCGAACTGACGCTGCCGAACGGCACGAGCCAAATACTGGCGAGCGGCACGCACACGGCGACGTGCAGCATCCGCTGATTTGGTCAAAATATCACCGTGCCCGAAATGCCCTGAAAGCGGGGAATTTCGGGCACTTTATACTATTTCCAAATTCACCTGCGCCATCTGCTTGCGCCTTTTCCGCTCTGGCGTCCGGTCGTTCCATTTAGCGTAGCACTGCTACGCTGCATTTCACTCCCGTTAGCCAGAACGAAAAATTCGCGGCGCATCTTGGCGCATTCTCATTTGGAAATGGTATTAGATTTCACAAAAAATGTTCTTGAATTTTAACAATTTTTTGTTTTCATGGGTTGACACAACAAAAAACGTCTGTTATAATGACGGCGAATCGGGAAAAGCCCATGCGGCTGCCCCGAAAGAATTTGCAGCGAAAGGAAGGCGATTGTGCGTGGACATAAGTCACAGTAGACGCAGCAAAACGTTGGATTGCGCCATGCTCCGCGGACACTCGCCGTTCGCGGACTGACATTGCCTGTTTTCAGGTCGCCGTTTTTGTGCCCTTTTGTATGAATAAAGGGGTGAATTTCGGCTGACAGCACAACAGGTGTGTTTGTGTACGCTTTTTTCCACCGTTTTGCGTGTTTGTGCAGGGCGGTGGTTTTTTCGTGCGCAAAATTTGATTTGATGATGATGAAAGGATGTGATACGCATGGACGCGGGCGGTTATCCATTATGCTTTGCCTTTTCCCGGAGCAGCCATGAAATGCGGCGACCCATGCGTCTCTGCATCAGCCAGATTTTGCAAAACATTGGCTTTCGTGGCGCTCCTTTGACCGATGAACAGGAGGAAAAACGCCATGACGCTGAACCTGAAGAAGAAAGTTACTCTGACCGCCTCGCAGATGCTGGCGGAAAACAACCGCGCGACCGCCGACCGCCTGACGTGGGCGGCGCAAACCGACGAAATGAATCTCCGCACGGCGCTGAACGTGCCGGAAAACGGCCTCACGGAAGAAATGGCGGAAGAAGCCCGCGACCGCTACGGCCGCAATGTGCTGCCGACGAGCCAGCGCACGCCGCTGTACAAGCGTCTCGCTGCCGCGTTCATCAACCCGTTCACCGTCGTGCTGGTGCTGCTGGCGATTTTCAGCGCACTGACGAATGTTGCGATGGTCGATCCGGGCGACGAAAGCTGGGCGACGGTCATTATCATCACCATCATGGTGCTGATTTCCGGCATTCTCCGCTTCGTGCAGGAAACCCGCAGCGGCAATGTCGCGGCGAAGCTCTCCGAGATGATTCACACGACAGTCTGCGTGACGCGCGAGGGCGAGAAGAAGGAAATCCCGCTGGAAGAAATCGTCGTGGGCGACATCGTGTCGCTGTCTGCGGGCGACATGCTCCCGGCGGACGTGCGTATCCTCCGCGCGAAGGACTTGTTCCTCAGCCAATCCAGCCTGACTGGGGAAAGTGAGCCGGTGGAGAAGTCCGGCGCGGTCTGCCAGACGGTCGGCAGCCTGACCGAATGCGGCAATCTGGCGTTCATGGGCAGCACGGTCGTCAGCGGCAGCGCAACAGCGGTCGTCCTCGCCGTCGGGCATGACACGATGCTCGGCGCAATGGCAAAGGCGCTGAACGTCAAGCCGCCGAAGACCACCTTTGAGAAGGGTGTCAACAGCGTTTCGTGGGTGCTGATTCGCTTTATGCTCCTGATGGTGCCGATTGTGCTGCTCATCAACGGTCTGAGCGATGGCGACTGGATTCAGGCGGGGCTGTTCGCCATTTCGATTGCCGTCGGTCTGACGCCGGAAATGCTGCCGATGATTGTGACCACCTCGCTGGCGAAGGGCGCCATGACCATGAGCCGCGAGAAGGTCATCATCAAGGACTTGAACGCGATTCAGAACCTCGGCGCAATGGACATCCTCTGCACGGACAAGACCGGCACGCTTACGCAAGACAAGGTGGTGCTGGAATATCACCTGAACGTAGACGGCGAGCCGGACGACCGCGTACTGCGCCACGCGTTCCTGAACAGCTACCATCAGACCGGCCTGCGCAACCTGATGGATGAAGCCATCGTGGATCACGCCTACGAGACGAACATGCTCCCGCTGTGGCAGGATTACCGGAAGGTGGACGAAATCCCGTTTGACTTCGAGCGCCGCCGCATGAGCGTCGTTGTGCGCGACCGCAAGGGAAAGACCCAGCTGGTTACCAAGGGCGCGGTGGAGGAGATGCTGGCGTGCTGCACCCATGCGGAAAGCAAGGGCAAAATCGTTCCGCTGACGGACAAGGTGCGCGCCTACGTCCTGCGCAAGGCAGATGAGCTCAACGGCGGCGGTATGCGCGTGATTGCCGTTGCGCAAAAGACAAATCCCGCGCCGGAAGGGCAGTTCTCCACGGCGGATGAGAAGGACATGGTGCTCATCGGCTTCCTTGCTTTCCTTGATCCGCCGAAGGAAACGACCCGCGACGCGATTCACGCCCTGCGGGAATACGGCGTCGGTGTGAAGATTCTCACCGGTGACAACGAGAAAGTCACCTGTGCCATTTGCCGTCAGGTTGGGCTGAATGCTGAGCGCGTGCTGCTCGGCGCGGACATTGACGCCATGGATGACGAAACGCTTGCGCAGGCGGCGGAGGAAATTACCGTCTTCGCGAAGCTCTCGCCCGCCCAGAAAGCGCGCGTCGTCACCGTCCTGCGCCAGAAGGGGCATTCCGTGGGCTATATGGGCGACGGCATCAATGATGCAGCCGCGATGAAGGCGGCGGACGTGGGCATCAGCGTAGATACCGCGGTGGATATCGCCAAGGAAAGCGCGTCCGTCGTCCTGCTGGAAAAAGACCTGATGGTGCTGGAAAAGGGCGTCATTGAGGGGCGGAAAATCTACGCGAACATGATGAAGTACATCAAGATGACGGCTGCGTCGAACTTCGGCAACATGTTCTCCGTCCTTGCTGCCAGCGCGTTCCTGCCCTTCCTGCCGATGGCGTCCCTGCACCTGATTCTGCTGAACCTCATCTACGATATTTCCTGCACCGCGATTCCTTGGGACAACGTGGACGCGGAGTACCTCAAAGTGCCGCGGACGTGGGATGCATCGGGCATCAGCCGCTTCATGCTCTGGATGGGTCCGGTCAGTTCGCTGTTCGACATTGCGACGTACCTGCTGCTGTATTTCGTGATTGCGCCGATGGCGTGCGGAGGCATGACCTTCGCGCAGCTGACCAACCCCGCGATGCAGGACAAGTTCGCCGCGCTGTTCCAGACCGGCTGGTTCATCGAATCCATGTGGACGCAGACGCTCGTCATGCACATGATTCGCACGAAGAAGCTGCCGTTCATCCAGAGCCGCGCGTCCCTGCCGGTGATGCTGCTGACGATGCTCGGCATTGCCGTCGTGACGCTGCTGCCCTTCACGCCTCTCGCCGCGCCGCTGGGGCTGTGTGCGCTGCCGCCTGTCTACTTCGCCTATCTGGCGCTGATTGTGCTGGGCTACATGGTGCTGGCAACGCTGATGAAGAAGCTGTATATCCGCAAGTATCATGAGCTGCTGTAATGGGCTTTGATACTATTTTCAAATTCACCTGCGCCATCTGCTCGCGCCTTTTCCGCGCTTGCGTCCGCTCATTCCACTTAGCGTAGCGCTGCTACGCTGCGTTTCATTCGCGTTAGCCAGCGCGAAAAATTCGCTTCGCATCTTGGCGCATTCTCATTTGGAAATAGTATGACGCAGATAATCTGCACACAGCAGTTACGCAAAAACGGGTCAAGGGACGTTTTTTGATGCCCCTTGACCCGTTTATTTTGGCTCACACAGCCGCTTTTGCCTTCAAGCCCAACGGCGATAGCCGCGCTTTCTCCAGCGCCGTCACCACCAGCGGCACAACAATCAGGTGAATCACCGCGCCAACGGCCGTATTCACGAAATACGCCGTCACGAACGCTGGGAATGTGTACGCATTCCCCTGAATGCCAATCACGACCGCCTTCGCCGCGCCGCCGACAAACCGACCCGCAAGCATGGCAATCACCATGGCAATCAGCATGGCCCAGCAGGTCTTGCTCATCTTCTTGCTCAGCATTGGATAGAGCAGCCCGCACAGCGCGCCATACGCTGCCATTTCGAATGCCATCGGAATGGCGACTGGCACCAGCGGCGGCATACCGAACAGCACGCTCCGCAGCAGCGGCAGCACAATGCCAAGCCCCATGCCCCAGCACCAGCCGCACGTCAGGCCGCAAATCAGGAAGACGAACATAAACCGCTACGGAAATCTCATGAAAACCCGGATATTATCAAATTATATGAAGAATATCTCGGAAAGCCGTTGAGCGAAAAAGCCCATCATTTATTACATACCCACTATTTTAATAAAGCAACCATTAATTGAAAACTATGAGCGAAATACAATTACCTCAGCATAAAATAGACAAGTTACTCGAAATCTGTGATGCTCATGGAAATCAGCCGGGAGAACGGATCAATGTCTTACATAAAGCACAGCATCTTTTCGGATATCTTCCGGCAGAAGTACAACGGATTGTTGCCGACAAGCTGAATATTCCGGTATCTAAGGTATATGGAGTAGTCACCTTTTATTCATTCTTTACTATGACCCCCAAAGGTGAACATCCGATTTCCGTATGTATGGGAACCGCTTGTTATGTCCGGGGAGCTGAAAAAGTACTGGATGAATTTAAACGGATATTGAATATCAATGTAGGCGAAACGACTCCCGACGGTAAATACTCTTTGTCCAGTCTGCGTTGTGTCGGGGCTTGCGGCCTGGCTCCCGTCGTGTTGATCGGCGAAAAAGTATTCGGACGCGTTGTTCCGGGTGACGTAGAAAAAATACTGAAAGAATTAGATTAGAACCTTTTATGATCGCTTAAAATCCACAGTACTCCGGAAACGGAATCCTGTGGATTTTTACATATTAACACATCCATATACTTATTTTTTTATTTCTTTTTGCTTACATGTTATAGCTTATCATTGTCATCTCCACTTCAATTTGAATTATATCCTGTTTTTCAAACAGATTTATCAATTATAATTTGGTTATTTTATCTAATTTCTTTAATTTTATAGTGGTTGTAC
>ERZ773195.2738-NODE-2738-length-10689-cov-2.878503_pt1 | contig 10689 bp, 6 predicted proteins | sample MGYA00580530_ERZ773195 | MGnify/ENA primary metagenome ERZ773195 (study PRJEB29015, sample SAMEA2737751) | human gut metagenome | biome: human gut; feature: human-associated habitat; material: faeces | place: China | collected 2012 ...
GAATACAGCTTTTATTTTGCGGTAAGTTTGTGTAAATTAGACAGATAGAACGACTGTTGTGTTTCAAAAGACGTTCCTTTTTTGAAACACTGTTTTGGCTCTGTGCACTGAATATAAGAAGAAGAGATAAATAACTGATTATTAGAATAATGTATAAATATTTGCACAGATGAAAAAAGCGTCTTATCTTTGTTGCATCAGACGAACGTCTTTTGAAACATTATCTTCCTTTTGATAAAAGACAATCTACTTCTTACAAGAATCATTTTTTTCCAAATGCTTCATTATTAGTTTTATCCTTTCGTTACATCAGCGGGTAACCGGATTGATAGTCTGCCGGTATTTTTGCCGGATGTTACCATTCTTATATTATTTGTTTCCTGCGTTATATCGCCTCTGTACTATTCTGGCTAACCTTGCATCAACAATCACACATCGTATAACTACTATAAATTTAGAATCAAAATGAACAGAGAGAACAAACCTTTATTCCTATATACCTTTATCACCGTCTTTGGTGGATTGATTGTGGGATTAAATATGGCAGGTATTTCCGGAGCCGTTCCTTTTTTACAGGAACAATTCATGTTGGATGATATGGCTTTGGGATTGGTGGTAAGTATTCTGACCGTAGGTTGCCTTTGCGGTGCTTTGCTGGGAGGAGGTTTTAGCGACCGTTATGGCAGACAGAAAGTCATGTTCTCGTCAGCTGTCTTTTTTATTGTTTCTTCTTTGGGCTGCGCATTATCCGGTAATTTGGTTTCACTGCTGGTTTTTCGCCTGATATGCGGGCTGGGTATCGGAGTGATCTCTGCCGTAGCACCTATTTATATATCTGAAATATCTCCTGCCCGGCTGAGGGGAACACTGGTTTCCTACAATCAGTTGGCTATTGTGATAGGAATTCTAATTGCTTACATTGTAGATTATATATTGCTGGACTATGAGCGGAACTGGCGCCTGATGTTGGGATTCCCGTTCTTCTTTAGTGTGGCCTATCTGTTGTTATTGGGTATATTGCCTGAGAGCCCACGTTGGCTTTCGGCTCGTGGAAAAGCAGGTAGAGCCAGGCAGGTGGCCAGTAAACTGAACCTGGAAGCCGGTGAGATGACCGTGTCCGACACAAACACACAAGAAGGTAGAGATAGGATAAAGGTAACTGAATTGTTTAAGGGTAACTTGGCTAAAGTGGTTTTCATAGGTTCTATACTGGCCGCCTTACAGCAAATCACGGGTATTAACGTCATCATCAATTATGCACCTTCCATCTTCGAGATGACAGGTGTTGCCGGGGATATTGCCCTTGTGCAATCTATCCTGGTGGGAGTGGTGAATCTGCTGTTTACCCTGATTGCTGTGTGGCTGGTCGATAAAGTAGGGCGTAAGATTCTGCTTCTTTGCGGAAGTCTGGGGATGGGCATCTCATTGCTGTACCTGGTTTACACTTTCGTCGTTCCGGCAGCCAATGGTATCGGTGCCTTAATAGCCGTGTTATGCTATATCGGATTCTTTGCCGCTTCACTGGCACCTTTGATGTGGGTGGTGACTTCCGAGATTTACCCTTCTCGTATTCGTGGAACAGCTATGTCACTCTCCACCGGAATCAGCTGGTTATGTACTTTTCTCACCGTTCAGTTTTTCCCCTGGATACTGAATAACCTGGGCGGATCGGTTGCTTTCGGAATCTTTGCCGTTTTCAGCATTGCTGCATTCGCATTCATTTTGTTTTGTGTGCCCGAGACCAAGGGCAAGTCACTGGAGGCAATAGAAAAAGAGCTGGGAGTGGATAAAGAGGCTGAGGAGAATGTGAAAGAAGAACATGCTTTCTCGAAAATATAATAAACACAAAATTGGATATAAGTATGAAACAAAGTAAAAGAAATGTATGGTGGTCCGTCTGTGCAGGACTCTTGTTCTGCTCGTGGGGATGTAGTTCCCAGGTGTCGGATAAGCCGGTAACGCTGGAAACGTTGTTGGACGAAATGGTATCGGTGGAGGAACAGGCGCTGTATCCGGTTCCCTCTTATACCTGTCGTCAGGAAAGTAGCTACGACCGTGCATCAGTATCACCCGATTCTGCCGGTTGGTTTGCCAATAGTGACGGGTTTGGAATCAAACGAGTAGATACGGTGGCAGGCCGCATTGAGAAAGTGATGTTCGACGAAGTCGGACCTGGAGCGATCACTCGTATCTGGATTACTACCATTGACAAGCGGGGTACATGGCGGTTTTATTTTGATGGTTCTGATCAACCGGGCTGGATCATTCCGGCTTATGACCTGATGCGGATCAATGTACCCGGATTGGGAAAGGGAATGTTACAGGCACACACCAGCTATACGCCCGAAGGTAAAGGAGGAAATACCTTGTTCCTGCCTATCCCTTATGCCCGTGGATGTAAAGTGACATTCGAAGACGAGCCGGGGGTGAATCCGACTCCCAAGTATTATCACATCAACTTCCGTAAATATCCCGAAGGCACACAGGTAGAGACTTTTTCTAAGGAGGTAGTGGAGAGAGCGGCACAGAAGATTGCCGAAGTAGACAACCGTCTTCTTCAGCCGGTAGCCGGCCGTAAAGGTGAGATCCTCCGGGAGGAGAAGAGTATTCTTCCTTCCGATTCATTGGTCATCCCTCTGCCTGCAGGCGAAAATGCGGTATACGAAGTGAAGTTCAATATTCGTACCGATAATCCTGAACAATATGCCCAGTTGATGCGGGAATTGGTGTTCAGTGCCGGGTTTGACGGAAAGCAGACCGTATGGGTACCGTTGAGTGACTTCTCCGGAGGTGGTATGGGTGCCCCCAAGGTAGATAGCTGGTATCTGACATCCGATGGAAAAGGAAATATCTCCAGTCGTTGGTTGATGCCTTACCAAAAAGATGGTGTGCTGAAAGTGCTTAACCTCTCTTCCCGGTCGGTTGCTGCTACAATGGAGGTGAATGTAGCTCCATTAAAGTGGAATAAAGATCGTTCGTTGTATTTCTATGCTTCATGGAGACAGGAAAATGGTATCTATATCCACGATAAACCTGAAGAGGCCGACCAATGTGTAGAATGGAACTTTGCTACCCTGAAAGGTAGAGGTGTCTACAAAGGCGATTTACTTTCACTTTATAATCATGCCCCGTTGTGGTATGGTGAAGGTGATGAAAAGATTTGGGTGGACGACGATACTTTCCCATCACATTTCGGTACAGGCACAGAAGATTACTACAATAGTTCATGGGCACCGGTAGTGCCTTTCTATACTCCATTTGGAGGAGCCCCGAGAGCCGATTTGGAAAGCTCTCACGGTTATAATGCTTTCTATCGCACCCGCCATCTGGATGGTATTCCTTTCAATAAGAGCTTTAAGTTCGATATTGAAATGCTGGGATGGAAACGAGGTGAGGCCGATTATGCCACTACTATTTATTGGTATGGCGATCCGGAGGCACAGGTATTTGGAACTTCAGGTATTGAAGAAGCCCGCCGGCAGTTGCTGCCTGCTGTTGAGGCTTCGGCAGACTGAAAAACATATGATAGTATTATTTAAATTTTTAATTAAATCTAATTGGTGAATATGAAACATGAAAGACCTTGCCTTGTGGCCTCCGGAAGTGACTGGCTGCAAGAAGTGTTGAGAAGGCTTTTGGTCTGGGTGGTTGTCTTGTCCTCGGGGACATTGATGGCATACGCGGGCAATCTGGATATCAGCCAGACGAAAGTCATTACGGGTACGGTGACCGAAAAGGAAACAGGTGATCCGTTAATTGGAGTAAACGTTTCGGTAAAAGGTACTTCGAAGGGTACGATTACAAATTTGAATGGCCAGTATTCGGTCGATGTGAATTCCGATAAAGATATTCTGGTATTCTCGTTTATCGGAAAGGCTACACAGGAGAAAGCAGTGAAAGGATTGAGTCAGATTGATGTGGTGATGGCCGATGATGCCACGATGTTGGGCGAAGTAGTGATCCAGACCGGTTATATGACACAGCGTAAAGCTGATCTTACCGGTTCGGTTGCTATGGCCAACACTTCGGATTTGGCTCAGAATCCTTCGACTAATGCATTGAAGTCTTTACAGGGAAAATTGCCGGGTGTATTTATTACTACAGATGGTAGCCCTGGGGGAAATGCTTCGATACAGATTCGCGGACTTACGTCACTGAATGCGCAGCCTAACCCGCTGATCGTACTTGACGGATTGGCAGGAGACTATAACCTGCGTGATATCAACCCGGCGAATATTGAATCGATTCAGGTGCTGAAAGATGCGGCTTCGGCCAGTATTTATGGTTCGAGAGCTGCCGGTGGTGTGATTATCATCGAAACAAAGAAGGGTAAAAAGGGTGAATCGAAGATTAGTTACGAAGGTCGTGTACAGTTCTCTAAATGGGTTAATAAACCCGACCTGTTGAATACCGATGAGTATGGACGTGCCATCTGGCAAGCGTATGCAAACGACGATAAACTTGGTGAAATCAAGCAAAGCGTCCGTTTCTTCGATTATGACTGGAGTTATGACAGCAACGGTTATCCGGTACTTAATTCCGTGAAACCGGTGGAATGGCTGAATACAGCTCAGACTATGCGCTCAGCCGATACTAACTGGATCGATGAAATATCTCGTACCGGAGTATCGCAGAACCATCAGATTTCAGTATCGAGTGGTACTGATAAATCACGTACTTTCTTCAACCTGGGTTATGAAAACACAGAAGGTATTCAGATTGAAACTTTCTGGAAAAAATATTCGGCTCGTTTGAACTCGGAGTATGACTTATTGAATGGTCGTTTGAAAGTAGGTGAAAACCTGGAGTTGAACTATATGAATTATCGTGAAGCCAACCATACACAGCTTGCTGCAAATGAACCCCCTATCATTCCTGTATATACCGAAACCGGTGGTTGGGGTGGTGCTTCTCTCGATGTGGGTATGGATGACTATCGTAATCCGGTGAAAGACCTTATTCTGGGGAAAGACAATGTCAATAAGTTCCTGAAGGTAATTGGTAATACGTATGCCGATTTGATGATTATCAAAGGTTTGAACCTGAGAACATCATTCGGTGTAGATTATCGTGGTTCATATTATCGTGCAGTCGATAAAAAATGGAGTGAAGCAGACGGTTCGGGCCGTGATGAAAAGTTCAACTATGTCCGCAACGATCAGACTCATTTCCTGGAATACCAGTGGACCAACCAGATCAACTATAACGGGCAATTCGGAAAACACTCGATAGGAGCTGTAGTCGGAATGGAATTTACGAAAGCTGAAAGTGAAGCATTCTATGCACGTAAAGACGGTTTGACTCTGGAAGACAGAGACTATGCTTTTTTAAGTTCGGCTACCGGTGACAAGATTACAGAGGCTACCGGTTCGGGTGATGCTTATGCTCTGTTGTCATACTTCGGTAAGTTCAACTATTCGTATGCTTCCAAATATCTGGCATCGGCAACATTACGTTATGATGGTTCTTCCAAGTTCGGTGCTGATAACCGTTGGGCAGTCTTCCCGGCATTTTCTTTGGGATGGAGAATTAAGAATGAACCGTTCCTTGAGAATGTAGATTTTCTTTCGGACCTGAAGCTGAGATTCAGTTGGGGACGTAATGGTAACTCGGCCATTCCTAGCGGATACCTGCAAAGTAGTTATGTAGCCGATTATAACGGAACTTCTTATGCTATGAACGGACAGGAAAGCGGTTCTCTACAGTCTGGTTTCCGTAAATATCTCACCGGTAATTCGACATTGAAATGGGAAACTGTAACACAGACCAACTACGGTATCGATTTTGGTTTCTTCAACCAGAGCCTGGTCGGAACAATCGATTACTTTTATAAGAAGACAACCGATATGCTTTATTTGCCCCCTTATATCGGTGCATTCGGTGAAGGTGGAGATACTTATGTGAATGGTCCGAGTATGGAAAACCGTGGAGTTGAAATCTTGCTGACATACCGGAACAGTCTTCCATCGGGATTTAATTATAGCATTACGGGAAACATCGCGACTTTCAAGAATAAGATTACTGAATTGCCGGACAATGTGAGAAGTGTATATGGTGGAAACGGTATGTTGGATGATATCATCGGACGCCCCCGTAACTCTATATACGGATACGTGGCAGACGGAATCTTCAAGACACAGGAAGAGGTGGACAATTCACCGCAGCAGGCAGGAAAAGGTTTGGGACGCATTCGCTATAAAGACCTTGACGGAGACGGACGTATCACTCAGGACTACGACCGTACATGGATTGGTGTCAGTGACCCGGACTTTACTTATGGTTTGAATCTTCAGGCTTCGTATAAGAACGTAGACTTAGCTCTCTTCTTCCAGGGTGTGCATGGCGGAGATGTTTGGGATTCATGGATTGAATACAGTGACTTCTGGAACATTCAGAATGTGAATAATACCAACCACTTGAAAGGTGTATTTAATGCTTGGTCTCCTCAGAATCCGGACTCTAACATTCCGGCTCTGTCTACTCGTAACACCAATGATGAAAAGCGTACGTCTACGTATTTCCTCAAAGACGGTTCGTACTTGAAGTTGAGAACGATAGAGCTGGGATACACTTTCCCGGAAAGTATGGTGAAGAAAGCCATGATCAGCCGCTTGCGTGCCTATGTTTCGGCTAACAATGTATTCACTATCAAGAAATGGTGGGATAGAAATCGTTTCTCAGGTCCCGATCCTGAAATCCGTGACTTTGGCTATGTCATTCCATTTACCGCTACAGTCGGAGTTAATATAACCTTTTAAATAGAAATAGTATGAAAACCTTTTATAGTTTATTTCTGTCATCAGCCCTTTTGCTTTCCTTATTGGTGACGAGCTGTGCCGACCAATTGAATATTAACCCTAAAGGGGTGCTGGCTGATGATTTATTATTAGGAAAGCCCGAACATATTGATGATTTTGTGACTCCGTGCTATTCGCTGATTCCTTATCTGCCTTGGTCGGAAGCTCATGCATGGTGGATGCATGGTTCTATCCGATCGGATGATGCTTACAAAGGCGGATCGGGTGTAAGTGACCAGTCGGCCTGGCACGATATGGAAGTTTTCTCTTCTGTAACTGCCAATGTAGGGAACAATGACGGACCTTGGTTCAAAGGATATGTAGCGATATCCAGATATAACCTGGCACTCTATGCCTTGTCTAAAGTTACTGATGAAAACTATCCGTTGAAAGGTGTACGTACCGGTGAGGTGAAATTCTTGCGCGGAGCTACCTATTTCTTTATGAAGACTCTGTGGAGATACATTCCTTGGGTGGATGAAGAGAACGGAAGAACGGTGGAAGATGTGACTAATATCTCGAACCGCCCCAATGGTACTGATGATACATATTTGTGGGAACACATTGTTGCCGATTTGGAAGAGGCTGTCAGACTGTTGCCTGAAAAACAAGAGGAGATAGGTCGTATCAACAAGAATGCCGCACGTGCAATGGCTGCCAAAGCTTTATTGTTCATGGCGTACAAGCAGGATGCAAGACATCAGGTAGTCGAAGTGGATAAGAAGATTCTGGAACGTGCCTTGGTTTATATCAACGAGATCACTGATCAAGAAGGTGGAAACGTAGGCTTGTGTGAAGACTTTGCCGAAAACTTCTTGCCGGAATATGATAATGCTACCAAAGAAGCAATTTGGGAAATCCAGTATTCTATCAACGACGGAACATCAAGCGGAGGAAATACAAACAATGGTGCAGAATTGAATGCTCCTTCCTGGGAACCTTATTTCCCATGTTGTGACTTCCATAAGATGAGCTTTAATATGGCAAATGCCTTCAGAACCGGTACAGACGGATTGCCTTTGTTCGATACGTTTAACGATGCGGAAATGAAAGGAAGATTCAAAGAGTATTTCGATGAAAATAGCTTTGACCCTCGTTTGAGTCATACGGCGGCTATTCCGGGATATCCTTATAAATATAATCCGGATTTGCTGTACGAGGAAAAGGCTTCCAGAAGCCCCGGTGATTATGGTTATTTGAAATCTGTTAAAGAGTTGGTTCCTGCCGGTTGTGATTGTATCATTGTAAACCGTAATTCGATGAATGTGAAGCAAATTCGTTATGCTGAAGTCTTGTTGTGGAAAGCTGAGATCCTGATTCAGTTGGATCGTCACAAAGAAGCTCGTCCTATCATTAATAAGCTGCGCGAACGTGCTAATAACAGTAGAATTCGCTTGTTGATGGCAGATGGTACTCCTTACATGAATTATAAGGTCAGCTTGTATACCGATGAGGCTGCTTGGACCAAAGACTATGCATGGAAAGCATTGATGTTTGAGAATCGTCTTGAAACAGCATGTGAGGGAAGACGCTTCTTCGATCTGCAAAGATGGGGAATCCTGGAGCCTACGATGAATGCTTACTTCAAAAAAGAGAAAACCCGTTTCTCTTGGATGAATAATGCGGTCTTTGTTGCGGGAAGAGATGAATATAAACCTATTCCTCAGCAACAGATGAACTGGGCGAAAGGAAATTATATACAGAATCCGGGTTACTAATAAAAAACAGACGATTATGAAAAGAATATTATACTTTTTTTCTGTGATGCTTTGTATACTTGCCGTCACAGGTTGCCAGGATCGCGATATCATTGATTTTAAAGATGGAGTTTCCTTACCTCCGGTGACCGATTTGAAATCGTCACTGACACCTGATAATGATGCGGTGTTGGAGTGGAAACTACCTTCAGCGATTCCGGAAGAGATACAACGTCCTTTATCCGTTTATGTTCAGGTTTACAAAGGGGCAGTGCTGGAGCATCAGATTTCTTTGGAAGGTGAACCTACTTCGTGGGAATATACACTGAAAGAACCTGAATCCAAATATAGGATTGTGGTTAAGGTCCAGGGGATGTTGAAAGAAAAGCCCTATGGACAATCAGATGAAATATATTCGTTGGGACAAACAGTTTCTATAAATTGATTGAGAGAAAGAGGCAGCGTCGGGACGACGTTGCCTCTCCTCATTTTATGCTTTCTCACACCGGATGATGATTTTTCTTTCATCGTTCAAAGTAGTAGCAAACAGATAGATATCACCTCCGTCGGTTAGTTTCAGTCGTTTCCGTAATTCGGCTACGGATTGTGGAAAATTGCGGGTGGTGATATTCGCTTTATCTAATCCGTTTAAAATATTTTTTAATTCTTTCTTGTTGAGGCCCGAGTAACCGGTTATCCGGAAGATGCGTCCCGGAAACTTTTCTATTCGTTCGTTTGAGGTGTAGAGATGGCTGTTGGCGTGAAGTTTACTCAGATGAAACGAAGAAGCGATGCTGCGGAAAGCACCGGCTTTGAGAATAGAGGCATTGGGTTCATACAGGTAAGTTCCTATTTCGTGGGTGTATGAACACTCGGTGGCTTGTTCTGATTCGCGGGTGAAAACAAAACGTTGTATTTCCTGGTTTGCAAAATTGATGCAGACGATGGGCTGAGACATTGCAAATCATCACCGGGCCGGAGTAGTAACAGAAGCTCCTTGCACTCGTTGTTGACTGAGACGATATGGGCTTCGGATACGTGCTGCATATCTCGTATGCCCAAGGAAAGATCGAGCATGGGTGAAAGTTTAATCATTACCTGCTTACCCTTTTCGAGTAGTAACTTTTCCAATGTGGCTACGTTGGGTTCACAGTCGGATATGGCTACTGTTTTTCCACCATGTTCATTGCGGCGTGCCGGGTCCAGGAAAATACAGTCTACAGCCGGCATCTGTTGTAGATATTCCACTCCGTCGCCATTTTGTACCCGAATATGTTTCAGCCCCAGTAATGGGAAATTGTGCATGGCAAGTTCACAAAGTTCCTCCTGGCGTTCTATGTAGGTGACTGTTTTGAACTGAGTAGCGAGAAAGGCACAATCAATGCCGAATCCGCCGGTCAGATCGACTAACCCTTCTCCATGTACCAGTGAAGCTTTGTAGAGTGCGGTAACTTCCGATGAACATTGCTCTAATGATAGATGGCGCGGATATAAAAGTCCTTCTGTTGCATGCCAACTTGGTATTTTAGAAACGGTAGCTTGCCATCCGGCTATCTGAACGATAGCCAGAGACATGTCCACTTGAGGATATCTTTTTGCTTGTAATGCCAGGGAGTGTACATCGTCATTGCGATGCTCCCGGATAAACAAGATGGTTTCCGGAGAAAGATACATATCTTACTTTAGTTTATGAGTTTGTACTTCTGTTTGGCTTCGTCTCGGCTGCATAGGTTAAAGTGCCACCATTCACTGGGAAGTGCACGAAATCCTGCACTTTTCATAACTTGTCTTAGTAGAATTCGGTTTTCCCGTTCTTGTTGCGTTATTTTTCCTTCTCTTACTAATTTTGCTTCATTTGTTATGTGTGATGCTGCATCCATATAGTCCACTTCTGTCCCCATGGGTAACGGATGTCCTAGTGAATCGGCTATGCTGATATCTACTGCCAATCCATAATTATGCAGACCTCCTCCTCGTGAGGGATTAGATACATACATATACTTGGAGGTCCCTTTTACCACATCCCACATTTTTTTCTGTACGGACATCGGGCGTGCCGCATCATAAATTATCAGGCGGTAGCTGGGATATTGGGCTTTAAGTAACAGATGTGCTTCTAAAAGAGCTTTAGCTGCGTCCGGGTGAAGATATGCTTCTTTCAAATCAGTATAAAGAAGTTGACCGGTAAAATTGTC
>ERZ773195.2741-NODE-2741-length-10675-cov-2.550000_pt1 | contig 10675 bp, 12 predicted proteins | sample MGYA00580530_ERZ773195 | MGnify/ENA primary metagenome ERZ773195 (study PRJEB29015, sample SAMEA2737751) | human gut metagenome | biome: human gut; feature: human-associated habitat; material: faeces | place: China | collected 2012 ...
GAAAACGATATTGCCGTCGGCAACATCATCGGCGCGAACATTTTTAATATTGTTATCGTCCTCGGACTGCCGGCGCTGATTACGCCGGGGGAAGTTAATCCGATGGCCTTCAGCCGTGACTATAGCGTCATGCTGCTGGTGAGCGTAATTTTTGCACTACTCTGCTGGCGACGTCCGCGCCAGATTGGTCGCGGCGCGGGTGCGCTGCTGACCGGCGGTTTTATCATATGGCTGGCGATGCTGTATTGGTTATCGCCACTTCTCGTTGGATAACTGGAAACGCATTATGTCGCACTTAGAGTTGCAACCGGGTTTTGACTTTCAGCAAGCAGGCAAGGAAGTCCTGGCAATTGAACGTGAAGGCCTGGCGGAGCTTGATCAGTACATCAACCAAAATTTTACTCTCGCCTGCGAGAAAATATTCAGCTGCCCGGGCAAAGTTGTGGTGATGGGGATGGGGAAATCCGGACACATCGGGCGGAAAATGGCGGCCACATTTGCCAGCACCGGCACCCCCTCATTTTTCGTGCATCCAGGCGAAGCCGCACATGGCGATCTGGGCATGGTCTCGCCGCAGGATGTAGTCATCGCCATCTCTAACTCCGGTGAATCCAATGAGATAGCGGCGTTAATCCCGGTGTTAAAACGTCTTCATGTACCGCTTATCTGCATGACCGGTCGTCCGGAAAGCAGCATGGCGCGTGCGGCAGATGTGCATCTGTGTGTTAAAGTGCCTAAGGAAGCTTGCCCGTTAGGCCTGGCGCCGACCAGCAGCACGACCGCAACGCTGGTGATGGGCGATGCGCTAGCCGTGGCATTATTAAAAGCGCGTGGCTTTACCGCGGAAGATTTTGCGTTATCTCATCCCGGTGGCGCACTAGGCCGTAAGCTTTTACTGCGCGTTAACGATATTATGCATACGGGCGATGAGATCGCGCATGTGACTAAAAGCGCCAGCCTGCGTGACGCCTTACTTGAGATCACGCGTAAAAATCTCGGCATGACCGTCATTTGCGATGATGACATGAAGATTGACGGTATTTTCACCGATGGCGATTTACGTCGCGTCTTCGATATGGGCGTTGATGTTCGCCAGTTAGGCATTGCCGATGTGATGACCCCTGGCGGCATTCGCGTGCGTCCGGGCATTCTTGCCGTCGATGCCCTGAATTTAATGCAGTCCCGCCATATCACCTCGGTAATGGTTGCTGATGGCGACCGGTTACTTGGTGTGTTACATATGCATGATCTGCTGCGTGCAGGTGTAGTGTAAGAAACTCAAGGATAAAGAAAATGAGTAAAGCAGGTGCGTCGCTTGCGACCTGTTATGGACCCGTCAGCACAGACGTTATCACCCGGGCAGAGAACATCCGTTTGCTGATCCTGGATGTGGATGGCGTACTGTCTGATGGTCTGATTTATATGGGCAACAACGGTGAAGAGCTAAAGGCTTTTAACGTCCGCGATGGTTACGGAATTCGCTGTGCGCTCACTTCCGGTATCGAGGTTGCCATTATTACCGGACGAAAGGCTAAACTTGTAGAAGATCGCTGTGCCACATTGGGGATCATGCATTTGTATCAGGGGCAGTCAGACAAACTGGTCGCCTTTAACGATCTCCTTAGCAAACTGGCGATCGCTCCTGAAAATGTTGCGTACGTTGGCGATGATCTGATCGACTGGCCGGTGATGGCACAAGTGGGATTAAGCGTGGCGGTGGCGGATGCTCATCCTTTGCTGATCCCGCGGGCCGATTATGTCACCCGCATCGATGGGGGACGCGGCGCGGTACGTGAAGTCTGCGATTTATTACTCCTGGCGCAGGGCAAACTGGACGAGGCCAAAGGGCAATCGATATGAGCAAAACCAGACGTTGGGTTATCATTCTACTGTCGCTGGCTGTCCTTGTGATGATTGGTATTAATCTGGCAGACAAAGACGACACCGCTGAGGTCGTCGTAAATAACAACGAGCCAACCTATAAGAGCGAACATACTGATACCGTTGTGTATAGTCCCGAAGGCGCACTGAGCTATCACTTGATCGCGCAAAACGTTGAATATTATTCGGAACAAGCGGTTTCGTGGTTTACTCAACCGGTATTAACCACATTTGATAAGGATAAAGTACCGACCTGGACGATCAAGGCTGATAAAGCCAAATTGACCAACGATCGGATGCTATATCTGTACGGCCATGTTGAGGTCAACGCCCTGGTGCCCGACTCTCAACTACGCAGAATTACGACCGATAACGCACAGATTAACCTGGTGACACAAGACGTCACTTCCGATGATCTCGTCACGTTATATGGCACAACATTTAACTCCAGCGGACTGAAGATGCGCGGCAACTTACGCAGCAAGAACGCCGAGCTGATTGAAAAGGTTAGAACCTCCTATGAAATTCAAAACAAACAAACTCAGCCTTAATCTTGTGCTTGCCAGCGCACTTCTGGCCGCCAGCATCCCGGCATTCGCCGTCACCGGCGATACCGAGCAGCCGATTCACATTGAGTCGGACCAGCAGTCTCTTGATATGCAAGGCAACGTGGTGACCTTTACTGGCAACGTGATTGTGACTCAGGGCACCATCAAAATTAACGCCGATAAAGTCGTCGTAACCCGCCCTGGCGGTGAAGACGGTAAAGAAGTCATTGATGGCTACGGTAATCCTGCAACCTTTTACCAGATGCAGGACAACGGTAAACCGGTTAAAGGCCACGCCTCACACATGCATTATGAACTGGCGAAAGACTTCGTCGTTCTCACCGGTAAGGCTTACCTGGAACAGCTCGATAGCAACATCACGGGCGATAAGATCACCTATCTGGTGAAAGAGCAGAAAATGCAGGCCTTCAGCGATAAAGGCAAACGCGTCACCACCGTTCTGGTACCGTCGCAGTTGCAGGACAAAAACAAGGCTCCGGCAGAGAAAAAAGGTAACTGATTCGTTATGGCAACATTAACTGCAAAGAACCTTGCAAAAGCCTATAAGGGCCGCCGTGTGGTGGAAGATGTCAGTCTGACCGTCAACTCCGGGGAGATCGTCGGTCTGCTCGGTCCTAACGGTGCGGGCAAGACAACGACCTTTTACATGGTGGTCGGCATTGTCCCACGTGATGCGGGCAACATTATCATTGATGACGAAGACATCAGCCTGCTGCCTCTGCATGCGCGCGCGCGTCGCGGCATCGGCTACTTGCCGCAGGAAGCGTCTATTTTCCGTCGCCTGAGCGTGTTTGATAACCTGATGGCGGTGCTGCAAATTCGTGACGATCTTACCAGCGAGCAGCGGGAAGATCGCGCCAACGAGCTGATGGAAGAGTTCCACATCGAACACCTGCGTGACAGCATGGGACAGTCGCTCTCCGGTGGTGAACGACGCCGCGTGGAGATCGCCCGCGCACTGGCCGCGAATCCGAAATTTATCCTGCTGGATGAACCGTTTGCCGGTGTTGACCCGATTTCCGTTATTGATATCAAACGGATCATCGAACATCTGCGCGACAGCGGGCTTGGGGTGCTGATTACCGACCATAACGTTCGCGAAACGCTGGCAGTGTGTGAGCGCGCCTACATCGTGAGTCAGGGCCACCTGATCGCGCATGGCACGCCAACAGAAATACTGCAGGATGAGCACGTTAAACGCGTATACCTTGGGGAAGACTTCAGACTCTGATAGGGTAGAAGACTTCACGTCACCGCAGGAGAGAACAACTCTGAACATGAAGCAAGGTTTGCAACTCAGGCTTAGCCAACAACTGGCGATGACGCCTCAGCTACAACAGGCTATCCGTCTGTTGCAGCTGTCCACGCTGGAACTTCAGCAAGAACTTCAGCAAACGCTGGAAAGTAACCCACTGCTCGAGCAAACCGATCTTCACGACGAAATTGATACCCAGGAAAAACAGGACAGCGAATCCCTCGACACCGCAGATGCTCTCGAACAAAAAGAGATGCCAGAGGAGCTGCCACTTGACGCCAGTTGGGATGAAATTTACACCGCCGGTACGCCTTCTGGCACCAGCGGGGATTACATCGACGACGAACTGCCTGTGTATCAGGGTGAGACCACGCAATCGCTGCAGGATTACCTGATGTGGCAAGTGGAGCTGACCCCGTTCTCGGATACCGATCGCGCAATTGCGACATCCATTGTTGATGCGGTAGACGAAACCGGTTATCTCACCGTAACCCTGGACGATATTCTCGAAAGCATGGGCGATGACGACGTCGGCATGGACGAAATCGAAGCCGTGCTTAAACGCATTCAGCGTTTTGATCCCGTGGGCGTGGCGGCCAAAGATCTCCGCGACTGCTTATTGATCCAACTTTCACAGTTTGATAAAGCCACGCCGTGGCTGGAAGAAGCGCGCCTGATCATCAGCGATCACCTCGATCTGTTAGCCAACCATGACTTCCGCACGCTGATGCGCGTAACCCGGCTGAAAGAAGATGTGCTGAAAGAAGCCGTCAATCTTATTCAGTCCCTGGACCCCAGACCTGGGCAGTCTATCCAGACCGGGGAGCCAGAATACGTTATTCCGGATGTACTGGTGCGTAAGCATAACGATCGCTGGGTGGTCGAACTCAACGGCGACAGCATTCCACGGTTGCAGATTAACCAGCACTACGCCGCCATGTGCAACAGCGCGCGCAACGACGCTGACAGCCAGTTTATTCGTAGCAATCTGCAGGATGCAAAGTGGCTGATTAAAAGCCTGGAAAGTCGCAATGATACGCTGCTGCGCGTCAGTCGCTGTATCGTTGAACAGCAGCAAGCCTTCTTTGATCAAGGCGAAGAGTTTATGAAACCGATGGTGCTGGCGGATATCGCCCAGGCCGTCGAGATGCACGAATCGACCATTTCCCGAGTGACCACGCAAAAGTATCTGCACAGTCCGCGCGGCATTTTTGAATTGAAGTATTTCTTTTCCAGTCACGTTAACACTGAAGGCGGAGGCGAAGCCTCATCCACAGCTATACGTGCACTGGTGAAGAAATTAATTGCTGCGGAAAACCCCGCGAAACCGCTGAGTGACAGCAAGTTAACCTCTATGCTGTCAGAACAGGGTATCATGGTGGCACGCCGCACTGTTGCGAAGTACCGAGAGTCTTTATCCATTCCGCCGTCGAACCAGCGCAAACAGCTGGTCTGACCCAACCGATAAGGAAGACACTATGCAGCTCAACATCACTGGAAACAACGTCGAAATCACTGAAGCCTTACGCGATTTTGTTAATACAAAATTCGCCAAGCTAGAACAATATTTCGACCGGATTAATCAGGTCTATATTGTGTTGAAAGTGGAGAAGGTGACACATATCTCGGACGCAACACTGCATGTGAACGGTGGCGAAATTCATGCCAGCGCGGAAGGTCAGGATATGTACGCCGCCATTGACGGTTTAATTGATAAACTGGCTCGGCAGTTAACAAAACATAAAGATAAACTGAAACAGCACTAACTTGTCCGGGCAGTTAGCGGGTGCAGGACGGCCTGTTGTGTAGCACAACGGGCCATTTGTACAGTTAGCGCTTAGGTGAAATTATGACAAATAACGATACGACTCTACAACTGAGCAATGTTCTTAACCAGGAATGTACACGCGCTGGCGTTCACTGCCAAAGCAAGAAACGCGCGCTGGAAATCATCAGCGAACTGGCGGCAAAACAGCTCAGCTTGCCCTCTCAGGTGGTATTTGAAGCCATTCTGACGCGTGAAAAAATGGGCAGTACCGGCATCGGTAATGGAATTGCTATCCCGCACGGAAAGCTGGAAGAAGACACGATGCGCGCAGTTGGCGTGTTTGTGCAACTTGAAACGCCAATTGCTTTCGACGCCATTGATAATCAACCCGTCGATCTGCTTTTCGCCCTGCTGGTTCCGGCAGACCAAACCAAGACGCATTTGCATACGTTGTCGCTGGTCGCCAAACGTCTGGCCGATAAAACCATCTGCCGCCGCCTGCGCGCAGCACAGAGTGACCAGGAGTTGTATCAAATCATCACGGACACCGAAGGTGGACTGGATGAAGCATAACAACCCAATGGCATCCTTTTTTGTCGTTGTGAGGAGAAACAGTACATGGTACTGATGATCGTCAGCGGACGTTCAGGTTCAGGTAAATCTGTCGCCCTGCGTGCGCTGGAAGATATGGGTTTTTACTGCGTGGATAACCTTCCCGTAGTGCTGTTGCCCGATCTGGCTCGTACTCTGGCCGATCGCCAGATTTCTGCGGCCGTCAGCATTGATGTGCGCAACATGCCTGAGTCCCCAGAGATTTTCGAGCAGGCAATGAACAATCTGCCTGAAGGCTTCTCACCACAGTTGCTGTTCCTTGACGCCGATCGTAACACCCTGATTCGCCGCTACAGCGACACGCGTCGCCTGCATCCTCTTTCCAGCAAGAACTTATCTCTGGAGAGCGCTATCGATAAGGAAAGCGATTTGCTGGAGCCGCTGCGCTCTCGTGCTGACCTGATCGTGGATACCTCCGAAATGTCCGTGCACGAACTGGCGGAAATGTTGCGTACCCGCCTGCTGGGCAAGCGTGAACGCGAATTGACGATGGTATTCGAATCCTTTGGTTTCAAACACGGTATCCCAATTGACGCGGATTACGTCTTTGACGTGCGCTTCCTGCCTAACCCGCACTGGGATCCGAAGCTGCGCCCGATGACCGGTCTTGACCGCCCCGTTGCCGCCTTCCTTGACAGGCACACAGAAGTACACAATTTTATCTACCAGACTCGCAGCTATCTTGAGCTATGGTTACCCATGCTGGAGACCAACAACCGCAGCTACCTCACCGTAGCTATCGGCTGTACCGGCGGGAAACACCGTTCGGTGTATATTGCAGAGCAACTGGCAGACTACTTCCGCTCACGCGGTAAAAACGTACAGTCACGCCATCGTACGCTGGAAAAACGTAAATCATGACCGTGAAGCAAACCGTTGAAATCACGAATAAGCTGGGTATGCATGCTCGCCCAGCCATGAAACTGTTTGAATTGATGCAGGGTTTTGAAGCAGAAGTTTTGCTGCGTAATGATGAAGGAACGGAAGCCGAGGCAAACAGTGTTATCGCTCTGCTGATGCTGGATTCCGCCAAAGGGCGTCAGATAGAAGTTGAAGCCACGGGTCCACAGGAAGTGGAAGCCCTGGCAGCGGTGATTGCCCTGTTTAATTCAGGATTTGATGAAGATTAGTCGAGTAACTGAAGCGCTGCGCTCATCAGGCCTACACGGCAACGTCACACTCCCGTAGGCCGGATCCGTATCCGGCAATAAACCCATTAATACAGCTTATTTTCCCGCATAAACGACTCACCGCCTAGCTGGCGCATTTGGCGCATAATCCACGCCTGACGGCTACGTACATAACCAGAAGGCGCATTCGCTTTAAAACGCAAAGGATTGGGTAATACCGCAGCCAGCAAGGCCGCTTCAGACAGACTCAGCCGACTGGCTGGCTTATGGAAATAGCGCTGCGCCGCTGCCTCCACGCCGAAAACCCCATCACCAAACTCAGCAATATTCAGGTAAACGGTCAGAATACGCTTCTTGCTCCAGACGGTTTCCATACCCAGCGTTAGCCCGGCTTCGAGACCTTTACGCACCCAGCTACGTCCATCCCACAGAAAGAGGTTTTTTGCCGTCTGTTGCGATAACGTCGACGCCCCGCGAATACGGTTTTCATTACGTTCGTTGTGCGCCAGCGCTTTCTCTATGGCGGAAACATCGAATCCCCAGTGCTCGGGAAACTTCTGGTCCTCCGCGGCGATCACCGCCAGTCCCATCCACGGTGAGATCTCATCCATGCTCACCCAGTCTGAGTGCGCCACATAACCGAAATCACCGGACAGCCATGCGCTCAGTTGCCGCTCGACCATCACGGCAGAGAAAGGGACTGGCATCACGCTGAAAAGTGCGATGCCCCCGCCCCAGAATACGGCGAGGACAACGACCGCCCGCAGAAAGATACGTCGCAGAAAGGCGGTAACTCCTTTTCTCATTCAGCCAGCACCAGCACACGTGATACCAGTTTATCGATACCACTCGCGGCCTGAGCGATATCCTGCGCCAGCATATAGGCGGGAGTAGTGACGATTTTGTTGTCTTCATCAACGACAATGTCATCAACCGGACAAGGCACATGCTCAGCGCCCATCTCTTCCAGCACCTCTGCCGTATCAATATCAGTACCGATGGTCAGACGCAGCGGAAAGTCAAAAATTTTAGGTAACATGGCAGGCGCAATGCACATAAATCCCAGCGGCTTACCCGCCTGATGCATAGCCACCGCCAGCGCAGCTAAGTCGCTATCAACCCGGCACTCACTGCCCTGGCTGGCAAAATTGCTCAGATTTTTGGCCGCGCCAAACCCGCCTGGCACGATCAACGCATCCAGTTCCGTTGAGACTGCCTGAGCAAGTGGGCGAATATCACCGCGTGTTATACGGGCGGCTTCAATCAGCACATTACGCGTTTCCTGCATCGGCTCGCCGGTCAGATGATTAATCACATCCGCTTGTTGTTTATCCGGTGCGAAACAGACGGCCTGAGCGCCGTTGCGGGCAATCGCCAGAAGCGTGAGAACAGTTTCATGGATCTCTGCGCCGTCATACACGCCGCATCCGCTGAGCACTACACCCACTTTTTTCATCGTGATACTCCTTTCTCAACTGGCTGAAACATATTAGTTATTATGATTTAAATGCTACGCTTCACACATTTAACTGATTCATGTAACAAATTATTTAAGATTTGCTATCTTAACTGCGTGCGGCCTGAAAATTAGGGCTGCGCCCTTGTAAACAATGATAATAATTTACGGCGCAGCCACGATTTCCCTGGTGTTGGCGCAGTATTCGCGCACCCCGGTCAAGCCGGGGTCATTTTTTTTCCACGCTCGCCACCCAGGCCTTCAATACCGCCACGTCGTGCTGCCACTCCTGCTTCATCTCTTCAATCCATTCAGCAACATTATCTTCCCAGGCTGGAAGATCTGGCGACTGGATTTGCTGACCTAACTGTTGCAGGTGGCGCAGCCCCACGGAACCTGCCGCGCCTTTAATTTTATGGCCTTCCTCAACAACGCCTTTTTTATCCCGTGCGGTCAGATTGGACTCCAGCACGCTCAAATATCCCGGCATCATCTTCTCAAACACCGCCAGCCCGTCGGTTATTAACTTCGGTCCCACCAGCTCGAGGTATTGTTCCAACATAGGAATATCTAACAGCGCTTGCGATTTACTGCTCTCTTCAGATGTCACAGTGCTCTCCTCTTTGTTTCGGGTATCCCAGTATTTTTTGATCATGGCGGTTAACGCCGGAACCGACAGCGGCTTACTCAGCACATCGTCCATTCCCGCGTCCAGATACTCTTTTTTATCTTTCAGAACGTTGGCGGTAAGCGCAACCAGCGGCGGCAGGTCCTCACGGGCGTATTTTTGCGTCAGCTCGCGCGAGATATCCAGACCGGTCATATCCGGTAGCTGAATATCCAGCAGCACCAGGTCATATTCGCCCGGCGTGAACATTTCCAGCGCGGCTTTCCCGGTCATGGCGACATCCACGCTGTTGCCCAGTTTTTCCAGCACTGAACGCGCGACAATAACGTTCAGTTCGATATCTTCCACCAGCAGCACATTCAGGGCTGGCAGCGGCATGTCGTCGTCTTCAAAGGCGTCCTCAATCTCTGCCTATACCGCATGCGCATGCACGGTCAGCGTAAAGATGGAGCCTTTGCCAGCCTGGCTGGAGACCGTAATATCGCCGCCCATGTTTTTCGCCAGACGCTTCGATACGGCCAGTCCAATCCCGGTTCCCGTTGCCGGTTTGCCGCCATTGCTGTCCTTCACCTGATAATACATGGCGAAGATTTTATCTTGCTCATCCTGCGGAATACCGATCCCGGAATCTTCAACTTCGAAATGCAGTATATTCCCCTGGTCATAGCGCGCCCGCACGGTTACCTGCCCCTGCTGGGTAAACTTCACGGCGTTGCTGATCAGATTCCACAGAATCTGGCGCAAACGCGTGCCGTCGGTAATGACCTTATGCGGCAGTGGTAACGTCGGCTCAAGTACAAAACGCAGCCCTTTTTGCTGCGCCTGCAGGCCAGAGAGGTTTTCCAGATCCGCCATAAAGCTGGTGAAATCGATCGGCTGGTTATCGAGCTGAACTTTACGTCGCTCCATTTTATCCATGTCGATAATATCGTTGAAAATATTCCCCAGCGTCACGGCAGAGACGTGGATTGTTTTCAGGTATTTTTCCTGCTCAGCGGTCAGATCCGTATCCAGCAGGATCCGGCTTAAGCCGACAATGCCGTTAAGCGGAGTGCGCAGTTCGTGGCTGATGGTAGAAATGAAGGTGGTCTTATCGCGGCTGGCACGCTCCAGGGCATCCTGATAGCGCTTACGCTCGGTAATGTCGCGACCAAAGCCCATCAAACCGTGACGTTTACCCACGCGGTCGTAGTACGGCACTTTACGGATTTCAAAGCAGGCTTTGCGCCCGTCCGGGTAATCCAGCCACTGTTCCGGGTTATAATCTCCGCCATGGAGAAGTTTATCCAACTGCATAGTTTTTCCTCCGCTTTGCGTTTGCATAAAAAGTAATGTGCGTCTTTGATGTTCAGTATAGCAACAAACCCCACGCGGCG
>ERZ773195.2749-NODE-2749-length-10640-cov-8.262919_pt1 | contig 10640 bp, 9 predicted proteins | sample MGYA00580530_ERZ773195 | MGnify/ENA primary metagenome ERZ773195 (study PRJEB29015, sample SAMEA2737751) | human gut metagenome | biome: human gut; feature: human-associated habitat; material: faeces | place: China | collected 2012 ...
AGCGCCTGCGCGAGGAGATTCGCCGCGGCGTGCAGACCATCCAGTATCAGGTCGTCACGCTCATGACGACGAATGGCCAGGCACCGTTCATCACGGTGTTCATGTACCTCGGCGAGGCGCGCAATCCGCAGGAGAAGCACGATCTGGCCATCATCATCGAGGAGACGCTCCGTCAGCGCTATCAGGGCGTGAAGAACGAAAAGGGCGTGTGGATCACCCCGGCCTTCCCGAAGCTCATCTATGTGCTCGAGGAGGACAACATCCACGAGGATTCGAAGTATTTCTACCTGACGCGGCTGGCTGCGGAGTGCACGGCGCGCCGCATGGTGCCGGACTATATCTCCGAGAAGAAAATGCGCGAGCTCAAGCTCTCAAAGGGCGAGACGCCGGGCAACGGCGATGTCTACACCTGCATGGGCTGCCGCAGCTTCCTGACGCCGGATTCCTCCGGCAACGGCTGGGACAACGTGGCCAATGCCGGGAACTATGAGCCGGGCAAGCCGAAGTATTACGGCCGCTTCAACCAGGGCGTCGTGACGCTGAACCTCGTCGATGTGGCGCTGTCCTCCGGCAAGGAAATGGACAAGTTCTGGAAAATTTTCGACGAGCGGCTGGATTTGTGCTACCGCGCGCTGATGTGCCGTCACGAGCGCCTGAAGGGCACGCTGTCCGACGCGGCCCCCATCCTGTGGCAGTATGGCGCGCTGGCGCGCCTGCCGAAGGGCGAGCCCATCGACAAGCTCCTCTACAACGGCTATTCGACCATCTCGCTCGGCTATGCGGGCCTGTATGAGTGCGTGAAGTATATGACGGGCAAGTCCCACACCGATCCCTCGGCGACGCCGTTTGCGCTGGATGTTATGCGCTATCTGAACGCGGCCTGCGCCAAGTGGCGCGCGGAGACGCACATCGACTTCAGCCTCTATGGCACGCCGCTGGAATCCACGACCTACAAATTTGCCAAGTGCCTGCAGAAGCGCTTTGGCATCGTCCCCGGCGTGACGGACAAGAGCTATATCACGAACTCCTATCACATCCATGTGACGGAGAAGATCAACGCCTTCGACAAGCTGGCCTTTGAGTCGCAGTTCCAGGCCCTTTCGCCTGGCGGCGCCATCAGCTATGTCGAGGTGCCGGATATGCAGAACAACATCGACGCCGTGCTCGAGGTCATGAAGTTCATCTACGACAACATCATGTATGCCGAGCTGAACACAAAGTCCGATTATTGCCAGGTCTGCGGCTACGACGGCGAGATCGAGGTGCTGGAGGACACGGATGGCAAGCTCGTCTGGACCTGCCCGAACTGCGGCAACACCGACCAGAGCAAGATGAATGTCGCCCGCCGCACCTGCGGCTACATCGGCACGCAGTTCTGGAATCAGGGCAGAACGCAGGAGATCAAGGAACGCGTGCTGCACCTGTAAGACGTGCTTCTGTGCCAAAAGTTCCAATATTCCGGGTGGGGCTGCTGTTAACGGCAGCCCCACCGATATTTCGGGAGGGAAAACCATGTTCGGCGATCTGCATATCCATATGATCCTCGACGGCGTGTATTATCGCGCCGCCATCGACGCGCAGAAGGAGCATCCGCTTGACGGACTCGTCCGCGCGCGGCTGTCTGATTATCAGGCGCGCGGGGTCTGCCTCCTGCGCGACGGCGGGGACGCCTGGGGCGTCAGCCTGCGGGCGCGGGAGCTGGCGGGGGAATACGGCATCGATTACCGCAGTCCAGCCTTTCCCATTTACCGCCGCGGGCACTATGGGGCCTTCATCGGCCGCGGCTTCGACACGGAGGACGAATACCGCGCCCTGCTGGACGAGGCAGGGGAGAAGCGGGCGGACTTCATCAAGCTCATGATCTCCGGCCTCATCGATTTTGACCACTTCGGCGTCCTGACGGAGCCGGGCCCGGAGCCGCAGGACATCCGCCGGATGATCGAGCTGGCCCACGCGGCCGGATTTGCCGTTATGGCGCATGCGAACGGTGACCGCGCCGTTACGGCGGCCCTGCAGGCGGGGGTGGACTCCATCGAGCATGGAGCCTACCTTTCCGAGAGCGTACTGCTCCGCATGGCGCAGCAGTGCACACTGTGGGTGCCGACGCTCTCGACCATCGGGAACCTGATCGGCAGCGGGCGCTATCCTGACGCCGTGCTGAAGCGCCTGCTCGCCCAGCAGCAGGAGGCCGTCCGCTTTGTCGCCGCGCACGGCGGCCGCATCGGCCTCGGCAGCGATGCCGGGGCGTGGCATGTGATGCACGGGCAGGCCATTCCGGACGAGCTCGGTTATCTCACTGCAGCGCTCGGCCCGCGCACGGAGCCGCTTCTGCTGGAGGCCGAAGCGTACGCTTCTGTTACATTCTGCCGAAAGTGACCGTTGATTTGCCGAAATTTCTCCGATATAATAATTAAGGAACCTCTGAATAAATCGACTGCGGCGCTCAGCGGGTCTTTCGCCCCAACTTATCGGTTTGAAAATCTTGAAATATTGCGCAGCCGTTGGCGGCTTTGCCGCCTTACGGATGCGGCATGCCCCTTGCGGGTACACAAAGTATTCCTGCAATTTCCAAACCTCAATTTGGAACAAAATCCCTCGCTGACCGCTCTTGCAATTTAATCAGAGGTTCCTTAAAAATGCCAAAAGGAGAGAGAACGGTATGCAATATGTGCTTTTTAATCCGCAGGCCGGAAACGGCAGCGGTGCGCAGCAGGCACGCGCTCTGGACGCGCGCTTCCCGGAGGAGACGTTTTCCTATACCGATATGACAACGATCAGCGACTATGCGGCCTGGCTCGGCACGCTCCCGGCAGATGCGTCCCTTATCATCGCGGGCGGTGACGGCACGCTGAACCGCTTCCTCAACGACACGGACGGCATGGCCCTCCCGGAGCAGCTCTATTATTTCGCCACCGGCAGCGGAAACGACTTCCTGCATGACCTTGGCCTCGAGAAGGGCGCGGACCCGGTCCCTGTGGCGCAGCATCTGCGCGATCTGCCCACCGTCACGGTGAACGGAAAGCACTGGCGCTTCCTCAACGGCATCGGCTACGGCATTGACGGCTACTGCTGCGAGGTCGGCGACGCTCTGCGCGGCAAGGCCGACAAGCCCGTGAATTATACGGCCATCGCCATCAAGGGCCTGCTGTTTCACTTCCACCCGGCTAACGCCGAGGTCACGGTCGACGGCAAGACGAAGCGCTATCGCCGCGTCTGGCTCGCGCCGACGATGAACGGCCGCTTTTACGGCGGCGGCATGATGGTCACGCCGGACCAGCATCGCAGCAATGCTGAGGGCAAGGTCAGCGTGTGCGTCATGCACGGCAGCGGCAAGATCAAGACGCTGGCGGTATTCCCGTCCATTTTCAAGGGCGGCCATGTGAAGCACACGGAAATGGTCGAGATCCTGACGGGTCATGACATCGAGGTGCGCTTTGACCGCCCCTGTGCGCTGCAGATCGACGGCGAGACCATCCGGAATGTGACTTCCTACAGCGTCCACGCGGGCGTCCCTGCGCGGGTCTGACAGAAAAAACGGCCGGAGTATGTATTCCTCCAGCCGACGGTGTGTCAAAAAAGCCTCGCAGAGTTCGCCGCCCGCAGGCGGCGAATCAAATCGGATCATTTTCTCCGGCGGCGTGTACGTCGGAGAAAATACTGCGCAGTCCGCCAGTGTGCGGATCGTCCGGCAAAGGCGGACGATCGTGCGCGCAGCGGACTGTAGTCCCTTTGTATGGAAAGCCCAAAGGGCTTTCCATACAGTTAATTGGCCGGAGCGCTCAGCGCTCCGGCCGTTTTATGTGGGTTTTACTGCTTCGTGAAGACCATGGGGAACAGATCGCCCAGCATCTCGCTGAGAGACTGCAGGTCCATTGCGTCGCCCGTGACGGACGTGAAGGTCAGCTTGCCGCCCTCGAGCGTGTAGGAAACATAGTCCTCTTCGGAGAAGTCGGCTTCCTGCTCCTCAAAATAGAGCTTGCCGTCAGCTGCCTTGTAGACGCCGGACTCCTCGTCCTCTTCCAGAGAGCTCAGCAGGGACTCTTCGTCGAGCTGGCTGATCTGTTCGGCGACATAGTCCGAAACGCTGGAGCCGGTGCTCTGCTCAAAGGCCGCGTCGAAGTCCTCGCGGGACAGTCCGGATTCCTCGGCGGTCTTGTAGAGCGCCGCCTCAATGGCGGAGCCGCAGCCCTGCAGATAGGTGTGCAGCGCGGTAACGGTGGCTTCCTTGTCGGCCTGCATGGAATAGGTGCCGTCTTCGCCCAGCGTCAGAGTGTAGGGAACGGGCAGGGTCAGGTCGGCCAGATCCTCTTCGGCAAGGCCAAGCTGGGTCATGGCGGAGTTCAGGGCAGGGGCCAGATCGAGATCGATCTTGTAGGTACCGGGCAGGTCGGACTTGCCGCCGCCGCAGCCGACGAGCGCAAGGATAAGGGCCAGCGCCAGCAGGCACAGTGCGAGAGACTTTACATGTTTCATGATTTTCTTCCTTTCTTTTTTGCAAAAAATGCAAGTTGATTATAGCATAACGGGATGCGGGTGTCAATCCATCGGGCGGCCGTTCAGAACGGTTTCTGCCAGCCGGTCGCCCTCGTAGCGGAGCTTCAGCGAAAAAAACGGCGTATGCTCCCGCATGAGGCGCAGGAAAATGCGGTCCCCCTCCCACTGCGGCAGGGCGGCGAACTGTGTCTCCGGGATCCACGCCAGCTCGCCCTCGTCGCAGTCCCGCAGGCTTCCGCGGCAGGCCGAGGCGTGGAACAGGTGCATGTATTCGCCCTCCCAGCAGTCGCTGACGAAGGTCACGATGCCGCAGTAGCGGTATTTTGTCAGCTCCAGTCCCGTTTCCTCGCGGAATTCGCGGCGGACGCAGTCGTCCGGGCTTTCGTTTTCTTCAAATTTTCCGCCAATGCCGATCCATTTGTCGTGATTCGGATCGTTTTTCTTTTTGTTGCGGTGCAGCAGGAGCCAACTCCCGTCCTGCTCCAGATAGCAAAGCGTGGTATTCTTCATAGCGATCTCCCGAAAAAAGCCCCTGCAATCGCATGACGGTTGCAGGGGCCGGTTTTATTCTGCGGCGCTGGGATTGGTGGCGGGGTTTACGATGACTTTCACGGCGTTGTGCAGGTTCTCTGCGACGCAGTGCGCCTGTCCCTTGGCCTGCTCGCCGTCGAGCGTCCAGTCCATGTCGGCGGGGGCGTCGATCTCCAGATGGCTGGCGCTCGTGAACGTCAGCATGGGCGTGTGGTAATCCTGCGTCGTCAGGGCCAGCACGCAGTCGCTCAGCTCCATCAGGCTCTGCGGCTTGCGCACGAGCAGCAGCTCGAACACGCCGTCGTTCATGTCCACGATCTCCGGGGAGAGCGTCAGAATGCCCGCAACGGATGTGGAGTTGCTGATGGCGCCGAAGATATAGTCGTCCTCGAGCACGGTCTCGTGGTCGAGCAGAAAGCGCACATGGCGGCTGCGGATGGACGGCAGCTCCTTGATGCCACCGAGCACATAGGCCAGATGGCCCAGCGCATTTTTTACGCTCTGCGACGTGGCGTATGATGCGCGGGTGAACGCGCCGAATGAGGCGACATAGGAGAAGCAGCGGCCGTTGAAGCTGCCGAGGTCCAGTGTGCGCGGCTCGCCCTCGACGATGTCGCGCGCGGCCTGCAGCAGGTTGCGCGACAGGTGCATGCTGCTGGCAAAGTCGTTCGTGCTGCCTGCGGGGATGTAGCCGATGGGCGTGTCGCTTCCGGCCGCATAGACACCGGAGACGACCTCGTTGAACGTGCCGTCGCCGCCTGCGCAGACCACGCAGTCGAATTCGCGGCAGCGGGATGCTGCGACCTGCGTTGCGTCGCCGCGGGCAGCCGTTGTATAGACCGTGACGTCGTAGCCGCCGCGGTTGAAAATGCTGACGATCTCCGCCAGCGCGCGGTTCGCACGCTTTTTTCCCGAGCAGGGGTTCAGAATGAGCAGCAGCCTCTTCATCGCACGATCCTCATGCGGAAACGCACCCAGACAAAGATGCAGCCTGCGGCGATCACAAGGCCGATGCCGAGCAGCGCCCACTGCTCCTTGGAGCGCGGCTTGCGGATATGGAACGGCATCACAAAGCTGACGCCAGTCAGCGCCATAACAACGAGCAGCGCCCCATGCAGGATCGCGGCACGCTGGAAAATGTCGAGGAAGCAGAAGAAAAACGGGAAAATGAGCGCGGCTGAGGTGATGGGAAGGCCCGTGTAGGTCTTGCGGCACTCGTCCGTTTCCTGCTGGCGCAGCTCCTCCGTCACGTTGAAATAGGCAAGGCGAATGAGCCCGGCGAGCACATAGAGCGCCGCGATCAGCACGGCATACCAGACAGAGCCGCACACGACGATTGTGATGACGGCGGGCAGGATGCCGAAGGCAACGATGTCGCACAGAGAGTCAATCTGAATGCCGAAGCCCTTCTGCTCCGCCGTGCGGTTCTTCTTCGTGCGGGCGACGCGGCCGTCAAACATATCGCAAAGGCCGCTGAACATCAAACAGAGGATTGCCAGCAGCGGGTGGTGGGCGACGGCCAGCCCGATGCCGGTCACGGCAGACAGCAGGCTGAGGTAGGTCAGAATGACCGTGTAATCATAGAAACCAATCATAAATAACTCCTTCTGCCGCAGGACGGCACCGGAAAACGGACGTCGGATAGACGAATCATAGTCGTCTTGTTATTATCCCACATTTTCGGCGATTCGTCAAGTCCCGGTATTTTCCGACAGAATGCGGCAGAGCAGGACGGAAAAGGCGTGGTCCTGCGCGGGCTTCCGGGCAGCCGTACGGTGCAGGCGGACACCGCCGCGGCGCAGGCGGGCGGACTCGGCGCGAACGGTGAGCAGAGCGTCGATATTGTCCTTTGTGTAGGCATGGCCCGCCGGATGCAGGGCCTGCGCGCTGCGCGCAAGGCACAGGGCGGCAAGGCCGTAGTCCTGCGTGATCACAACGTCGCCGGGGCGCAGGTGCGACAGCAGCAGATAGTCCGTGCTGTCGTGCCCGCAGTCCGCAACAAAGACCTCCACGCCGGGAATGGAAAAGACATGCGCCGTGTCGCAGAACAGCAGACACGGCACATGGAAGGCGGCGCATTGCCGCACGGTCTCGCGGACGACGGGGCAGCCGTCCGCATCGATCAGAACGCGCATGGGCTTCAGTGGCGGGGCGTCAGCAGGCCGCGCTTGTCGTGGATGACATTGCGCGGGCAGGCCATGGCGCACATGCCGCAGGAGAGGCACTTATCCGCGTAGATAAAGGCGCGGTTTTCCGAAACGACGATGGCTCCGGCCGGGCAGGTGCGCTCGCACAGGCCGCAGCCGATGCAGCTCACGGCGCAGACATCGCGGCAGCGGGCGTCCTTGTTCGAGCAGAGGACGACAATGGGGTTGTCCTCGAGCCGCAGGTGGATGACGCGCTGCGGGCAGGCCTGATAGCACGCGCCGCAGCCGATGCAGCGGCTCTCGTCGACCTCGGCCACGCCGTAGGAGTTCAGCGAGATCGCGCCGAAGCGGCAGACCTCCATGCACGCACCGCAGCCGGTGCAGCCGTAGAGGCAAAGATCGTAGCCCTCCGGGCTCTGGTTGGCGCGGCAGCCGCCGTTGCAGTGGACGCAGGCAACCTTGGACGGGAACTTCTTTCTGACTTTCATCTCATGCAACCTCCCCGTTATTTGCGTGCATAGGGCGTGCCGGTCAGCGGCAGGCTGGTGCGCGGCTCGCCGTCGAGCCGGTAATAGGCATCCGCAATGGCCGGTGCGGTGGGGATCGAGGTGATCTCACCGATGCCGATCGCGCCGCAGGCCACGTTCAGGCCCGGCTTGTCGATGACAATGGCCTTGATCTCCGGCACCTGATGGGCACGGAACAGGCCGAGCGTGCCGAAGCGCGCCGTCGGGCGGCAGTTTTCGTCGATGGGATACTGCTCCGTCAGGGCATAGCCCATGGACATGACGACGCCGCCCTCGATCTGGCCCTCGCAGGAGAGCGGGTTGATGGCCTTGCCGACGTCGTGCGCGGCTATCATTTTGCGGATGAGGCCGGTCTTCTCGTCGAGGATGCAGACCTGCGTGGCGTAGCCGTAGGCGACGTGGGAGACCGGGTTCGGCACGTCCGCGCCGAGCGGGTCGGTCTTCGCGAGGTATTCGCCGTAGAATTCTTTCCCGATGAGGTCGCTGAGCGACTTTCCGGCCAGCGCCTCGTGGAGCTGCAGGCAGGCGCGGCGGCAGGCCTCGCCGGTCACAAGCGTCTGGCGGGAGCCGGACGTGTCGCCGGAGTCCGGGGCAATCCAGGTGTTGGAACGCTCATAGACGATGTCGTCGCGGGAGAGGTTCGTGTTTGAGCAGACCATCTGCACCAGCACGGTGCCGAGGCCCTGCCCGATGCACGAAGCGCCGGAATAGATATGGACCTTGGAATCGCCCTCGACGATGAGCTTGCAGCGGCCCCAGTCCGGCAGGCCGACGCCGAGGCCGGCATTCTTCATGGCGCAGGCGATGCCCTTGATCTTGGCGTTGTCGTATTCGTCCTTTACGGCAAGGAGCGTCTCCACAAGGCCGGTAGAGTCATCGACGATCTGCCCGTTCGGCAGCACACCGCCGGGACGGATAGCGTTGCGGTAGCGGATCTCCCACGGGGAGATGCCGACAAGGTCGGCAGCGCGGTTCAGCAGCGTCTCCACGGCGAAGCACGTCTGCGTGACGCCAAAGCCGCGGAACGCACCGGCAGGCGGATTGTTTGTATAGTAGGCATAGCCGTCGATCTCGAAGTTTTCGTAGGCATAGGGACCGGCGGCGTGCGTGCAGGCGCGCTCGAGCACCGGGCCGCCCAGCGAGGCGTAGGCGCCAGTGTCAGAGACGACCTTGGCCTTCACACCCTGGATGATACCGTTTTCGTCCACGCCCATCGTGAAGTCCATCTCGAAGGGATGGCGCTTCGGGTGGATGAGCAGGGACTCGGCGCGCGTCAGCTTGCACTTGACGGCGCGGCCGGTCTTATAGGCGATGAGCGCGGCCAGCGGCTGGACGGTCATGTCCTCCTTGCCGCCGAAGCCGCCGCCGACGAGGGCATTCTGGATCTTGACCTTCTCGGGCGGCAGGCCGAGGGCCATCGTGACCTCGTGCAGCGTGGTGTGGGCGCTCTGGTCCGTCGTGTAGAGGCGGATGCCGTCTCCGTCCGGCACGGCCACGGCGCATTCCGGCTCAAGGAAGGCGTGCTCCGTGAACGGGGTGGAGAAGTGATCCTGCACGACAAATTTCGAGTGGGCAATGGCCTCCTCGGCATTGCCGCGGGAGACGTGCTTGTGCGCCAGCAGGTTGCCCTTGCGGTGGACGAGCGGCGCATAGGGCGCGGCCGCCTCCTCTGGGTTGTGCACGGCGGGCAAAATCTCATATTCCACCTTGACGAGCTTTTTGGCCTTTTCCAGAATCTCCGGCGTCTCAGCCGCGACAAGGGCCAGTGCGTCGCCGAGGAAGTGGACGACGCCGCCGACGGGGACCATGACGTCCCAGTCGTGGACGATGTGGCCGATGATGTTCTCGCCCGGCACATCCGCTGCGGTCAGCACGCAGATAACGCCGGGCAGCGCGGCCGCCTTGGACGTGTCGATGGACAGCACGCGGGCGCGCGGATATTTGCTGCGCACGGCGGAGCCGTAGCACATTTTTTCGGGGTAGTAATCGTCGGGGTATTTGCCGGTGCCGAGGACCTTCTCCTCGACGTCCAGACGCTGGACGCGGGAGCCGATCTTCCAGTCCGTCGTGGCGGGCAGGGGGATCTTCTTTTCGCGCAGGATCTTCCCGGCCAGACGGATGGCCTCGACGATCTTGACATAGCCGGTGCAGCGGCAGTAGTTGTTGCGGATGGCCCAGCGGATCTGCTCCTCCGTCGGGTCCGGCGTGCGGTCGAGCAGGGCCTTGGCGCACAGCACCATACCGGGGATGCAGAAGCCGCACTGCACGGCGCCAGCCTCGCCGAAGGCGAAGGTGTAGGCGGCCTTTTCAAAGTCGGAAAGACCCTCGACCGTCAGGATGTGCTTGCCGTCGAGCCGCTCGGTGTCCGGAACGCAGGCGCGGCAGGGCTCGCCATTGATGAGCACGGTGCATGCGCCGCAGGCGCCCTCGCTGCAGCCGTCTTTTACGGAGGTGAGATGCAGCTCATCGCGCAGGTAGCGCAGCAGCTTCTGCTTTTTGGCGACGGTAACTTCGGCACCGTTTATGTAAAATGTTGCCATGGAAACAGGTCCCCTTTGTAAAATAATCCGGTCGCAGCCGGTGGACGGGCTCGTATCACTCAGATTATACTATAAATAGAGAAAGCCTGCAAGGCAGAGACTAACTTTTTTTGCGATTTTTTTCTGAATTTTGACTTATAACAATAAAAAACTACAAGGAAATCGCGATTTTTCTATCGATAAGCTAAAACTTTTTTTGTACCCGGCAAAAAATGCGGGAAAGGATTGAAAATCGGGTGTGGATTTGGTACACTATCTAAGAAATGAAAATGCGGAGTTTCGGCTTTTTTGCGCCGCATGCGCCGCATGGGTAATATAGCAGACTGTCAAAAAACCTGCCAAGCCAAAAGTTTCGGAGGGAAGAAAAGCGTGAAAGGAAACCGTCAGGGTGTCCTTTCGCG